>Ga0210040_10004717_pt1 | contig 17622 bp, 17 predicted proteins | sample CryGeyCG12114_NA_FD_185462 | JGI IMG/M metagenome (GOLD analysis project Ga0210040, IMG submission 185462) | Groundwater microbial communities from aquifer - Crystal Geyser CG19_WC_8/21/14_NA (SPAdes) (version 2) | ecosystem: Environmental > Aquatic > Deep subsurface > Groundwater | place: USA... | reverse complement strand
CGGCGCCGTGGTCCCAGCCCGCCGGCAGCGCCCCAACGACGAGGGCGGCCGGTCGTGAGCGCCCTCGCCCCGCTGCGCCTCGGCACCCGCCGCAGCGCCCTCGCGCGAGCCCAGTCGGAGGTCGTGGCGCAGCGCCTGCGCGAGACGAGCGGTCGGGACGTCGTCCTCGTCGAGGTGACCACCCGTGGCGACGTCGACAGGGCCCCGCTCGCCACGATCGGCGGCACGGGGGTCTTCGTCACGGCCCTGCGCGAGGCCCTGCTCGAGGGCCGGGTCGACCTGGCGGTCCACTCCATGAAGGACCTGCCGACGGCCGCCGCCGACGGGCTGGTGCTGGCCGCCGTCCCGCCGCGCGAGGACCCGCGCGACGTGCTCGTCGCCGCCGGCGGCGCCGGGCTCGGCGACCTGCCGCCCGGTGCGCGCGTCGGCACGGGCTCGCCCCGCCGGGCCGCCCAGCTGCGCGCGCTCGGCCTCGGCCTCGACGTCGTGGACGTGCGCGGCAACGTCGACACCCGCGTCGGCATGGTGGCCTCGGGGCGGCTCGACGCCGTCGTCCTCGCCGCCGCGGGCCTGCGCCGCCTCGGGCGGGAGGACGAGATCACCGACGTCCTCGACGTCGAGGTGGTGCTGCCCGCGCCGGCGCAGGGGGCGCTGGCGCTGGAGTGCCGCGCCGACGACGCCGAGACCGCGCTGGCCTGCGCCGCGCTGGACGACCCGCTGACCCGCTCGGCCACCACCGCCGAGCGCGCCCTGCTGGGCGCGCTCGAGGCCGGCTGCAGCGCGCCCGTGGGCGCGCTCGCGCGGACCGCCGGCGGCGAGGGGGGCGGCGAGCTGGTCCTGCAGGCCGTCGCCGCGTCGTCCGACGGCTCGCGTGTGCTGCGCCGCTCCGCCCGCGGCGACGACCGGGACCCGCTGGGCCTGGGCCGTCGCCTGGCCGCCGAGCTGCTGGCCGACGGAGCGGCCGACCTCGTGGCCGTGGGGCCGGCCTCGCCCGCCGCGGCGCGGCGCGAGGTCCAGCCGCCGCTGCCCGGCAGCACCCCCCCGGCGTCCGCCCAGGACGCCCCCGCACCCGGGGCGGACGGGCTCGCGCCCACCGCCACCGACCCCGCAGCGTCGACCCCGGCGCCGTCCCCGGCCCTGCTTCCCGCCGGCTCCCCGACCTCGTCCGCGCAGCCCTCGCAGGCTGCGCCGCCCGAGGACGGTCGTGAGTCCCCCGTGACCGCACCGACCGGTCCAGCCGCGCCCTCGCGGCGGACCAGCTCCCAGGAGAGTGAAGCGTGACCGCGCGCACCGGCCTCGAGCTCGACCAGCGCCCCGCTCCCGGTGGGGACGACAACCCGGCAGCACCCGACCAGGCCCCGGGGGGCGACTCCCGCGACCGCCGCGACGAGGTGGACCTCGTGGCCGCGCCCGCGGGCCCGCCGGCGGCCCCCCGCCGGACGACGGAGGGCTCCGACCCCGGGCGTCGCCGTCCCGCGACCCCGCTCTGCTCGGTGGCCTTCGTCGGCGCCGGCCCCGGTGACCCGGGGCTGCTCACCGTGCGCGCCGCCGAGCTGCTGGCGCGGGCCGAGGTCGTCGTCGTCGACGGCCCCGTCGGCGCCGCCCTCGTCGGGAGCCTGCCGACCGAGGGGGTGGAGGTCCTCGACGCCCGCCAGGTGCAGGAGGCGAGCGACCCGACGCCCTCGGCGCGGGCCCGCGCCACCACGCGCCTGATCACCCGCGCCGCCCGCGCGGGACGGCGGGTCGTGCGGGTGCTCCCCGGCGACGCGGCGACCTTCGAGGGGCTCGCCGAGGAGCTGCTCGCCTGCTCCCGCGCGTCCGTGCCGTTCGAGGTGGTCCCCGGCGTGTCCCCGGCCGTGGCGGTGCCCGTGTACGCGGGCGTCCCGGTGACCACGGCCGGCACCGACCGGGTCCACGTCGTCGACACGGCGACGGGGGCCCCCGACGCGGCCGGTCTGGTCTCGGCCCGGGAGACCGTGGTGCTCCTGGGCTCGCGCGAGGGCCTGGCCGCGGCGGCTCGCGCCCTGGTGGCCGCGGGCCGCAGCGCCTCGTCCGCCGTGTCGGTGACCTCCGGGGGGACGACGACGGCCCAGCGCACGGCCACGGCCTCGCTCGCCGAGCTGCCGGGCCTGCTCGAGGCCACCGGGGACGAGGCGTGGCCCAGCCCGCTCGTCGCCGTCACCGGCCCGGGCGTGGCGCTGCGCGAGCGCGCCTCCTGGTACGAGAACCGGCCGCTGTTCGGCTGGCGCGTGCTGGTGCCGCGGACCCAGGCGCAGGCGGCGGGCATGGGCGCGCTGCTCGCCGAGGCCGGCGCCGTGGGGGAGGTCGTGCCCACGATCTCGGTCGAGCCGCCGCGGACCCCGCACCAGATGGAGAAGGCCGTCACCGGCCTCGTGACCGGCCGCTACGAGTGGATCGGCTTCACCTCCGCCAACGCCGTCCGCGCCGTCCGGGAGAAGTTCGCCGAGTACGGCCTGGACGCCCGCGCGTTCGCCGGGCTCAAGGTGGCCGCCGTCGGCGGCGTGACGGCGCAGGCGCTGCGGGAGTGGGGGATCGAGCCCGACCTGGTGCCCAGCGGGGAGGAGTCCGCCCAGGGGCTGCTGGCGGACTGGCCGGCCTACGACGACGTGCTCGACCCGATCGACCGGGTCCTGCTGCCGCGGGCCGACATCGCCACGGACACCCTCGTGGCCGGGCTCACCGAGCTGGGCTGGGAGGTCGACGACGTCACCGCCTACCGGACGGTGCGGGCCGCCCCCCCGGCCGCCCCCGTGCGCGACGCCATCAAGAACGGGGCGTTCGACGCGGTGGTCTTCACCTCCTCCTCCACGGTGCGCAACCTCGTCGGCATCGCCGGCAAGCCGAACCCGAGCACCGTGGTGGCCTGCATCGGCCCGGCGACGGCCCAGACGGCGGTCGAGCACGGCCTGCGCGTGGACGTGCTCGCGCCCGAGCCGAGCGCGGCCTCGCTCGTGGCGGCGCTGGCCGACCACGGGACGGCGCTCGCCGCCGCCGCCGCGGAGGCGGGCGAGCCCCTGCAGCGCCCCAGCGAGCGCCGCCTCCCCGCCCGCCGCCGGGCGCGCTGACCCAGCCCGACCACGCGGTGCCCGGCCGCCCGGACCCCCGGGGCGGCCGGGCGCCGAGCCGAGAGGACCCCCCGTGCCCTTCCCGACCGAGCGGCCCCGCCGTCTGCGCGCCACGCCCGCCCTGCGCTCCCTGGTGCGCGAGCAGCGGCTGCACCCTTCCCAGCTCGTGCTGCCGATGTTCGTCAAGGAGGGGCTGGACTCCCCGCGCGAGGTCACGAGCCTGCCCGGCGTCGTCCAGCACTCGCGGGCCTCGCTCGTGGACGCGGCGCACGAGGCCGTCGAGGCGGGGGTCGGCGGGCTGATGCTCTTCGGCGTCCCCGCCGAGCGCGACGCCCGCGGCAGCGGTGCCGACGACCCCGAGGGGATCCTCAACCTCGGCCTGCGCGACCTGGCCGACGCCGTGGGGGACCGCACCGTCGTCATGGCGGACCTGTGCCTGGACGAGTTCACCGACCACGGCCACTGCGGCGTCCTCGTGCCCGACGGCCCCCGCGCCGGGACGGTCGACAACGACGCGACGCTGGCGCGCTACACCTCCATGGCGCTGGCGCAGGCCGCCGCGGGCGCGACCGTGCTGGGGCTCTCCGGGATGATGGACGGCCAGGTCGGCGTCGTGCGCGCCGCCCTGGACGAGGCGGGGCGCGACGACGTCGTGCTGCTCGCGTACGCGGCGAAGTACGCCTCGGCCTTCTACGGCCCCTTCCGCGAGGCCGTCGAGTCCACGCTCGTCGGCGACCGCCGCGCCTACCAGCAGGACCCCGCGAACCGGCGCGAGGCGCTCCGCGAGGTGCGCCTGGACGTCGAGGAGGGCGCGGACGTGGTGATGGTCAAGCCGGCGCTGCCCTACCTCGACGTGCTCTCCGACGTGGCGCAGGAGGTCGACGTCCCCGTCTGGGCCTACCAGGTCTCCGGCGAGCTCGCCATGGTGGAGGCCGCGGCCGCCAACGGCTGGCTCGACCGGGAGCGCACGATCCTCGAGACGCTGGCGTCGGTGCAGCGCGCCGGCGCGGACGCCGTCCTCACCTACTGGGCGGTCGAGGCCGCCCGCTGGCTCCGCCGCGGGTGACCCCCGCGGACGGGTGCTCGGAGCACGCGGCCGCCTTCCCCGGCAGGGGCTGCGCGGTACGGTCGCCCCATGGGGGCAGCACCTGCTGACGTCGAGGGCCGGCCGGCCGCGCCCGGTGCGGCGTCGGACCGGTCGGCGTGGTTGGACGCCCGCGAGCAGCGGGTGTGGCGGAGCTACCTCGAGGGCACCCAGCGGCTGTGGGAGCACCTGGGCGCGGTGCTGGACGCGGACGGCGACGTGCCGCTCCAGGAGTACGAGGTGCTGGTCCGCCTGTCGGAGGCGCCCCGGGGCTCCCTGCGCATGTCCGAGCTCGCGCACGCGCTCGTGCACTCCCGCAGCCGCCTCACGCACACCGTCGGCCGGATGGAGGCCCGGGGCCTCGTCGAGCGGCGCGCCTGCCCCGACGACGGCCGCGGCGTCCTGTGCGTGGTCACCGGGGAGGGGCGCACCGCGCTGGAGCGGCACGCCCCCGCCCACGTCGCCAGCGTCCGCGCCTCGCTCTTCGACCTCCTCGAGCCCGCGGAGGTCGACGCCCTCGGCAGCGCGCTGGAGAAGGTGGCGGCCAACCTCCGCGGCTGAGCGCCCGCGTCGGGCCGCCGTCACCGGCGGGCGGCAGGATGGCGGCATGAGCACCTCCCCGTCCGACCCGTCCGCGCCCGACCGGCCCGCCCCGCCCTACCCGTTCGAGGCCCCGGCCTCGGAGCAGCTCTTCGCCCGCGCCCGCGCGGTCACCCCGGGCGGGGTCAACTCCCCGGTCCGGGCGTTCGGCGCCGTCGGCGGGACCCCGCGCTTCATGGTCTCCGGGCGGGGGCCGTACCTCCGCGACGCGGACGGCCGCGAGTACGTCGACCTGGTCTGCTCCTGGGGGCCGATGATCCTCGGCCACGCCCACCCGGAGGTCCTCGAGGCCGTCACCCGCGCTGCGGCGCTGGGCTCCTCCTACGGCACGCCGACCCCGCGCGAGGTGGAGCTGGCGGAGGAGATCGTCGGCCGGGTCGAGCCGGTCGAGCAGGTCCGGCTGGTGAGCTCGGGCACCGAGGCCGTCATGAGCGCCGTCCGGCTGGCCCGCGGCGCCACCGGCCGGCCGCTCGTCGTGAAGTTCGCCGGGCACTACCACGGCCACGTCGACGCCCTCCTGGCCTCGGCGGGCTCGGGCCTCGCGACCTTCGCCCTGCCGGACACCCCCGGGGTCACGGGCGCGGCCGCGGCGGACACGCTCGTCGTCCCGTACAACGACCCCGAGGCGCTCGAGGCGGTCTTCGCCGAGCACGGCGACCGGGTGGCGGCGCTGGTCACCGAGGCCGCCGCGGGCAACATGGGCGTGGTCCCCCCGCGCCCGGGCTTCACGGCCCTCATGCGCCGGCTCACGCGCCGGCACGGCGCGCTCCTCGTCAGCGACGAGGTGATGACGGGGTTCCGCGTCTCCTCCGCGGGCTGGTACGGGCTGGAGGGCCCGCAGGGCGAGGGCGAGCACGGCGAGCCGGGAGCGCCCGACCTCATGACCTTCGGCAAGGTCATGGGCGGCGGCTTCCCCGCCGCGGCGTTCGGCGGTCGTGCCGACGTCATGTCGCAGCTCGCGCCGGCCGGGCCCGTCTACCAGGCGGGCACCCTGTCGGGGAACCCGGTCGCGACGGCGGCCGGGCTCGCGACCCTGCAGCGGTGCACGCCCGAGGTCTACGCCCACCTCGACGCCACGGCAGCGCGGCTGTCCGCGGCGGCGTCGCAGGCGCTCTCGGAGGCCGGTGTGCCGCACACCGTCTCGAGCGCCGGGTCCATGTTCACCGTCTTCTTCGGCCCCGACCCCGTGCACGACTACGCGGGGGCGCGGAGCCAGGACCTGGGCGCCTACGCCGCCTTCTTCCAGTCGATGCTGTCCTCGGGCGTCCACCTGCCGCCCAGCGCCTTCGAGGCGTGGTTCCTGTCCGCCGCGCACGACGACGAGGCGGTGGGCCGGGTGCTCGAGGCCCTCCCGGCGGCGGCACGGGCGGCGGCGCGCGCCCAGAGCAGCCTGGCCGGCCAGACCGGGACCTGACCCGGCGGGGCGGGCGGGCGGGTCGGAGCGAGGCGGGGCGGAGCGAGGCGGGGCGGCGCGGGGCGGGGCGGGGCGGGGGAGCGGATGGCGCGGCGCAGGGCACCGAGGGGCGGGGCGGACGGCGCGCCGCCGTCGTGGGGCCTGCCGGTGCGGCGGGTCGAGGAGCAGCCCGAGCGGCCCGCCGACCGGGGCTCGTGGCCCGCCGCGCTCGCGCCGGTGCGCCAGCTCCTCGACGAGGGGCTCGACCTCGGCCCGGCCACCGTCCTGGTGGGGGAGAACGGGTCGGGCAAGTCGACGATCGTCGAGGCGCTGGCGCGGGCCTTCGGGCTCTCGCCGCAGGGCGGCACCGCCAGCACCGCGCACTGGGCCGACGACGCCGCGCGGGACGCCTCGCCCCTGCACCGCTCGCTGCGGCTCGTGCGCGGCGCGGGCGCCTCGCGGTGGGGCTACTTCCTGCGCGCGGAGACGATGCACGCGACCTTCGGGGCGCTGCTCGAGCAGGTGCAGGGCAGCCCCGACCGGCTCTCGATGTCGCACGGCGAGTCCTACCTCTCCGTGCTCGAGGACCACTTCGACGACTCCGGCCTCTACCTGCTCGACGAGCCCGAGTCGGCGCTGTCCTTCACGGGGCAGCTGGCGCTCGTGGGCGTGCTCGCGGCCCAGGTGGCCACCGGCAGGGCCCAGGTCGTCGTCGCCACCCACTCGCCCCTCGTGGCCGCGCTGCCGGGCGCCCGCGTGCTCGAGCTGTCCGAGGACGGCCTCGTCGAGCGCACCTGGGAGGAGCTCGACGTGGTCGGGCACTGGCGGTCCTTCCTCGACGCCCCCGAGCGCTACCTGCGCCACGTGCGGCCCCGGTAGTCGCTGCCGCGCCGGCCCGGCGCCGGCCACGGCCGAGGTCCGCCCGGGGACCGGTGGCGGCTCGGGCAGGATGGGCGCCATGGCCCAGCCCTCCTCCTCCTCCGACCGACCGAGCGCGCGGGAGGAGGACCAGCGGGGGCGCCGCGGGGCGGCGCGGCTGCCCGACCCGTCGGTGCGCACGGTGGTGCACCTGCTGCGCCACGGCGAGGTCCACAACCCCGAGGGGCTGCTCTACGGGCGGCTGCCGGGCTACCACCTCTCCGAGCGGGGCCGGGCCATGGCCGAGCGGGTCGCCGAGCACCTCGTCGAGGCCGGGCACGACATCGCCCTCGTCGTCGCCTCGCCGCTGGAGCGGGCGCAGGAGACCGCGCGCCCGGTGGCGCGGGCCCTCGGCCTCGAGGTGGGCACCGACGAGCGCCTCGTCGAGGCGGGCAACCAGTTCCAGGGCCTCATGGTCGGCGTGGGCGACGGCGCCCTGCGGCGTCCCGAGCACTGGTGGAAGCTGCGGAACCCCTTCCGGCCCAGCTGGGGCGAGTCCTACGTCGAGCAGGCCACGCGCATGCACGCGGCCGCCGACGAGGCGCGCGTGCGCGCCGAGGGGCGCCACGCGCTGCTCGTCAGCCACCAGCTCCCGATCTGGGTGGCGCGCCTGGCCGCGGAGGGCCGCCGCTACGCCCACGACCCGCGCCGGCGCGAGTGCTCGCTGGCGAGCCTGACCTCCCTGCACTACGTCGGCCACCGGCTCGAGGGCGTCACCTACCGCGAGCCCGCCGCCGACCTGCTGCCCGGGGCCAACCAGGTCCCCGGCGCCTGAGGCGGCGGCCCCCGGCGCCCTCCCGGGCTCCCAGGGGGCTGCCAGGTGGGGTGTGGAACCCTGGAGGCTGTGGACGCAGAGGGCAGCCGGACCAGCACCGTCGCGCGCGCGACCCGCGGCGCTCTCGCCGCCGCCGTGCTCGCGGGTGCGGCGGCGCTCGCCGGGTGCACCACGAGCGACGCCCAGCCCTCGGCGGTCGACCAGGGCTACGTGGCCGGTGACGGCAGCGTCGTCCAGGTGGCGCCGGACGAGCGCGGGGAGCCGGTCGAGCTGTCCGGCACCACGCTGGACGGCGAGCAGGTCGACGTCGCGCAGTGGCGCGGGGCGCCCGTCGTGCTGAACACCTGGTTCGCCGCGTGCGGTCCGTGCCGGGAGGAGGCGCCCGACCTCGTGGAGATCTCGGCGGAGACCGCCGCGGACGGCGTCCGCTTCCTGGGGATCAACACCAACGACGGCGCGGCCCAGGGGCTCGCCTTCGAGGAGCAGTTCGGCGTCGAGTACCCCTCGCTCCTGGACCGCGACGGCCTCGGCGTCCTCGCCCTGCGCGGGGACCTCCCGCCCGCGGCCACCCCGACGACGCTCGTGCTCGACCCCCGGGGCCGGGTCGCGGCGCGCTTCCTCGGACCCGTGGACCCCTCGACGCTGCGCACCGTCATCGGCGACGCGGTCGCGGAGAGCGCGTGACCCCCGACGTCCGCGGTCGCCCGTCGTGACGGCCCCGCTGCTGGTCGCCCCGGTGCTGGCGTCCCCCGTGCTGGTCGCCCCGGTGCTGGCGTCCCCGGTGCTGGCGGCCCCCGACGCGCTCGGCGCCGTCGCCTTCTCCGGCCCGGTGCTGCTGGCGGTGCCCGTCGCGGCGCTGGCCGGCCTGGTGTCCTTCGCCTCGCCGTGCGTGCTGCCGCTGGTCCCGGGCTACCTCGGGTACGTCACCGGCCTGACGGGCGTGGACCTGCAGCGCCAGCGCCGCGCGCGCGTCCTGCTCGGCGCCGTGCTCTTCGTCCTCGGCTTCAGCGCCGTCTTCGTCCTCGTCGGGTTCACCGCCGGGGTGCTCGGCGGGCTCCTGCAGCAGTGGGCGGAGGAGGTCGCACGCGTCCTCGGCGTCGCCGTCGTGCTCCTCGGGCTGTCGTTCGCCGGTGTGCTGCCGGGGCTGCGCCGCGAGGTGGCGGTGCGCCGGCGCCCGCCCCCCGGCCTCGCCGGCGCCCCGCTCCTCGGGGTCGTCTTCGGCCTGGGCTGGACCCCGTGCATGGGGCCGACGCTCGCCGCGATCTCGTCCCTGGCCTTCGTCTCCGGGTCGGGGCCGCGCAGCGTCGTGCTCGCCCTCGCCTACTGCCTCGGCCTCGGCGTCCCCTTCGTGCTGGTGGCCCTGGCCGCCAGCCGGGGCGCCCGCGGCGTCGAGGTGCTGCGGCGCCACCGCGTGGCCCTGGCGCGGCTCGGCGGGGCGATGCTCGTCGTCGTCGGCCTGCTGCTCGTCACCGGCGTCTGGACGCAGTGGACCAGCGCCGTCGGCACCCGCTTCTCCGACTGGGCGCTGCTGTGAGCGCACCCGGCGCGCCCGCGGGCAGCGGCCCGGTCACGCAGCCGCGCCTCGGCGCCCTCGGCACCGCGCGCTTCGTCTGGCGCCAGCTCACGAGCATGCGCACGGCGCTGCTCCTGCTGCTGCTCCTCGCCGTCGGGGCGGTCCCCGGGTCCGTCGTCCCGCAGCAGGACGTCGACCCCGCCGCGGTCGCGACCTTCCGCGAGGAGCACCCGGCCCTCGCGCCGTGGCTGGAGCGGCTCGGCTTCTTCGACGTCTACGCCTCGCCGTGGTTCTCGGCCGTGTACCTCCTGCTGTTCGTCTCGCTCGTCGGGTGCGTGCTGCCGCGCAGCCGCCAGCAGTGGACGGCGTGGCGCGCGCGCCCGCCGCGCACGCCCTCGCGGCTCGAGCGCCTGCCCGAGCACCGGGTCGTGACGGCGCCCGCCGGCGGCGACCCGCTGGGGAGCGCCGCGGCGGCGCTGCGCCGGCGGCGCTACCGCGTGGAGGTGCGGCCGGACGGGCCGGACGGCGCGGGGGGGAGTGCGGGCACGGGGTCGGTGGCCGCCGAGCGCGGGCACCTGCGCGAGACCGGCAACCTGGTCTTCCACCTCTCCCTCGTCGGCCTGCTGCTCGCCCTCGCCGCCTCCAGCCTGCTCAGCTACCGCGGCCAGGTCGTGGTGCCGGTCGGCCAGGGCTTCTCCAACACGGTCGCCCGCTACGACACCTTCGAGCCCGGGGCGTGGGTGTCCCCGGACGACTTGGCGCCCTTCGCGGTCGGGCTGGACGGCCTCGACGTGGCCTTCGAGGAGGCCGTGGGCGGCCAGCTCGGCCAGCCGCGCGACTTCGAGGCGCAGGTCGAGGTCGTCGAGCCGGGGCAGGAGGAGCGCGAGGACGTCATCCGCGTCAACGAGCCCCTGCGGGCCGGGGGCGCGGAGGTGTACCTCGCCGGCAACGGCTACGCGCCCGTCATCACGGTGACCGACGCGCAGGGCCGGGTCGTCTACTCCGAGGCCACGCCCTTCCTCGCCCAGGACGCGGCGTACACCTCGACCGGCGTCGTCAAGGTGCTGGGGGCCCAGCCGGACCAGCTCGGCTTCACGGGCGCCTTCCTGCCGACCGCCGTCGTCGACGAGCGCGGTCCTCGGTCGGTCTTCCCCGACGCCCGCGACCCGCTCCTGCTGCTCACGGGCTACCGGGGCGACCTCGGGGACGTCAACGACGGGCTGCCCGTGAACGTCTACGAGCTCGACACCCGGTCGATGGAGCAGCTGACGACGGACGACGGCGCGCCGTGGTCGGTGGCCCTGCGCCCGGGCGACGCCGTGGACCTCCCCGGGGGCCTCGGCTCGCTGCGCTTCGGCTACCCCCCGGCGAGCGAGGGGGCCGGGGCGGCGCCGGACGCGGCGGGGGCGCTCGCGGCGGACGCCGAGGCGCTGCCCCGCTTCGCCGGGCTGACGGTGCGCCACGACCCGGGCCGCCTGCCCGCGCTCGCCTTCTCCGTGCTCGCCATGCTGGGCCTCGTCGCGTCGCTGTTCACGCCGCGGCGCCGGGTCTTCGTGCGCGTGCTCCCGGGCCAGGGGGGCGGCGCCCGCGTCGAGGTCGCCGGCCTGGCGCGCGGCGAGGACGCGGGCCTGGCGGCGGAGGTCGACGCGCTCGCCCGTACCCTCGGCAGCAGCGCGGAGCCCGCGTCGCCCCCGCCCGCCGGTGGCGAGCACCGCTCCGACGGGTCGGTCCCGGCGCAGGAGGCCACCGGCGCCGGGCACGACGGCGCCCGCGCCGAGCGCCCGCCCTCCCCGACCGCCACCGGCACGAGCACCACCTCCACGAGCACCACCACCCGGACCAGGAGCTGAGGACATGGGCGAGTCGCTCGCCGCGACGAGCAACCTGCTCGTCTACTCCGCGATGACGGCGTACGCCGTCGCGCTCGTCGCGTTCGCGCTCGACCTGTCGGGTCGCGGGCGCACCCTCGTGGCGCCGGCGCCCGGGCAGGGAGCGCTCGTCGGCGTCGGCGCCGGTGCTGGTGCAGGCGGGGCTGCAGGCGCCGCCCCGGCGCGGGACGACGACGAGACGGGCGTGCGCCGCCGCGCCGCCGCGGTGGGCGTCTCCACCACGTGGCTGGCGCTGCTGCTGCACACCGCTGCGGTGGTCACGCGCGGGGTGTCCGCGGGCCGCGCGCCCTGGGGCAACATGTACGAGTTCACGCTGACGGGCGCGGCGGTCGTCACGGCCGTGTACTGCGCCGTGCTGGTGCGCCGGGACCTGCGGTACCTGGGCGTGTTCGTCGTCGGGCCCGTGCTGCTCTCGCTCGGCATCGCCCTGTCGGTGCTCTACACGGAGTCGGCCCAGCTGGTGCCGGCGCTGCAGAGCTACTGGCTCGTCATCCACGTGTCGGTCGCGACGGTGAGCTCGGCGCTGTTCGTCATCGCCTTCTCGGCCAACGTGCTCCAGCTCGTCCAGGACCGCCGCGAGCGCCTGGCCGCCGCCGGCCGCCCGCCCCAGCGCGGGCGCTTCATGGAGCGGCTCCCCGGCTCGGTGGAGCTGGAGCGGACCGCCTACCGGCTCATCGCGGTGTCCTTCCCGCTCTGGTCCTTCACGCTCGTGGCCGGGGCCATCTGGGCCGAGCGGGCCTGGGGCCGCTACTGGGGATGGGACCCCAAGGAGGTCTGGACCTTCGTCATCTGGGTCGTGTACGCGGCGTACCTGCACGCGCGGGCGACGCGCGGCTGGGACGGGCGCCGGTCGGCGTACCTCGCCCTCGCCGGGTTCGCCTGCATCCTCGTCAACTGGGGCGTGGTGAACGTCTTCTTCCCCGGCAACCACTCCTACGCCGGCATCGGCTGAGCGGGCCCCGGACCGGGCACGACGCCCCCGGGCGCACCCGCCGCACGACGAGGGCCGCCCTCCTCCCGAGGGGGCCCGTCCGTGCACCTCCCCGTCGACGACGACGTCCAGGACGGCCCCGTCCGCCGGCCAGGCCGCGCCACCCCCAGGACCACGGGGCGGGCAGGCCCGACGTGGCCGCACGTCGGGGTCAGGGGTGCGCGGGTCCCCCGACATGGCCGCAGGTCGGGTCGAGAGGGCGCGCAGAGGGCCCGACATGGCCGCACGTCGGGGTCGCGCGCCAGGCCCCGAGACGGCCGCCGGTCGGGGTCGGGGACGGCCTCAGCTCCGCATGCCGTCGTCGCGACGGCCGCCCAGGTCGCGCAGGAAGCTCGGGTCGTCGTCGGGCCCCACGGGCCCCCGGGGCCGGGTGCCCCCGCCGCCCCCTCCGCCGCCGCCCGCGCGCTGGCGGCCGACGGTGATCCACAGCACGGGGCCGAGGACGGGAAGCACCACGGAGATGACCACCCAGGCCGTGCGGCCGAGCACCGAGATCTCCTCGTCCCGGCTGCGCAGCACGTCGAGGACCGCGTAGACGGCCAGACCGACGGCGAGGAGGACGACGAGCGCGCGCAGCATCTTCCGATGGTACGGACCCCGGACGCGGTGGGCCGGGGTGGGCCGGGGTGGGGCTGCGGGGACGGACACGTGCCCCGGCGGCGGGCGCGTCGTGGCGGTCCGGGGGCCGCCTACCCTGGCGGCGTGCCGATCGTCCTGCGCTACACGCTGCTCCGGCTCTCCCTGCTCGCGGCCGTCGGGCTCGCGCTCTACGCCCTCGGCCTCCCGCCCGTCGTGTGGCTGCTGCTGACGGCCGTCGTCTCGCTCCTGCTCTCCCTGGTCCTCCTGCGCGGGCCCCGGGAGCAGATGACGCAGGCGCTCGTCGAGCGGCAGCAGCAGCGCCAGCAGGACGGCCGGCGCCGCTCCAGGCGCCTGTCGCGCCGGATCGACGCCGACGCGGACGCCGAGGACGCCGCCGACGAGGCCGGGCGCGACGGGGGCACCGGCCCCCGCCGCTGAGCTCAGCGCCCGGCGAGGTCCCGGGCGCGCTCGAGGAAGCCGGGGCGGCTGCGGCCGAGGTCGGCGAGGGAGACCTCCTCGGGCAGGTCCTGCCAGGCGCGGTCCTGGACGAGGAGGTCGGCCGCGGCCCGCGCGAGGAAGGGCGCGTCGGCGGCCCGCAGGCCCAGCTCGTCGAGCAGCCCCGGCGGGACGACGAGCCGCAGCCGCCGGTCGCCGGCACCCGGCTCGCCGGGCTCGGCCAGCGCGTCGGCGCCCTGCTGCGCCGTCACCACGGCGAGGTAGGCGCCGACGCCGTCGGCCCGCACGTCCACGTCTGCCATGGGCCGATGGTCGCAGCCGCGGCCGCCCCCGCGCCGGGGGGCGCGCCGAGGCGGCTACGCGGCGAGCGCCAGGCCCAGGGCGAGGAGCGCGGCGTGCACGAGCTCCAGGCGGCCGGTGTCGCGCAGCACGGGGACGAGGGCGCGACCCGCGGCTCCTCCGGCGACGACCCGCGCGGGGGGCGCGGCGAGCGCGATCGCGGCCAGCGCCAGCAGGGGCCACGCCGAGCCGACGAGCAGGGCCACCGGCACCGAGAGCAGCGGGGGCGCGAGCACCAGGACCGCGTACAGGCGCCGGGTGCGGGGGGCGCCCAGGCGCACGGCGAGCGTGCGCTTGCCCGCGACGGCGTCGGTGGGCACGTCGCGCAGGTTGTTCGCCACGAGGATGGCGCAGGCGTGCAGCCCGACGCCCACGGCGGCGAGCACGGCCACGAGGTCGACCCGGCCCGCCTGCACGAACGTCGTGCCGAGCACGGCCACGAGGCCGAAGAAGACGAAGACGAAGACCTCGCCCAGCCCGAGGTAGCCGTAGGGGCGCCGGCCGCCCGTGTAGGTCCAGGCCGCGACGACGCAGGCCGCGCCCCCGAGCAGGAGCCACCACACCCCGGTCAGCGCCACGAGGACGACGCCCGCGACGCCCGCGACGCCGAAGGCGCCGAAGGCGGCCCGCTTGACCGCGCCGGGGCTCGCGGCGCCCGAGCCGACCAGGCGCAGCGGGCCGACGCGGTCGGCGTCCGTGCCGCGCACGCCGTCGGAGTAGTCGTTGGCGTAGTTGACGGCCACCTGCAGCGCCAGCGCCACGACGAGCGCGAGCAGCGCCCGCCCCAGGTGCGCGCCGTCCAGGGCCGCGGCGACGCCCGTGCCCGCCAGCACCGGCGAGACCGCCGCCGGCAGCGTCCTGGGGCGCGCGCCCTCCACCCACTGAGCCCGCGTCGCCACGAGCGGCGAACCTACTAGCCGCCGGCCGGCATCCCCGCCGCTCCCGCCCCCGGCCGTCCGGTCGAGGCCCCGCCCGGTGTCCGGGTGGCCAGGGCGGCGGCGGCCCGGCGGTCGGGCTTGCCGAGGGCGCGGCGCGGGAGGTCGTCGACGAGGACCAGCGCGCGCGGCGCCGCGGCGCGGCCCAGGGCCGCCGTCGCGGCGGCCCGGAGGTCCTCCAGCGCCGGTGCACCGGACGGCGAGGGCCGCACCACCGCGACGACGGCGGCGCCCCAGTCCTCGTCGGGCACGCCGACGACGAGGACCTCGGCGACCCCGGCGACGTCGCCGAGCACCGCCTCGACGGCGGCCGGGGCGACCTTCTCCCCGCCCGTCACCACGACGTCGTCGAGCCGGCCGAGCACCCGCAGGCGACGGCCGCCCGGCGCCGCGGGGTCGTCCACGATCACCCCGGCGTCCGCGGTCTCGACCCAGCGCACCCCCGCCGCGTCGACGGCGAACGGGGCGGAGCCGACGTAGCCGCGGGCGAGGACGTCCCCGCCGAGCACCACCCGGTCCGCGCCTGCCGAGGGATCGGGGGCCAGGCGCACCTGCGCGCCGGGCAGCGGGACGCCGTCGTACACGCAGCCGCCGCACGTCTCCGTGGCGCCGTAGGTGGTGACCACGCGGACCCCCGCCCCGGCCGCGCGGGCCAGCAGCGCCGGCGCCGCCGCCGCACCGCCGAGCAGCACGGCGTCCAGGTCGGCCAGCGCCGACGCCGCGGCGTCGTCCTCCAGCAGCCGCACGAGCTGCGTCGGCACGAGCGCCGTGCGCGCGGCGCCGGTGCCGGCCCGGCGCCGCAGCCGCCGCGCGGCCGCGGTGAAGGCCGCGGCGGTGAAGGGCCGCCCGGGCACCAGGGCCGTCGGCGCGGCGCCGGCCACCGCGCCGCGGGCCAGGACGTTCCACCCGGCGACGTGGCCCAGGGGGAGGGCCAGGAGCCAGTGCGCCGGTCCGCCGAGGTGCTCCTCGCCGCCCCGCGCGCTCGCCGTGACGGCGCCCGCGCCCAGGGCCACCAGGCGGGGTCCGCCGGTGCTGCCCGAGGTCGGCAGGAGGAGGGCTGCTCCCCCTGGGCCCGTGCTCGCGGCGACCTGCGCCCTCAGGCCCCCCTCGCCCGGCCCGCCGGGCAGGGGCAGGAGGGGCGGGAGCGGCGCTCCGGCGAGCCGCGCGGCGAGCTGCTCCTGCAGCCCGGCCGCCCAGCGGTCGGGGTCCGCAGCGGCGGCGGGCGGCGCGGCCGCGTCCACGGGCACCTCGTCGGGCGCCTGCGTGCGGACGCGCGCTCCGGGGTCCGCCGGGGAGGACCGGCCCCGGGCCCGCGAGGCCCCGTCCTGAACGCGCCGGTCCGTCACGGGACAGACGCTACGCAGCGGCCGGACGCGGGGCGGCGTCACCGTCACGGCCGGGCTACCGTGGCGGGGACGGGCCCGGGCACCGGGCTCCAGGGACCGGCGACGCCTGTGGTGGGGAGGCGCGCGAGCACTGGAGCGACCCCGCATGAGCCCCCGGCCCCCGACGCCGCCCACCTCCCGGTCGGCGGGGCCCGTGACGCCCGGCTCGGCCTCGACCCCGAACGCGGTCGTGCGCGGCCGCTGGCGGACCTTCACCTCCTCGTTCGCGCAGTACCGCGACCTGCCGCAGGTGGCCGGGCGCACCTACCTGCCGATGACCTTCCTGGCCCGGCTGCCGATCACCATGGTGCCGATCGGCGTGCTGACCCTGGGCGAGGTCGCCACCGGGTCGACGGAGGTGGCCGGGGTCGCCGCGGCCGCCGCCGCCCTCGGCGAGGCGGTGGGGGCGCCGGTGAGCGGGGCGCTCGCCGACCGACGGGGCCAGCGGCCGGTGCTGCTCGTCGTCGCGGGGCTGCACGTGACCGCGCTGGTCGCGCTGCTGGTGGCGGCGTCCACGGCCGTCCCGCTCGCGCTGGTGGCGGCTGCCGCGGGCGTGGGCCTGACCGTCCCGCAGATCGGCCCGATGTCGCGCGTGCGGTGGATGGCGATGTCACCGCGGCACGTCCGCACCGCCTTCGCCTTCGAGGGGACGGCCGACGAGGTCGGCTTCGCCCTCGGCCCCGCGGTCGTCGGCATCACGGCGACCCTGGTCGGCGGCTCCGCGCCCGTCGTGGTCGCCGCGGCCCTGGTGGCGGTGCTCGTGACGGCGTTCGCGCTGCACCCCTCCGTGCACGCCGTCCCGGCCCGGTCGGCCGCGGACCGCGCCCGCGAGCGCGAGGAGCGCCGGGCCGCCACGGCCGCCGGGCGTCGCCGCGAGCCCCTCGTGCTCGTCCCGCTCGTCGGCATGCTGGCGATCGGCACCTTCTTCGGCGGCAGCAACACCGCGCTGACGGCGTCGGCGTCGGCGGCCGGCGTCCCGACGGCGGGGGGACTGCTGGCTGCGGCCATGGCCGTCGGGTCGGCCACCACCGCGCTGGCCGTCGTCGCCCTGCCCGTCTCGCTCGGGCCGTGGCGGCGCTGGGCCGGCGCCGCGGTCGTGCTCGTCGTCGGGGCGTCCCTCATGCTCTGGGCCGCACCGGGCATCCCGCTGCTCGTGGTCACGACCGTCCTCGCCGGCTTCGCCGTGGGGCCGCTGCTCGTGACCATCACCGACGTCGCCGGCCGGCTGGCGCCCGAGGGCGGCGCCGGTCTGGCGCTGACGCTGCTGACGAGCGGCGTCGTGCTCGGGGTGGCGCTCGGCTCGGCGTCGGCCGGCGTCCTCGCCGAGCGGGCGGGCGCCTCCGCGGGCTTCGGCGTCGGCGTCGTCGCGGCGCTCGTCCTGCTGCTGCTCGTGCTCGTCGCCGCGGCCACGCGGCGCCCGCTGCCTCCGCCGGGGGACTGACCACGGCAGGCACTGGCCCCGGCCCGAGCCGTGGGCTCAGGACGCGGTGCACCGCGTCCGGCCAGTCGTTCTTCGTCCGGCACGCGTAGCTCTGCGGCGCGGGGGACCCGGACGCGCGCCTGCGTCGCACGCTGAAGGCGACGGCGACGAGGCCGCGTGGGAGTCGCTGCACAGCACCCGCTCGCGCCCGTTCCCGGTGCCGTCGACCGGGCGCATCGCGGTCAAGGCCATCAACGAC
>Ga0210040_10004716_pt1 | contig 17629 bp, 10 predicted proteins | sample CryGeyCG12114_NA_FD_185462 | JGI IMG/M metagenome (GOLD analysis project Ga0210040, IMG submission 185462) | Groundwater microbial communities from aquifer - Crystal Geyser CG19_WC_8/21/14_NA (SPAdes) (version 2) | ecosystem: Environmental > Aquatic > Deep subsurface > Groundwater | place: USA... | reverse complement strand
AACCTTCAAGAGACAACTTGTTCATCATTGACATACATTTTGTGATAAAATAATCATGGCGAATCCATTCCGTGGACATGAATACACCTCTGTCAGTACCAAAACGAGTACCAGCCTGGGACTCAAATATCATTAGTTTTTTCTCACATAAGATATTCAGCTCATAGAATTAAATAATAAATACTACAACGAATATTATCATAATGCAATTACCGTACGCACTCGTGCACACTATTTATAGAATTGCACTGGTAATACAACTTATTCGAATAACTGCACCATACAGCAAACTAAACTTCTTCATTGGTCTGAGAAATTAATCTGAAATTACACATTCATTAAATGTCTGCATTGATTTTGCCTTACATACGTTTACGTACCACATGGTATAAATATGATTCCCAGCTCAAGTTTATCATCACTTGTAAATACAACTCACATTGCAAAAACATATGTATCATTTTTCCAAGGCACAGAACATCGTGTATTATTTCAAACTACATCCAAACACTACAAAAACTCATGGTGATAATAACCATCACAATGATATTATAATCATGATACGTACATTTTTTCTAATATCCGCGACAAGTACAAGATTAACATATCAATTTTTGGCTGTTGCATGCTCATTCCTACACTTATGTATAAATAAAAAAAAACTTGCTACTCCCCATAATCATGATAAAATATTTCTAAAATATAACTGGCATATTTCCCCATAAGTACCACACAGAATAAGTACAGAATGCGATACAATGAACCGAAGCAATTACGAATCGGTTAACTAAAACGAGACAAACGCTAAAATATTTTTTCCTAACTACTGCATTTAATAAAAGTTTTCATTTACTAACTAACTTACAAACTATAACTTAAATAAACTTGTACAAACGCTTCACACAGAGTATTTCCCCCATTGATTTGGTTAAACTTATAATAACTATCCTCTTTTAAATAGTACAGAAGTTAACTTACCTAAACTTACAAGTAACTTCCATTTGGACTGCAGTTACCACACAGCCACACAACTACTTTTACTTTATACACATATGCAGTTCTAGCCAGTTGGCCGATATGGCATCAAACTTTCGTTCACTTGTCAGTAAGTAATATTACAAAAAAACACTGTAAAAAATTGCTCAAAAAATTCTCGTTTCAGATCACAAAAGATACCCATAGAATTACCACTCACAATGAACTGGTGAAGTTTGTTTGCGGCCAAATTAATCCTACTATGGCTCAAAAAAAGGCAGCATAAAATATACATTATGAATAAAAAATATTACATCTCAATGCTCCAAAATAATTTTCCAGCATCGAAAAGAAATATAAAAAAACATGGAAAACATTAGCAGAAAAAATTGAAATATAAGGGCATGGTCTCAATTTTCAAATTCTTACGTGTTTATTTCTATAAGGATCTTATATAATTGATTTTGATTTAGGATCAAAACTTCATTTTGTATAAACGCTTCAACCTCAATGTGTAGCATTTTTTGGATTCTTAATAATGAATTCATGGCGAATTTTTCGGGCTATAAAGTAAGCTAATTGCGCGCAAACAATGTCCACTAGTCTATTGTCAGAATTCAAATCATTCCTTCCGCTCATTCCAAACTGCCCGAGACTTCTATTCAACGCTGAAGCCACAAGTTTCTTCTACAGCCTTTGTAAGCTTTTCATAAAACTTCTCTTTTGTCTCGTAGTTAGGTATATCTATCCTATTGAAACAAGTGTGTGCTTTTGGAAGATTACTCGTTGGAGCATCTACTAGATGAATTGTGAAGAGTCTTGGAGTCCCTGCTCCTGTTGAGCCCTGAAGATTTTTAAAACCTTGGATTGGCACACGACTTGAGCCCGTGACAAACTGTAAAAGCCGTGCTCTCATCTCTTCTTCATAGGAGCTTACAATTTCCCAGAACCATACTGGAATTCTATCTGTCCCATTGCAGCCCTGCGTATAAAAAATTAACAGTAATTTTAATTTTAGAATGGCCAACGTGATACATTAAATCTTTTAGATTCATATAGCACAGACCTTCAGTTTGGTATGATTTTTCCAGTCTTCAATGTCAATTTTTCCAATTCCTCCTACGACAAGCTCTAGTTCTTTCTCATCAAAAGCTTTCAGCAGATTGGTTGGCACAATTTCGTAAAATCCTTTTTGCAAGGCTAAGAACTGTTGTTCTATGCCCCTCATAAACCGGTACATGACATATAGTCTAAACGTAATGAAAAGAAATAGTGTGTAACATAGACTGGATCTTTTTACCACATATTTATGAATGCACTTTTTAAACAACATACTTGACATATTCTTCTTTATTCTTTTCGGTCACAAGGATGTCTCGACCATTTTGTTTTAATTCCTTACATTGAATCATCCCATAACTATTTCGTTCCACGGAGAATGTGGTATCTATTACTCCTGTAATGTCGTTTTGTCTAAAAAAAATAATGAAATTAGTTAAGCAAACGATAATTATATCATGATTGATTCATAGATAAGAAAAATCAAACTCAATAATTAACTTACAACATCCACGTCAAACTTCTGTACAGATCCGGGTCTACAGCTTCAATATCAGACAAATTAATAGGCTTGTTCAACAACATTTTGTAAAACGGGAGAGTAAAACTCCCATCTATATGATGTCCATGGAAAACAGCCATGCCCAGTACTCGTCCCACAAATTGAAAGTAGGTTAAATGATCCTATGTAATATACAAGAATCAATCAAATCACGTTCTACTAAATTCTGCTCCCAAATTAATACACTTTAACTGCAAAAAAACAGCATGACTGTACACTTACCGGATTGACTCCAGAGTCCGGATTGATTTGAACACAACATTGATTCTCATGAGAATACTGAAACAGTCCATAACTCGGATTGAGCATTTCAAAACTCAACAAATGTAGCCATTCCCTAGCAATACCTCCATAGTCCAATCCCTCCTCACCCTTGAATTTCACCATAAGCCTTTTACGCAAGTCTTTTACTCTCATCTTAAGAATTTGTCGGTATGATTGCTACAAAAACACATCACAATCATAACCAATGCCATTAAAAAAAGTATTATAGTCAATGCAACTTTCCAAAACTTCTTCCTTACCTCGAAAATTTCTTTCCTAGAAACCTCCACACGGCAGTGACCATTTCTTGGTTGCAAAAGCTGAAGTTCTACTTTCAATGCTTTAATTTTTGCATTCAAATCCCGTTTGTACTTTGGCAGCATTTCTGACCCATCATTTAGATTTAATCGCTCTATATTCAAGTCCACACCATTATTACTACAATTCCTAGACTCCACCAATAACAACTGACTAGTGTCCCCGACTGTGACATTTGTGGGCGGCAGTGGCACTGCATTTGGATTCTCCCTAGTGGAGACTCGATTGTTCCTTCGATTATTATTGTTCATCTGATTATTGTTAGAATTGTTACTACCACTACTTCCGCCACCTGTGCCACCACTATCCCTATTGTTATTACCGGAGCTGTTGTTACTACCGCCAGTAGTTGTGATGGGAGAATTGCTACAATTATTATCACCACTAGCAGTTCTAGTGCCACCAGAACTATGATTGCTGCTCCCATTTCCCGTGGGAACTCTCACACTGACTCCATTGGGGACACTGACAACTACAGTTGTAGTCTCAGGAAAAGAAGGTGACGAAGAATTGGACATATTCACAGGAGAAGTCGAAGCCGAAGGATTCAAAGATGAGGAACTCGAACACTCAGCACCATTAGTCACGCTGCCACTACTGCTCTTCCTATCAGGAGTACTTGCACAGGGAGTACCACCATTGCTACTCGAACTACCAGAAGTCTGAACACCAGGATTCGTTTTAAATATCCTTGGATCGGTGAAATGAGTAGTTCGGGTATTATGATCCAAAAAATAAGGTTTCCCTGTTGGAGTACTACGCTGCTCCCATCCAGGAGGTAACGCACCTACATTTTTGTAATCACCATTACTGTGACTTTGGATGAAGTCCTTGGGCAATGCAGGATGATGATATGTAGATCTCCCCGTCTGAACATGATAAAAATACACTTGGCCTTGGTCTGTGACTCGGATCTCATAACCTGGCGGTAGCTCTACATTCATTCCGTTTGGCTGAGACTGGGAATTACTCTTCTTTGCTTTTCTTCTGCTCACTATTTGGGGTGGGTTCTGACTTGAGGGTGACCTTTTATCTGGTCTTTGGTTGTTGGGGACAATGGGGGTATCTCGCGGCCCAAGAACTGGCATCATGCCTACCTGTGGGAATCCGGAGGTGGATGCACTTGGCTCCTGTCCCCCGAAGCAAGATACGTTCCCCATACGGTCTACTACGGCTGTTGGGGGAACTCGGTCACTACTTCCAGCGGCGTGACTATCTCTTGACATAAGCGATACGGCAATTTGACCACGTACTGACTCGGGATCACTGGGACTCGCTTTACACAAGTTCATCAGCTGAGCTACAGGAACACAACAAAGCAGTCAGGTAATTAACGACCATCACTGAATAATCCCTGCAGCTTTTTATTACTATACATGTCATATGGGAAATAAATAGAGTTTCACTTACGGCCCGCATCTTTATATCTTTGGATAGCTTTCGAAACGATTCGTACACAACCTAGAAATCCACTGTGATGCTCCTTATGCAGCTTTTTATGGTTCCATACTGAGATCGTAATAGAATCAGTTCGAGTCAAGTACCTGTATATTGCAAGTGAGAGAGAATACATAAATACATTATTCATCCAGCTGATAACGGATCATTCATCCTGGTCCTATCTCAATGTACAAAATAGAGTTCATACGAAACTACTCGACTAACAACTTCTGTCGTACAAACGTCGTCCTTTTGTCGACAAATAATTTACATGGAATAAACTTACTACCGATGATATCCGTGGGTAAACATTATTGTGCTAATAACACAATCCATTTTAAACATAAAATTAGGATATGACGCTGAATAAGGTATCCACGGTATTGGCTTAGTGTATAAGCAAGTTACTACTTACAAATCGAAATATTGATTCCAGGCTGGTTGAAGTGTAGCTTTGCATGGCTCCGTGGAAAATGTTTGCGCCGTTCCATCAACACTAATCTTTGCATATGGATCAGGAGCTCCTATTTGTAAATATACAAAATACATAAAGAGGCAGAACTTTACAAAACTGTAGAATATATATTCCATTTCTCAATTTATATGTACACAAAAGAGTAAAGCACGTTTCACTTACGGAAGAAATCCTTCTTTGCAAGATTCTTAGCTCCAAAAACTGCATAAACAGCAAAATAATAATATTAGTATTCCAACGGTTGACAATTTCACTTGACACTAAAGTTACCCGTTTGATCTACAGTTAATGTACTTCACTCACAACTACCAAACAAAAATTCTTAAAACTAAAGGCATCCTTCCATTTTTAAATGTATGTGCAGTGTATCCACCTTCAAAGCTGTCTACGAATGAACAAGGGGTGCCAAAAACTAAAGTGTGCACTGCATGTGTGTTCTAAACGTTTCACTATTCTGACAAAACAATATTTGGCATTTGCCATAATAAAATCATCAGAGTAGACCCATATTTGAACGGCTGCTGGCTGCTCAGAGCATTTACAAAGCAAAGCTCACGGAAACGAACTTACATACTTCAAACCAATAGCTAAACTTAGTTACACAATTCGTAACTTTTAAAAGCACATCGAGGCGACATGAAAATAAAACTTTTGTCAATTCACACACAACGGCATAAAACGTAATATGGAAAGGAAAGCTATTTCATCCACTTTAGTTTGTTTCAGTTCCTGCAATATATAGCACACACGCTTAAGTATTTGCTGTCATACACACACAATAAACTGTGTCGAAAAGCTAACTATAAACATAAAGTTTGCCAATAATTACTCCACACAGCTTGCAACGCAACTACGTACATGCCTGATGTCTATGTACGAGTCATACGCTAACTAACTAACCAAAGTGCAAGCAAACAATAAAAAAAAATCATAACGGATTTCACGAGAAAAGTACACATCATGATCGAGCCAAACACTTGAAACAAAATGACATTTCCTTCACAGTAGCCACACCACGATGGCTGTACTGTAACATAATCCCTACTAACTAACTAAACTCAATTATATGGGCCAGAAATCTAAAAATATACTCATTTAAGATTGAAACAACTCAATTAAATGCCATTACTGAGCGAGCACCTAGGGGTAGTAAAAGTGTTTACTAATTCCATTTTAAAGTGCTTGTCAGAGAAAACTTGTAGCCATCTCACTAGTCTAACCAAAACCAACTCATCAAACCACAGGCCATTTCCCAACTAGCTAACCCTTTACAAACTTTTGCATACCTGAGCTGAAATTTGTCAAAACATTTGTTTCACGAAGGCCACATGGATCATAAAACCAAATCAACAGCAAACTAACTAAAAGGCCCAGGAAAGGAGACCGGAAATTGTCCAACTCAAGCGTTTCATTCATCCATTATCATCAGAAGGGTCTACTGTTTGAAAACTGTGTTTGGTACTCAAAAACTAGAGTGCATGCATATGTACATACACCTAGAGCAGCACAGCACTACGAGGTAAACCTATACCTCAATGGCACGAACTGACTGACTAAAACTAGGAGCATTATAAAAAACTGACAGATAGCACAGGTCTGGTGATGAGTGCTCTTTTTCCTGCACTCTGCGCACCTGTACTATATGAACTTTGGTAACCAACTAACTATATAGTATAACTAACATTATGTATCCATTATAGTGAACTACAAGGGACGAAAAGCTACCACATTAAATATTGTTTTCATCATAACATCAATTCCGTCATGGTTCGAGATTATCTCGAACAGCGTGGTAACAGTATAATGATCTTCCTTCCTCGAACACCAAAATACATGTCTTGGCTAGTGACTAACTAAAAACACCTGGTGAATTCCCCCACTAGAAAAAAGGAAATGAGATACATGCGGTTCTAAATTCTAACTAAATTACATAATAGGATGCAATGGCATATGATTCGGAATGACTCGTGTGCGAGCAATGATGACCAAGCGAAGTCAAGTACGATTTTAATTGCAAGTTGGCTCACAAGTAAAAAAAAGGAGTTAGTCAGTAGTGGTATACGTGCAAAAATATATTAAGTAGATTTAATCCCTTTGTTTTATTTTTTTGACATCTGTTTCCATATTCTTAAAATATATTATTGCATGTTATGTTACTTGATACAACTTATACGCAAATAAGTCACCCATGACCATTCGTTATGGTTTAGTGGACAAGTTCACTTTTGCATGGAGGTAAAAACGTCTGTATCCGATTCTTGAGTTTAACACTGCCTATTGTTTTATCAGCGACTACATGCAACATACTGTTTAAACTAATTAGCATATAAGAATGAGAATATAGCGCTGACAGGCTTGACTGATTTTGGGCATACATTGAATACAATGAAGCTGAGTTTTAATACAGTGTTCTAAAACTAATTGTTGAATAGGTAGAAATAATATAATTGAAATGGACTTACTTGTAATACGAATTTTGCACGTCTGCTGCTGTTGGCTGTTGATTCCTCGTCTTTGGTTTGGAGCGGACATTTTTTATTTTATATGTATTTGTTGAACCTTCCCGTTTGATTAATGAGCTTCACAAGATGATCAACTTTTAATTCTCCTTTCAGATTCACAACAATAAACATATCATGTTCAGGTCACATTGTAAGTAGTTGGATATGTGATGAAGCAAATAACACATTTTGATATGTTGTGGAAGTGTAGTAATTCTGCTGATTACAAAATTATCCCTCGGTTAGTTGATGTTCCTTGAATTTCGTAGTCGCCTTTTCATCCTTTTCATAATCTTCTTGGCTGAGATTGATTACAATGACTGCAATTTTGGTTGATCCATTCTACAATAAAAGTGTACAAAATATTAGGGCAGGCTTCGGAGGAAATTATGCTAAAAATCCTCTATGGTTCACTAATCATCCTCATAATACCGCTAGGTTGACAAATATTGGAATTATTGACACCTAACTAACTAGGGCATTCACAACTGATTGTTTAACAGGGCGTTTTTGGTTTTCGTACAATCAAATAATCAACACATTTCATTCTTAGGTAGCCCAAATAATCCCAACAAAACCTTACAGCGCCATTTGAAAAACTTTGCAAAACAACAAATAAAACAATAAAACCTCACTAGCATTGGAAGCACCCGCATATTCAGTAAACTGAATCGCTTAAATCCAATTCCAGAAATCCTATAGTTACAGCTCTAAAAATACCAACAGAAGAAACTGAAAAATTTGAATCATAGTTAAATTTAATTATTAATAAACAACTAAAGCTGTTTCAAAATACGTAACAATCGCCTTACTTAACTTAACATGGCTCGATTATTTGCAATTTAAATATTACTTAACCATCACTATTTCTTCAACTTAAATCCCCGTCTCAACCAAGGTATATAGAACAGTATTTGTAACTAAAAAACAAACCACCCATTTAAAACTTCGAAACCCACAAACTTACCGTTTTTCTAATTTCGTAAATCTCGTCCCATTAAAAGCAATTGGCTTGAAAAGCTCAATAATTATACTTTTCACTCACTCCCCCTACTTAATTAGTTAACTATTGACCACACAAATAACTAACCAACAAAGTTTCGAATTCCTCTTCCACACAACAACCAAACTAACTAACTAACTAACTAACTAAATGATAATATAATTAAGAACCTTAGATGTTCTGTCTACCTCCAACAAACCGATCCAGTCTCCAGGTCCAAAATCTAATTCACTTAACGATTTAACAACTTAGAAAAGGAAGGACACTGGACTGGACAAAAGGGCGACAAACATAAATACGATGATATGATTTTTTCTTCACGATGAAGTTTCAGTAAAACTAAAACAACATACCCCCAGTCTTTCAGATAGGTTATGGAATGGATCGAGCCCATCACAAAATCCTTATATTGCATCGGGGCCTACTACTTACTATGTCTAGACTTAATGGTGAGGTTTGAATGCTTGCGCCTACTAACTAACTAGCACTTGTGCATAGCATTCTATACTACTGTCAATTTTGTGAAGGAGTAGTGCACCTACTTTTCACTACTTTTCACTTACAAAACCTTCGACACTAACTTTAGTCAACTATTTATGTTTCCCATTGCGTGTAGTTTAGTTAGTTAGTTGTAGCTAGTTGTGCTGTAGCACTGCTCACTATCTTGCCAGCCAACTAACTAACTAAAAGCTATAGAGACTTGTCTGTGTTCCTTTGTTTAAAGCCCTGTGTCCAAAAGTCCATTAAATATGTAACTGACAAATTAACTAACTTAATTAGAACACGGAACGAGTAAAAATAATATTCTAGTTAAGGTTGAGGTAAGTAGTTAGAAAGATATGCTCTAGCTCATTCTGTTTCTGTACGAAAAGTCTAGTCCGGGGTAGAGAGATACAAAAGTTAATTTTGACAAGTGATGACAAAATACACTGGAGAATAATTAAGTTGATTCGTTTTCAGGCATTTAAGTTATTAGGCACAATTGTTATTGAGGAGTGATTCCAGAAATTACTTTATTACTAACTAACTAACTAACTATAGTTTGTAACGTGAATGCATGCATTTCCTTTTACGCCGTCAAGTCGGCTCTCTGGTTTTTTTATGCCTGCCTCATTTTATTCTGCCTCTAGCGATTCCATCTTTCATTTAGTTCGCCCCAATGAGGAGAATCATTTAAACTCCTTGAGATACACTACTAACTACTATAACTGCTTTTTGGATACAATCCTGCATACCCATGTCTCATACATTCTTTAGGCCATGTTTGTATCTAGTAGACAGTTATAGCTAGTTACTTGTAGTTAGTTACATACAAAGATAGCTTGGGAAGTTTGTAAATTGTAAACCTATTTGTCAAATGCATAAATGTTGGGCCTGTACAACTCAGGGATTTTGTATGGTATGCTCCTATGGTTTGGTTATTTAGTGCTTGCATGAGTTCAAGACATATTTCCTAGTCATGAAATGATAAGAAGATGTGTGTGTGAGCAATGGCACAAGTAAGACATTTATTATTTTCTACGAAATTAATATATGAAAATGGAATTTAGCATATTACTCGAGCATTTGCATGTGTACGTACGAATTGTTGTTTTATCATAGCATGTCCTGAAATTGCTCTCTTCTTCTGTCCGAAACAAAGCACATTTTTATCAATGCACGTTTTTTTTGCTAAACGAATGCATGTGGCGTGGGTGAGTCTCAGCGCATGTACAGGTAGTGCAAAGTGCAAGCCTCAAATCTTTCGAACTTTTGAAAATGATGTTTGAGGAGCTATTACTGGTGGAAGCATTTAATTTCCAGGTTATGCAAAGTTGTTACTCTATATTATGAACTTTCGTAGTTCCGTAATTCCGTATTGTCTGGGACACAATAATTGATTGGGAAAATATGTAAGATTTTTCTCAGTCTAGTCTGTAACTTGCTAACTATACAGTTGGGCAATTAGTAATGGTAGTGAATCACTTTTAGATGATGATTGGCTCTCTAAACTTAAAGTGTAAGCCAAAGATAAAAGTCTCTATTCTAAGATATGACATTGATTTTGATTAATGAGGTGACAACGACATCTCATCAATTTTCACTTGTAATCTGCGTCTGTGTAACCTTAAAGCAAACGTGTGCATCTGATGGGAAGATACTCACTAAATTGCACTTCCAATTCTACACTGTGAACCAGCATAAAAGAGACTGGAAATGAGAAACGACCAAACCTGTCATGGACACTTTTCTGAAAAAATGAAACCAGATTTCCTTTTCTGACGCGACACTGGCGGGCGACACATAAAATTCATATCTGGACCATTGAATTCCATTGGATGACATGCTTGCATTGCATTCAATCGGATAGTATTATATGGTGTATGATAGTGTAGAAAAGAATAATATGCCCGAAGAGATGCATCACATCACATCCCGTTCTCCAGCACTGATCGTCGCATCAAACTCGGAAGCATCATTTTCGGACAGAAAGTGTAAAATTAGGAACGCCTCATATTTGGAGGTATAATTTTTAGTATTAATTTTCTACGGAAAGCATCATATTCGGAAAACCTTGAGCTTGCACAAATAGTTAAATCAAGTAATTTTTTCTTGCTTTAAGAATGTAATAAATGTGACTCCGATCTCCGATGTAGTAGTTTTAATAAAACATTACTTTTTATGAGTTTCTGAAAACTATGCATTCCGATTTTTAAGCATTAGTTAGTTTAGTTTAAGCATTCCAAAATAGATGCGTTCCAAAGCTGCAATTTTGAAAATGATGCTGCAGCATCGAATCCCGCAGAGATTCCTGTAATGGGAATTCTCACATTTTTTAGTACATAATATGATGTCCTGAATATGCATGGAGACTACATGGAGCATATTTTCGACTTTCTCAGTCGAGTAAAGCCAAATGAAAACCTTTGATGAAATCAATAATCTGTTCCCTTTACGCATTGTCGTTTGCATCACAATAGAATTTGGTAACCCAAAAAGTGCTGAAAAGCTTTGTAAATTCATTCACAGACCTAATATGTATAGTAAAAAAGATGCTTGAATCGCCCAATCCAGAACACCGGTACGATAACAATGCTTTGTAATCGAATACTATTCCCACTATTCCATTGAGAGCAAAATCTGTCCCACGATTATTACATTGATAAAGCTGAGATGTAAATCATCTTGTTTCCATGGCAAGAGGTCACTCAATGGCTCACTAACTCTTCATATGAATTTTGTATCCAAGTCTAAGGGGCGACACTTCTCTTACCGCCGCTGTTACTAGAAAAATTTAGAAGAAGAAAAAATATTCAAAAGGTATTCCAGGATATCCACTCGTGATTAACGCAAAAAACATAAGTTCAGTACCTTCAGCTCAGCATTAAATTGCATTCTGATGAAATCCATTCCATCTCCGCGCTGCTGTCTATCCACTTCTGCATAATACATCCCGGGACTCAAGTGCTCTTATTTAAACTTGGGAAGTAAGGAGCTCAAGACTTTCGTTCATTATTTCTTCCCTCTGTTATATTTAGTCTCCCGTCCCATCTGCCCAGGCAGTACATAATGTGAAGACAGTCAGGGAACCTTTCGTTTGCCTTTCACTCGAACAAGGGGCTAAACTCGAAAAGAAGGATTTGGACTTTTCCCCCGTTTTTATATAAAACCTCCATTATTACTTTCATTCTACTGAAGGGAATAAAGTCAGAAAAAAAAGCTTTGACGCCGTCTTAACGTTTTTGAGCACACAACAAAACGTATCTAAGCACTAAGTCTAATCTCTTACAAGGCAAGGTAGATTTATTAAATTTGTCAGGTTGAATACACTTTTTTGTGTAGAATGGGCACAGCAAATAGTAATTTTATGCAAGAAAGAAAGAGGTTTTATTTTTGGTCGTGCTGGATGTAAAGTAGTGTAGTCAGGAAGTTGGAACTTTTCATTACAAACTCAAACTAACTAACTAACTTCTAATTCTAACTCTACAGAAGAAACCAATCGAAAACTGATAATCAGTAGGTTAGGACTGTAAATAGCAGCTGTAACAATTTTGTAAACACCAACTCCGTGTTTTCATTTTGACAAACTAAAATGTCCTACTTTCTCAATCTCATCTAAATCTCTAAATCCTAAATGTAATCTTTGTAGCACTTTGAAGGTAAATCAAAAAACCAGTTTACATCATCATGACGAATATCATAATTCACGTTTGATCAAGTAAGCTACAAAACAAAATATGTTGTTCCATACATACCGAATAACATAGCTCGACAATTTTTTTGGCATTCAATTCAAAGCCAAGACAAAGTTGAACTAAAAAAAGAAACTTTTATTACTTTTCTTGTTTCTAACAGATTGGCATGAAAATAAAAAAGCCAATAATGCATTCTTATAACAACATTCTAATGTCTCGTTTATTTCTTTGTTCACTATTTTCCATATGAGCAGAAAAAAATTAATCTTCTTCAGGCATAGTCAGTCCGACTAAATACAAAAAACTTGATAAAATTTCCTCAATATTTGGAGAAATACCTAAAACGAAAAGCTGTGTTGTAGTTGTATGTAATGAAATAAGAATTTAAACGCCAACTCGTTTCATGCTGAATTCCCTAATATAGTCAAGGCAGTAAGGACCACTGTTCTCCAGTACTTTCACTACCATCACTACGAAAGCATCGGGTGAAAATCTTCACAGTTTTTCGGTATCCGTGGCACTGTGTGGTTCTCCAAATCAACTACTCCATTTACTTTCACCATTCACGTTACAAACTAACTAAGTAACTACAAAAACGTATTCTAGTTACCGACTGGAGTCAGTTACTTTGATCAGCACAGTGTATTTTTATATCAAAGTGGGCTTGACTAACTAACTGGTGCAAAAAAACTTGGCTATTGGTTAGTGGTGAGAGAAAATAAGGCTTGGAAATCCAAAACGCAAGCTTTCTTTTGTCACTTATTTTTGGTAAGTAAGTTTTCCACGTGTGAATTTGTACAGGGTTAAGCAATTGAACGAATGCAATGATCCTAATTTATTTTGGCCTCCAGCAAAATTAAAGGGATAAAGACATTAGTTAGTTAGTTTAATGATTAAATTATTGGTTGGTTAGAAAATCAATGGTTGAAAATCTCAGGTTGGAAATTTTTGCACTCTGTGTGATTAACACTGTTGGGTATACAGTTATGGCTCGACTAAATGGGTGAAAAGATGGTAAACTTTTGTCAAAAGTTGGACCAATTTATGTAAATCATGTACTCTTCCACCTCTGGGAATTCACTATTTCATTTCAGTGACTAGCTAACTAGTTAACTTAGCCTTTGAATAAGTACATAAGAACTTGTTTACAATATCTGCTTATAGCATGCTAGAGACTAGACTCAAAACATTTACAAGTATGCACTTCATTAAAAAGATGAGGGCCAGTTAGTTAGTCAGTTAGTTTGTTTGTTCTCAAGTTATCCCTTTTAGCCCGGTACAGGGTTTATGTACCCGTGCCAGTTTTTTTTTGTATTTCCACAATAACTTTCGAACGCATCTACCGATTGACTTCAAATTTTACACATCTTGAGTAGGGGAGAGGATTTCAAATGGTCACCATCAGAAAATGCTAAATGAAAAGAAAAAATGAATAGATTCATAATAGCGTCACTTTCGAGAAAATTTAACGGAACATGAACACATTTCTTTCAGCACCTGCATCGGGCTCAGTCAAACTTTACCATAAGTTTTTGCTTATAGCTTGTAGATTAACTCAGACACTTTAGTACAAAGCAAATTCATGCAAATGTGTATAGGTTGAAGAGAAAGATAAGTATAGATGATTTGGGTAAACAATAGTGTTTTTCATCGCGCAGAACTACCTAAGAATTTAATGGTATGCACACAAAAAAATGTGCGAGTGTTTGTAGAAACACATGTCTTTGGTATTTTGTTATCAAATATATTGCTGTCACTGTTATGTCGTACATTCCTCCTAATGCAGCTAATTAATTTCACCTTTTCAAGTCGCAAGGGCAAAATATTGTTTCACCGCAGTTACAACTTTCCACAAAATTATACCCAATTTTTTGCAAGAATTTGGCATCCAAGTCTACGGGCAAAATCTCCTGCATAGGGCAATGTGTGTACGTGTTTACCTGTGACTAGAAAATATTTGATGAAAAAAAATTCAAAGTTATCCCATTGTGATTGAAAAATTAACATGTTTCAAATGTTGAGGAAAGGACTCTGCATTATAGTCGTTTTCTTGTAGAGAACGAAAACAAGGAAAAACTTTTGATCCCCATTAAGCATTTATTTCTACTTGCACACCTTGTGACGGAGGAAAATGCAATCATTGAGTAGCCAAGATAAAAATAAATGCATTTTTTATATTTTTTTCATTAGTTAGTTTAGTTAGTCGAATCGAATTTGTACGCAGGGTACAAATTCAATTATAAGTTACGCAATACCTAAGCAAAAAAGCCTAAATATTTGTTTTTTACTTGGTTACCCATGTTACATTTTTTGCGTAAGCAAATTTTCAGATGTGCAAATTTAATTCAGTTCGTATCCTGTTACCTAACCTATGCTCAAATACTTTCTAACAAGATTTCATAACCTTATTTATTTAGTTTTGCTGCTTAAAACCAGAGCTACCAGAGCATTGTTATTATTTTTTGTAATTGTACACTATTTCCATTCTGCACACGTTTTGTTTTTTACACTCTAGCTACAATTTGTGTTGTATTCCACTTTAGTGGATCATTACACATGAAATTAGGGCTCAAATGAACCGAATATTTTACATGTAATGTGCACACTACTAAAACTCCGGTCAATCTCATCTTAAATTCAGCTTTATGTAATGTAATCAACTTTCTCGCCCCCATTGTTAAATCTAATCAAGCTTACAGCAAGAAAAAATCCAGTTATTGCCAACGAAATCCAATATTTTCTTTTTGCACAAGGATATTCATCACAACTAACTAGGCACTCCATTCGCGTCCTCTGAATCTAATTTCAACCTACAAGGCATATAATATACATGTGTGTAACTCCAACTCCATTGAATGAAAGCGCCGGTAGCAGTTGCATGATATTTTCACTTGAAAAAAATTCGTGGGCGTACTAACTAACTAGCTAACCAACTTTCTATCTAGTATTTATTAAGGTGTAATTACAATTATATATGCTAACAAGATGATATTTGGTTCATAATTCCTATTGTTCATGTGTAACTAACTAGTAAACTATGCATTTCAAAGATTAAGGCACGCATATGCTAGCAACCTTGTAATTAATCACTGTGGGCGTATAATTATTCTAAAACAACATGTCTCCATTGACTTATTCTATAGGATCAAACGGACTAAAATTTACAAATTGAAAATACAATCAGCACTACTTAATGAAATTGATCTGGTAAATTTTGGATGAATGAACGAGAATTTTTTTTTGGTATTTTGCAAAAAAATCTATCACCAGTTTGTGGCTTCGTTTCTTTGATGGCCATAAAAAAAAGAGAAAACAAAGCGTAGTATCGATTGTATTATGTTAAGGGAAAGTATTTCCTCATTCGGCAACTATACCTCTTTCCTATGTAACTTTTATATGAATCAAGCAAGTTGGAAATTTTCCTCTTGGTTTAATACGATTTTTCCATTAGGTTCTCCCATGCCATTATCATGTACCTGTGGCTACATTGAAACTTTAATGCTCGCTTGCACTTTGCAATCTGCTCCATTCTTGTCGCGTTTTTCTATTGCTGATCACTGTGGGTAAAAAAACATAAAATCTCCCAGCGGAAACTCAGAGTCTAATATTTTCTTGTGTGTTTTCTTTTGATGATGAAAAATGTCGTCAAGTTACACTAACATTGAGGTTTCCTTTATTGTAAGTAGAGCAAAAATCTTACGCAGAGGTACAGCTTGAGTATTTGAGTATGTACTTGATTACAAATATAAGCCAAAAGTTTACTAACTTATCTCCCACACAGAGAAAGCCAGGTTTTTACAATAATTGGTACTAGCAATTTTCCCTTTGAACATTTATTTCCAATTATTATTGAAGCGCTGTATAAGCCGTTTGAATGGTACTTTTGCCGGGCACAACTTTTTAGTCACCTTTCCCAATTGATGAAGCTATTTTTACGACCTCAAATAAGTAAAGGAGAAATACATGGACAACTTTACTATTTACAATGCAATGCTAACTATTGGAAAGCTTTCTCTTGCGTATTCTAGTCCAGGGAAGAATACACTTGACTGGCTCTTAAAAATTTTACAACTGCCACGTAATGAAAAGGATGTAAAACTTTTACAGTTCCGTTTGCCAAATTAACCTATTGCGAAGGTCATAGATTATTTCTCAAGGGACTTCATTTCAGTGCAATGTTAATTGCGTGTGGAATAGGACCCTAAAATCCATACGCTGTTTTTTAACGAGGAGGTAATTTATCTTTATAATTTGAGATGTACTCTAATTTACTCATTGTATGTTATTAGGAAAGTTGCAAAAAAAGCATATTATTAGGAAGCACGGAAAATGTGTTTGAAAGTTTATCTACATTTCTTTGTGTGGTTCAAATTATCATGATTTGTTAGCAAGTTTTTTTTCATGCTACTCTAGGCTATAAGTTTAGTCAGCATTTTTCTTCATGTTGAGCTGCTACCTGCAGATCGTGACCTTCCATACTTTTGTGACATTTGTTTTCTCTGCCTACCCTTTTGCTTATAGAAAGTTGCTCATCTCAAAAATCAGAAATAATTTGAAATGATCCAGTCTATGTCACCAACACAAAACTGAGGTTATTGCTGTACGGCAATCCGAATGCATGCAGGTAATAAATCCAAATGAAGGTAGTATACAAAATTATCTTTTGGTGATAACTCAATCCAACTAACCTTGAAATTGGAAAGAAAATGTCAGTTTTTCCTTTCTTTTCCGTAACCAACTAACTAACTAAAACAAATCTTTATATTCCATTTGGAAAAGAAAGAAAGCGCTGTATTTATATAGCTAATATCTTCAACCCACACAAGCTTATAAAACCAATCATACTAGATTTTTTTT
>Ga0210040_10004715_pt1 | contig 17629 bp, 14 predicted proteins | sample CryGeyCG12114_NA_FD_185462 | JGI IMG/M metagenome (GOLD analysis project Ga0210040, IMG submission 185462) | Groundwater microbial communities from aquifer - Crystal Geyser CG19_WC_8/21/14_NA (SPAdes) (version 2) | ecosystem: Environmental > Aquatic > Deep subsurface > Groundwater | place: USA... | reverse complement strand
CGAGACCGCGGCGGCGGCGCTGCGCGCGCGCGGCCTGCGGCGCGGCGACGCCGTCGCGGTCGCCGCGCGCAACGGTCTCGACCTCGCGGTCCTGCTGCTCGCCTGCGCGCGGGCCCGGCTGGTGATGGTCGGGCTGAACACCCGGCTGGCCCCGGCGCAGTGGGCGTACATGAGCGAGCACATGCAGGTCCGGCTCAGCCTCGCGGAGCCGCCGTTCCTGGAGGCCCTGCCCGGCGCGCTGCCGCTGGCGCAGGTGCTGCACGAGGCCGCGCCGCAGCGGTGGGCGTACGGCGAGGACGACGACCGGCCCGCCGAGGACGAGACGTACGCGGTGGTGTTCACCTCCGGGACGACCGGCCGGCCGAAGGCCTCCCAGGTCGTGCACCGCTGCACGGTGCACTCGGGGATGAGCTACCAGCGGGTGCTGCAGCTGCAGCCCGGCGAGGTCACCGCCGTGCTCTTCCCGCTGTACTACATCTCCGCGATGCACGCGCACGTGCTCCCGGCGTTCCTGGCCGGGGCCACCTGCGTCCTCGTCGGGACGACGTCGCCGCGGGAGTACGTCGAGGTGCTGCGCCGCCACCGGGTGAGCTGGGCGTACGCGGTGCCCAGCTGGTGGCAGCTGTGCCTGCGCGTGCCGGGCCTCGCCGACCTGCCCGCCCTGTCGCGGCTCGCCGCCGGCGGCGCGCCCTTCCCTGCGGACCTGGTCGCCGCCCTGCGCGAGCGCCTGCCCGGTGCGCGGCTGCACGACGTCTACGGGCTGTCCGAGACGCACTCCCCCGGCTGCATCGCGGACGACGACGACCTGCGCAGCGCCCCGGGCTCGGTCGGTCGCCCGCTGCCGTGCATGGAGGCGCAGGTGCGCGACGAGCACGGACGCGCGCTGGCACCCGGGCAGCCCGGCGAGCTGTGGCTGCGCGGATCGCTCGTCACCACCGGGTACGCGCACGACCAGGAGGCGACCGACCGATCGGTCGTCGACGGGTGGTTCGACACCGGCGACATCGCGCGCCTGGACGAGCGCGGCCGGGTCTTCGTCCTGGACCGCAGCAAGGACATGATCAACCGGGGCGGCACCAAGGTGTTCTCCGCCGAGGTCGAGCAGCTGCTGCGCCGCCACCCCTGCGTCGCGGACGCCGCGGTCATCGGTCTGCCCGACGCGCTGGCCGGCGAGGCCGTGGCGGCGTACGTCGTGGCCTGCGGGCCGCTGACGGCGCAGCAGGTGCGGGCGTGGGTGCGGGAGGGCATGGCCGAGCACGCCGCGCCCCGGCTCGTGGAGCTGGTGGAGGACCTGCCGCGCAACGCGGTGGGCAAGACCGACAAGCAGGCGCTGCGGGCCCGGGCCGCCAGCGCGGGGCGTCCCGCGTGACGCTGACCGACCGGCTGCCCGGCACGAGCGACCCGGACGAGCTGTACGACGCCTTCGAGGGCTGGGTGACCGAGCGCGGGATCACGCTCTACCCGGCCCAGCAGGAGGCGCTCATCGAGGTGGTCTCCGGGGCCAACGTCATCCTGTCCACGCCCACCGGGTCGGGCAAGAGCCTGGTGGCCACCGGCGCGCACTTCGCGGCGCTGGCCCGGGGCGAGCAGAGCTGGTACACCGCGCCGTTGAAGGCGCTCGTGAGCGAGAAGTTCTTCGCGCTCGTCGAGGTGTTCGGGGCGGAGGCGGTCGGTCTCGCGACCGGGGACGCCAGCGTCAACTCCGGTGCGCCCATCGTGTGCTGCACGGCGGAGGTGCTGGCCAACCTGGCGCTGCGCGAGGGGTCGCAGGCCCGGCTCGGCCAGGTCGTCATGGACGAGTTCCACTTCTACGCCGACCCGGACCGCGGCTGGGCGTGGCAGGTGCCGCTGCTCACGCTGCCGCAGGCGCAGTTCGTGCTCATGTCCGCCACCCTCGGCGACGTGACGCGCTTCGAGGAGCAGCTCACCCGCCGCACCGGCCGCCCGACGGCGGTCGTCACCAGCGTCGACCGGCCGGTCCCCCTCTACCCGTCGTACGTCAGCACGCCGCTGCACGAGACCGTGGAGGGGCTGCTCGCCGCGGGGCAGGCGCCGGTGTACGTGGTGCACCCGACGCAGGCGGGGGCGATCGAGCACGCGCAGTCGCTCATGAGCATCAACGTCTGCACCCGCGAGGAGAAGGACGCGATCGCGGCGCAGATCGGCGCCTTCCGGTTCTCCACCGGCTTCGGCCGCACGCTGTCGCGGCTGGTGCGGCACGGGATCGGCGTGCACCACGCCGGCATGCTGCCGAAGTACCGGCGCCTGGTGGAGGTGCTCGCCCAGGCCGGGCTGCTGAAGGTGGTGTGCGGCACCGACACCCTCGGCGTCGGCATCAACGTGCCGATCCGCACCGTCGTGTTCACCTCCCTGACCAAGTACGACGGGGTCGCCGTGCGGCACCTCAAGGCGCGCGAGTTCGCGCAGATCGCCGGGCGGGCGGGGCGCGCCGGCTACGACACCGCCGGCGGCGTCGTCGTGCAGGCCCCCGAGCACGACGTGGAGAACGCCCGGCGGCTGGCGAAGGCCGGCGACGACCCCAAGAAGCGGCGGCGCGTGGAGCGCAAGAAGCCGCCGGAGGGCTTCGTCTCCTGGGGCGAGCCGACGTTCGAGCGGCTGGTCGCCGCCCAGCCCGAGCAGCTCACGAGCTCGCTGCAGGTCAGCCACGCGATGCTGCTGAACGTCGCGCACCGGCCCGGCGACTTCTTCGCGCACATGCGCGCGCTGCTGCTCGACAACGACGAGCCGCGCGCCCGTCAGCGCCAGCTCGTGCGGCAGGCCATCGCGGCGTACCGCTCGCTGCTCGCCGGCGGCGTGGTCGAGCGGCTGGCCGAGCCCGACGAGCAGGGGCGCACCGTGCGCGTCACCGTCGACCTGCAGCGGGACTTCGCCCTGAACCAGCCGCTCGCGACCTTCGCGCTCGCGGCGCTGGGCCTGCTCGACCGGGAGGCACCGACGTACGCCCTGGACGTGCTGTCGGTGCTGGAGGCGACGCTGGACGACCCGCGGCAGGTGCTGCTCGCGCAGCGCAACAAGGCCCGCGGCGAGGCGGTCGCGCAGCTGAAGGCCGAGGGCGTCGAGTACGAGCAGCGCATGGAGCTGCTCGAGGACGTCACCTGGCCCAAGCCGCTCCAGGAGCTGCTCGAGGCCGGGTACGACGCCTACCGGCGCGGGCACCCGTGGGTGCTGGACCACCGGCTGTCCCCGAAGTCGGTGGCCCGCGACCTGTCCGAGCGGGCGATGACGTTCGTCGAGTACGTCGGCCACTACGGCCTGGCCCGCTCCGAGGGCCTGCTGCTGCGCTACCTGGCCGACGCGTACAAGGCGCTGCGCCAGACCGTGCCCGAGGAGGCGCGCACCGAGGAGCTCGTCGACCTCACGGAGTGGCTCGGCGAGCTCGTCCGGCAGGTGGACTCGAGCCTGCTCGACGAGTGGGAGCGGCTCGCCGCCGGCACCGACGGCCCGGTCGAGCTAGCCGCGGTCGAGCAGCGCCCCCGGCCGGTCACCGGCAACGCCCGCGCGTTCCGGGTCCTGGTGCGCAACGCGATGTTCCGCCGGGTGGAGCTGGTGGCGCTGCGCCGGCCGGACCTGCTGTCCGAGCTCGACCCGGACGTGGACTGGATCGCGGCGCTGGAGGCCTACTCCGAGGACCACGCCAGCGCCGGCACGGGACCGGACGCCCGCGGCCCGCAGCTGTTCCAGGTGGACGTGCAGCCCGGTCGCTGGGAGGTCCGGCAGGTGCTCGACGACCCGGCGGGCGACCACGACTGGGCGCTGCACGCCGAGGTGGACCTGCAGGCCAGCGACGAGCAGGGCACGGCTGCCCTGCACGTCACCGGCCTGCGCCGGCTGGACTCCTGACCGAGGACGCGACGGGACGGGCGCCCGACCGCTCGGTCAGGAGTCGGAGCTGCGCCCCCGCGTCTGGCGCAGCTTGCGGGCCTGGGCCAGCTCCTTGCGCTCCTTCTTCTCCTTCTTGACGATGTTCTTGGTGTCGCGGGCCGGGAGCTGGAGCTCCTCCTCGGCGGCGATCCCGGCCTGCAGCTGGCGGCCGCGCTCGAGCTCGGAGTCGAACTCCGCACCGAACAGCAGCGCGAGGTTGGTGATCCAGAGCCAGAGCAGGAACACGATGACGCCGGCGAGCGTGCCGTACGTCTTGTTGTAGCTGCCGAAGTTGCCGACGTAGAACGCGAAGGCGACCGAGGCGACGACCCAGACCACCAGCGCGATGAGCGCGCCCGGTGTCACGATCTTGAACCCGGGCTGCTTCACGTTCGGCGTGGCGTAGTACAGGACCGCGATGATGAGCACGACGATGGCGACGAGCACCGGCCACTTGGCGATGTTCCAGGCGGTGACGGCGGCGCTGCCCAGGCCGATCGCGTCGCCGATGGACTGCGCGAGCGGGCCGCTGATGATCAGGGCGATCGCGACGAAGGTGATGAGCAGCACCGCGATGAGCGTCACGACGATCTGCATCGGGCGCAGCTTGTAGAACGGCCGCCCCTCGTCGATCTCGTACATCCGGTTCATGGCCCGGGAGAAGGCGCCGACGTAGCCCGACGCGGACCACAGCGCGCTCAGCAGGCCGATGACGAGCGCCGCGCCCGCGGCCTTGTTGTTGACCAGGCTGGTGATCGCGGGCGTGAGCGTCTCCACCGTCGAGGCGGGCGCGAAGTCGCTGACGATGCCGAGCAGCGCGTCGGTCGTCTTCTGGCCCTGCCCGAACACGCCGAGCAGGGACACGATCGCGAGCAGCGCGGGGAACAGCGCCAGCACCGCGTAGTAGGTGAGCGCGGCGGCCAGGTCGGTGCACTGGTCGTCGGAGAACTCGCTGACCGTCTTCTTGAGCACGTACTTCCACGACGGCTTGGTGATCTCGCCCAGGCTGTCGGGCTTGTCGGGGTGGTGCGGGTCGGGCCGCTGGTCGGCGGCCGAGCCGCTCTTCGGCGCCTTCTCCGCGCTCGGGGCCCGCTGGGCACGCCCCTCGGGGGCGTCCTTCGTCTTGCTGCCGAACACGGCAGGTCTCCTCACCGGCACAGCCACTCGACCAGGCCCTCGACGGGAAGGTTCCCCTGGAGATCGTCGTCATGCGTCCTCGACACGCCGGGCGGCCGCCGGCGCGCTCCCGACCTAGGGTTCCCCGCGTGCTGCACCACTTCTACGGGGGCTCCCGCCAGGCCGGTCTCGACGCGGCGACGAGCCAGGTCGTGGACCCGTCCACGGGCCAGGCGTACGAGACGGCGCCGGTCGCCGGCGCGGCGGACCTGGACGCCGCCTTCGCCGCCGCCGCGGCCGCCTTCCCCGGCTGGCGCGACACGACGCCGGGCGACCGCATGCGCATGCTGCTGCGGCTCGCCCAGGCGCTCGAGGACCGCGCGGAGCAGTTCGCCGAGGCGGAGTGCCGCAACACGGGCAAGTCCCGCGCGCAGGTGCGCGGGGAGCTGCCGCACGTCGTCGACGTCGTCCGCTTCAGCTCCGGGGCGGCGCGCGTGCCGGAGGGCACGGCCTCCGGCGAGTTCGCCGCCGGGCACACCTCGGTGCTGCGCCGCGAGCCGCTCGGCGTCGTCGCGCAGATCACGCCCTGGAACTACCCGCTCATGATGGCCACCTGGAAGTGGGCGCCCGCCGTGGCGGCCGGCAACACGGTGGTCCTCAAGCCCGCGGAGACCACGCCGGTGACGCCGCTGATGCTCGCCGAGCTGGCCGCCGAGCACCTGCCCCCCGGCGTGCTCAACGTGGTCTGCGGCGGCCGGGACACCGGGCGCGCGATGGTCGGCCACCCGGTGCCGGCGATGGTCGCGCTCACCGGCTCGGTCCGGGCAGGCCGCGAGGTCATGGCCGCCGCCGCGCCGACGGTGAAGCGCCTGCACCTCGAGCTCGGCGGCAAGGCGCCGGTGCTGGTGTTCGACGACTGCGACCTCGACCTCACGGTGCAGGGCCTGCTCGACATCGGCTACTACAACTCCGGCCAGTCCTGCACCGCAGCGACGAAGGTGCTCGCCCAGCCCCGGGTCCACGACGAGCTGGTCGCGCGGCTGGCCGCCGGCGCCGCCGCGCTGCGCACCGGCGGGCCGGACGAGGACGCGTACGTCGGGGCGCTCAACAACCCGGACCAGCTGGCCCGCGTCGCGGGCCTGGTCGACCGCCGGGGCGCGCACGCCGAGGTGGTGGCCGGCGGCAGCCCGCTCGCGCGCGACGGCTTCTTCTACCCCCCGACGGTCGTCGCCGGCGTGCGGCAGGGCGACGAGCTGGCCACCGAGGAGATCTTCGGCCCGGTCGTCACCGTGCAGCGGGTGGGCGACGAGGACGACGCGCTGGCTACCGCGAACGCCACCGCGTACGGGCTGGCGGCGAGCGTCTGGACCGACGACACCCGGCGGGCGCAGCGGGCCGCCCGGGCCCTGGAGTTCGGCGCGGTCTGGGTCAACTGCCACTCCGTGCTCGCCACCGAGATGCCGCACGGCGGCTACGCGAGCAGCGGCTTCGGCAGCGATCTGTCGGCGTACTCGCTGCGCGACTACACCCGGCTCAAGCACGTCGTCTCCCGGCTGTGACCTCCCGCCTGCTGACCGCGTGCGGGATCGCCGGCCCGGGGGCCTTCGTGGCCGCGTGGGTTGTGGACGGGCTCGCGACGAGCGGCTGCTCCCCGGTGGAGCAGACGATCAGCCAGCTCGCGCGGGAGGGGGCGCGCACCGCACCGCTGATGACGGCGGGGTTCGTCTCCTTCGGCCTCCTGGTGCCGGCGTACGCCTGGGCGCTGGGCCGCGAGCTCGGCGCCCGGCCGGCGCAGCTCGCGGCCACCGTCTCGGGGCTCGCCACGCTGGGCGTCGCCGCGCTCCCGCTGTCGCGCGCCGGCGGGCAGCCCGTCGACACGTGGCACGCGGTCGCCGCCGGGACCGGCTACGTCGCCCAGGCGCTCGCGCCGCTGCTGGGCGCCCGCGCGCTCGGGCGTGCCCGCACCGCGTCGTACGCCGTGTCGGCCGTCGCCGCCGCGGCGCTCGCGGGCAGCGTCCTCGTGCCGGAGCTCGCCGGCGGGCTGCAGCGCGTCGGTCTCACCGCGGTGGACGCCTGGTTCGCCGCGGTCGCCGTCCACCTGCTCCGCCGCCGGTGAACCGGGAGCAGTGGCTGTCCCTGCTCGGCCTGGCCGAGCAGGACGTGCCGAGGCTGCTCGTGCTGGAGGGCACCTGGTGGCGGGCGCGCGCCGAGCGGACCCGGCTGCCCGCGCTCACCGACGTGCGCGAGCTCGGCATGCCGGACCTGTGGTGGGGACGCAGCGCGGGCGTGCCGGTCGCCTGGTGCCCGGCGTACGGGGCGGCGCGGGCCGTCGAGCCGGTGCAGGTGCTGGGGCTGTGCGGCACGCCGGCCGTGGTGCAGACCGGCTCGTGCGGCGGGCTGCAGCCGGGCGTGCGCACCGGGGACGTCGTCGCCTCGACGCGCGCGACGATCGGCGAGGGCGCCTCGCGCTACTACGGCGCCACCGGCGCCAGCGCCGCGGACCCGGCTCTCGCGGAGCGGGCGGCCACGGCCGCGCAGGCGCGCGGGGCGCGCGTGCACCGCGGCCCGACCGTGTCCACGGACTCCCTGCTGCGCCAGCCCGACGACCTCGTGGCGCAGTGGGCGGCCGGCGGGCACCTGTGCGTCGACATGGAGGCCTCCGCCGTGTTCAGCGCGGCGGCGGCGTACGGCGTGCGGGCCGCCTCGCTGCTGTTCGTCTGGGACGAGCTGCCGGGCCGCTCGTGGACCGACGCCTTCTCGCCCGCCGAGGCCGCCGCCCAGGCGCGGGCCTCCGAGGTGGTCTTCGCGGCCGCCCTGTCGCTGGCCGCGGACAGCGGTGACAGCCGGTGACGCGCTCCTGACCGCAGGCTGTGGCAACGTTGCGCCCGGCCCGCCCCACCCCTGCCCCGGACCGGAAGGCTCGCCCGTGAGGATCGCCGTCTGCGGAGGCGTCTACAGCAACCCGTACGCCCTGCGCGCCTTCGTCGCCGACGCCCGGGCGCGCGGCGCGGAGCAGCTGTACTGCCTGGGCGACCTCGGCGGCTACGGCGCGGAGCCCGACGCCGTGTGGCCGCTGCTGCTGGACAACGACGTCACCGTCGTGGCGGGCAACTACGACGTGGCGGTCGGCCGCGGCGACACCGACTGCGGCTGCGGCTACACCGACCCGCGCGACAACGAGTTCGCGCAGCTCATGTACGACTACACGCTCGCGCACACCTCGCGCGACTACGCGGACTGGATGCGCACGCTCCCGACCGAGCGCCGGTTCGCGCTCGAGGGCGTGGACGTGCACCTGGTGCACGGCTCGACGCTGGCGCTCAACGACTTCTGGTGGGAGTCGCTCGACGACGTGCAGCACGGCCTGCGCGTGCAGGAGTCCGGCGCCGACCTGGTGATGTGCACGCACTCCGGGCTGCCGTGGCAGAAGCAGGTCGGCGACACGCTCGTGGTCAACGTCGGTGTGATCGGCCGGCCCGCGAACGACGGCCGGCAGGAGGTCTGGTACGCCCTCGTGGACCTCGAGCAGGGCCGGGCGAGCGCCGAGCTGGTGCCGCTGGCGTACGACTGGCAGGCGCAGGCGGCGTCCATGCGCGCCGCCGGGCTGCCGGAGGCCTTCGTCGAGACGGTCGAGCAGGGCTGGTGGACCACCTGCCTGGAGGTCGTCCCGCCGTACGAGCGCAGCAGGGGCCGGTACCAGCTGTACCGCTCCGCGCTGCCGGACACCTTCGCTCAGGAGCAGGTGAGCTGGGCCGACGCGCCCGAGGTGGTCGACGACGGGCTGCCGGTGGTCCCGCTGTTCGGCAGCGCGATGTTCCCGCCCCGGCTGTGGCTGTACACGAACTTCCACTGCAACCTGGCGTGCTCCTACTGCTCGGTGGCGAGCAGCCCGCAGGCCCGGCGCCGGTCGGTGAGCCTGGAGCGGGTCAAGATGCTCGTCGACGAGGCCGTCGCGGAGGGCTTCACCGAGCTCTACCTGACCGGCGGCGAGCCCTTCCTCGAGCCCGACATCGTCGACATGGTCCTGTACGCCACCGAGCAGCTGGACGTCGTGCTGCTCACCAACGGCATGCTCTACCAGGGCTACCGGCTCGAGCAGCTCAAGCGCCTCGCCGGCCGGGAGCGCCTCGTGCTGCAGACCTCGATCGACGCCGCCTCCGCCCTCGGCCACGACCGCAACCGCGGCCTCGGCTCGTGGCAGAAGGCCATGGACGGCCTGCGCCTGGCCAAGGAGCTCGGGCTGCCCGTGCGGGTCGGCATGACCGAGACGCCCGAGACCGCCGGCGAGGTGGCGCCCCTGCGCGCGCTGCTGGCCGACCTGGGCATCACGGGCAAGGACTTCGCCGTGCGCCCCCTCGTCGCGCGCGGCGTGAGCACGAGCGGCGCCGAGATCGCGGACACCAACACGGTCCCCGAGCTGGCGGTCACGGCGGACGGCGTGCACTGGCACCCGGCCGGCGCGGACCTGGGGACCAGTCCGGACATGCTGCTCGCCCCGCACGCGTCCCCGGACGACTGGGTGCCGCTCGAGGAGGCGAAGCGGCTGGCCGTCGAGCGCTTCCTCGTGCTGCGCCGCAACGACGGCTCCCTGCCGCTCGTCTACAACTGCGCCGTCTGAGAGCCGCCGCCGTGACCTCCGCCCCCGTGTCTCCCGGCCCCGTGCGGGCCCCTGACCGGCGCGCGGCCCCTGCTGCCGGCCGTCGCGAGCTGCCGCGCGCGCTGCTCGCGGAGCTGCTCGGCAGCGCCCTGCTCAGCGCCGTCGTCATCGGCTCCGGGATCGCCGCGTCCACGCTCTCCCCGGACGACGTCGGCCTGCAGCTGCTGGAGAACGCCGCGGTGACCGCCGTCGGCCTGTACGCCCTCATCCTGGTCTTCGGCCCCGCCTCGGGCGCCCACTTCAACCCCGTCGTGAGCCTCGTCGACGCCGCCCTCGGCGACCGGCCGTGGCGGACCTGCCTCGCGTACGTCCCGGTGCAGGTGCTCGGCTGCATGGCCGGGGCCGTCCTCGCGAACCTGATGTTCGACCGGGACGCGGTCTCGGTTTCGCGGACCTCGCGGGACACCGGGCCCCACCTGCTGGCCGAGGTGGTCGCGACCGCCGGCCTCGTCCTGCTCGTCTTCACGCTCACCCGCACCGGCCGGGCCGAGCGCGCCCCGTCCGCGGTGGGCGCCTACATCGGCGCCGCGTACTTCTTCACCAGCTCCACGTCGTTCGCCAACCCCGCCATCAGCGTCGGGCGCACCCTGAGCGACACCTTCGCCGGCATCGCGCCGGCCAGCGTGCCGCCGTACGTCCTGGCGCAGCTGGTCGGCGGCGTCGTCGGGCTGCTGCTGGTGCTCGCCCTGTACGACCGGGCGGACGCCGACGGCGCCGTCCTGCCCGCCGAGCCCGCGCCCGTCTGACGTCCTCCACCCCGTCCACCCCGAAGGAGCCCTCCCCATGACCATGACCACCGTCCCCGACGTCGAGCAGGCCGTCGCCGCCCGCTACAGCGCCGGCGCGCAGGCCGTCGAGGCGGCACTGTGCTGCCCCGTCGACTACGACCCGCGGTTCCTCGAGGCGATCCCGCAGGACGTGCTGGACCGCGACTACGGCTGCGGCGACCCGAGCCAGCACCTGCAGGAGGGCGAGACCGTCCTGGACCTCGGCAGCGGCGGCGGGAAGATCGCCTTCATCGCCTCCCAGGTCGTCGGGCCGACCGGCCGCGTGCTCGGCGTCGACATCAACGACGAGATGCTCTCGCTGGCGCGCGGGGCCGCGCCCCGGGTCGCCGCCGAGGTCGGCTACGGCAACGTGGAGTTCCTGCAGGGCCGGATCCAGGACCTGCGCCTGGACGTCGCGCGCACCCAGGCCTGGCTCGCCGAGCACCCGGTCACCGACCTGGCGTCGCTGCAGGCGTACGAGGACCAGTCCGCCCGCCAGCGGGCGCAGGAGCCCCTCGTGCCGGACGCGTCCGTGGACGTCGTCGTGAGCAACTGCGTGCTCAACCTCGTCGCGAGCGAGCAGAAGGGGCAGCTGTTCGCAGAGATCTTCCGCGTGCTCAGGAAGGGCGGCCGCGCGGTCATCAGCGACATCGTCAGCGACGTGCCCGTCCCCGAGCACCTGCGGGCCGACCCGGAGCTGTGGAGCGGCTGCATCTCGGGCGCCTTCCAGGAGGAGGCGTTCCTGCGGGCGTTCGAGGAGGCGGGCTTCCACGGCATCACGCTGGAGAAGCGCGACAGCGCCCCGTGGCAGGTCGTCGAGGGCATCGAGTTCCGCTCGGTCACCGTCGTCGCGTACAAGGGCAAGCAGGGCCCGTGCTACGAGCACCTGCAGGCGGTCGTGCTGAAGGGCCCGTGGAAGGCCGTCCTCGACGACGACGAGCACGTCTACGAGCGCGGCGTGCCGGTCGCGGTCTGCGCCAAGACCTTCGAGCTGCTCGGCCGCGCGCCCTACACGGACCTGTTCGTCATGCTCGAGCCCGCCGAGCCGGTGGACCCCGCCACCGCCCAGCTGTTCGACTGCGCGCCGCCGGCGACCACCGGCCCGCTCGGCACCGCGGGCGCCGCCCGCCGCGGCCTCAGCGGGATGACGACCACCGGGTGCGACCCCGCCTCGGGCTGCTGCTGACGGGTCGCTGGGCCGGCCCGGACGCCGGGCCCGCCGTCGCTACGCGGCGACGGCGAGCTCGGCGTCCAGCGCCTCCAAGACCTCCGCGACCTGCTCCCAGCCCACGCGCAGCAGGAAGCTGTTGTTGCGGCCGTACGACTTGCTGCCCAGCACGAAGAACCGCGGCTCCGGGTTGCGCAGCACGTCGACGCCGGCCGAGCTCTGCACCAGGCAGTCGCCGCCCGCGGACCCGAGCAGCGTGGCCGCGAGGGCGATGGGACCCTCCGTCGCGTAGCACTCGTGCACCTGCAGCTGCCGGTAGAGCCCGGCGTCGCCGACCGCGCCGGTCAGCGAGACCACGACGTCCACCGCGACCTCCTGCGCGCCGTCCGGCCCGCGCAGCACCGCGACGACGTCCGGGCCCTGCTCGCGCAGCGCGTCGACCACGACCCCGGTGCGCAGCCGCACGGCCGGGGACGGGCCGGAGGTCAGGCGGCGGGACGAGGCGACCAGCTCCACGCGGTCGGGCAGCGGGTCGCCCTCGACGGCGCCCCAGGAGGGGCGGGACCGCCGTACGGCCCAGACCACCTGCGCACCGGCCGCGGCCAGGTCGCGCGCCGCGGTCTGCGCGCTGTTGCCGGCGCCGACCAGCAGCACCCGCCGCCCGGCCCAGGAGGCGTCGACCCTCGGGATGGTGCGCACGATGCGCTCCGCGAGCCGGCGCTCGCCCGGGGCGGGGATGCCGCCGGAGCCCGTCGGGTTGGGGTGGCCGTACGTGCCGGTGCAGTCGAGCACGGCGGCGGCCCGGTCGACGCGCTCCTGGCCGTCCGGTCCCTCGACGAGCAGGCGGAAGGGCCGGGACCCGCGCTCGGGCGAGCCGATCTCCTCGTTCTTCAGCAGCCCCTCGCGCGCCACGTCGAGCACCCGCGTGCCGAGCCGGACGTCCGGCAGCAGCGCGGCCACCCGCTCCAGGTGGTCGGCGAGCTCGTCGCCGGTCGGGCAGCGCTGCCCCTCGGGCGCGCCGACGGCCGCCACCGCCCGGGGCGAGACGTCCATGGACCAGGGCGTGAACAGCCGGACGTGCCCCCAGGCGCGCACGTGGCCGGCGACGTGCGGCGCCTGCTCGTAGACGGTCACGTCCCACCCGCGCTCGACGGCCGCGAGAGCCGCCTCCAGTCCGGTCGGACCCGCCCCCAGCACCGCCAGCTGCACCATGGGCGGAGTCTAGGAGCGCGCGGGGCCGCTCGGAGGTGCTCGTGCCACCATGGGAGCCGATCGGGCCCGAGGGTCCTGGACGGAGGCGGCGCTGAGCCCGACCGAGGTGGGTCCGACGCAGATCGCCCTGCGCCCGGTGCTCGCCGCCCTGGCCGAGCCGCACCGGGCCGACCTCGTCCGCCTGCTCGTCAGCAGCGGGCAGCTGCGCGTGCGGGACATGGTCGCGGCGACCGGCATGGCGCAGCCGCTCGTCTCCCACCACCTGAAGGTCCTGCGCGAGGCGGGGCTGGTGGAGAGCACCGCAGGTCCCGGCCTCAGCGTCTACCGGCTGCGCGCCGACACGCTGCGCGCGATGGCGGTGCGGCTCACCGCCCTGGCGGAGCAGGCCGCGGCCACCGCCGACGACGGGCCCCGCTGACAGGTCGGCACAGGTGCCGTCCCGTCAGGCGCGGCCGTGCAGCCGCTCCAGCCCGGCGCAGATCTGCTCGGTGTGGTGGCGGACCACGTCGTCGGCGGCGCCGGCGAGGTGCGGCGTCAGCAGCAGGCGCGGAGCCGTGAGCAGCGGGCTGTCCCGCGGCAGCGGCTCGGTGCCGAACACGTCGAGCGCCGCCCCGCCCAGCCGTCCGGACCGCAGCGCGTCGACCAGCGCCTGCTCGTCGACGATGCCGCCGCCGGCGGTGTTCAGCACGTGTGCGCCGCGGGGCAGCAGCGCCAGCCGCCGGGCGTCCAGCAGCCCCCGGGTCTGCGGCGTGCGCGGGCAGTGCAGCGACACGACGTCGCTGGCGGCGAGCAGCTCGTCCAGCACCGTGCCGCCCTCGACCGCGGGGTCGGTGAACAGCACGCGCATCCCGAACCCGTCCCGCGCCCGCTGCATCACCCGCCGGCCGACCGCCCCGAGGCCCACCAGACCGAGCGTCCGGTCGGACAGCTCGGGGCCGCGGAAGTGCAGGTACGGCAGCTCCCCGTCGACGTGCCAGCCCTGCTCGCGCAGGTGGCGCTCGCTTGCGCCGATGCCGCGGCACAGGTTGAGCAGCAGGCCCATCGTGAAGTCCGCGACCGAGGCCGCGTTGCGACCGGGCGTGGACAGCACCGGGATGCCCCGTGCCGTGCAGGCCTCCAGGTCGACGTTGACGGGCCCGCCGCGCGCGGTGGCGACCACGCGCACGTCCGGCAGCCGGTCCAGCACGGCGGCGTCCACGACCTCGATCTCGGTGACCAGCAGCTGCGCCCCCTCGGCGGCCGCGACGTAGGCCTCCCGGTCCAGCGCCTGGCGGGTCGTGCCCCACCCGCCCCGGGCCACGGTGTAGCCGAGCGCCTCGAGCCGGGAGACCCCGTCGTCGGTGAACTCGGCAGTGACCAGGGCGCGCACGGCACCACCCTCCCGCAGGGGCCCGCAGGCACACCACCCGGCCGGGTGGTCCGCAGCGGCCCGAGCCGTCCTACGGTCCCGTGGTGGACGCCGCCGACCTGCTCGCCGCCCGGGCCCTGCTCGCGTGCCGCACGGGTGCCACCGCGCCCGAGGTGCGCACCGCCTACCGCCGCGCCCTGCAGCGCACCCGCCCGGACCTGGGCACCGAGGACGGCACGCTGACGACCCGGCTGCAGGCCGCCCGCGACCTGCTGCTCGCGCAGGCGCCCCCGGACCGCCGGCGCCGGCCGCGCACACCTGACGCGCCGGCGGCGGCGTACGTGCCCCTGCGCCGGGCCGCCTGGGGCCTGGTCGAGGAGCCCGCGAGCTCGGTGGTCGCCCGGCTGTGAGCCGGGCCTCAGCCCTCGGGCAGGGCCTCGCGCAGCGCTGACGTCGCCGCGCACCAGCGCGCGTACGGCTCCTGCCAGGGCTCCGGGTCGCCCGCCGGCAGCACCTGCCCCGGCAGCCCCGGCACGTGCGCGTGCGCGCCGACCGCGCGGCCCACGAGGGCGGCGCCCGCGGGGGCCGCGCCCCCGTCCGGCGCGACGTGCACGGGCCGCCCGAGGACCTCGGCGACCAGCGCCGGGAGGGTCCCGTCCGCGGCCGCCCCGCCGGTGACGACGACCGCGTGCGCGCGGCGGCCCAGCGCGCGCTCCAGGTCCTCGACGTTGCCGCGCACCGCGAAGGCGTGCGCCTGCAGCAGCGCCGCCCGCACGTCCCCCGCGGTGGTGTCCGGGCGCAGCCCCAGCAGGCTGGGCGGCGGCTTGACCGCCCAGGTCTCCTGCGACCAGTACGGCGCGGCCGTGACGGCGAGCACCCCGCCGGGCCCGGGGGCCGGGTCGGCCGACAGCCCCGACCACCACCCGGACCAGGTGCCGGGGTAGCCCGCGTTGCCCTCCGCGGCCCAGCGGCCGGCCGCCGCGTGGGTGGACACCCAGGGGCGGGCCAGCGGGTCCGCCACGGGGGCGGCGGTGCTGGCCAGCACCGGCGTGGAGGAGCCGGCCACGACCGTGACGACGCCGTCGGCGAGGCCGCCGACGCCCATCGCCGCCAGCTGGGTGTCCCCGCAGCCGGCGACGACCGGCAGGGTCTCCGGCAGCCCCCAGCCGGCCAGCAGCTCGCCCACGACGGTGCCCGGCTCGACCACGGGGGCGAGGCGCGCGGTGCCGATCCCGCAGTCCTCGAGCAGCGCGCCCGCCCACCGGCGGGCGGCGACGTCCGCCATGCCGCCGGCGCACGCGTACGACACCTCGGTGACCTGCACGCCGCAGAGCCGCTCCAGCAGCCAGTCGTGGACGAACAGCACCCGCGCCGTCGCGTCCCAGCGCTCCGGCTCCTCGGCCCGCACCGCGAGCAGCTTGGGCAGGGTGAGCTCCGGCGCCGGCCAGTGACCGGTCAGCGCGTGCGTGTCCTGCAGCACCCCGGCGTACGGCCCGCCGCGCCGGTCGCTGTTCAGCACTCCGGGCCCCAGCGGCGCGCCCGCGCGGTCCAGCAGCACGAAGCCCTGCCGCAGCGAGGAGACGGTGACGCCGAGGTAGTCCTGGCCGCTGTGCCCGGCGCGCTCCACCACCTCGGACAGGGCCGCGCGGCAGGCGCGCTCCCAGGCGGCCGGCTCGAACTCCGCACGGTGCGCGGCGGGCCGCAGCGTCCGGGTGGGCACCGTCGCCTGCCAGGTCGTCCCGGCGTCCAGGTCGCGCACCCAGGCCTTGACCGAGGACCCTCCGACGTCCAGGCCGGCGACCAGGCTCACGGTGCTGCTGCCTCCCCCGCGCGGACGGTCGCCAGGTACTCGGGCGGGCACACCGTCGTGGTGTCGCCGAGCTGCAGCATGGCGAAGGTCGCCCGGGCGGCCTCCTCGAGGTTGGCCGCGCGCTTGTGCGCCAGGTCGACGGTGGCCCCCAGGGCGGAGCAGCCGTGGTTGCCGAGGACCACGCAGTTGCAGCCGTCCGCCGCCGCCGCGGCCCCGGCATCCGCCAGCTCCTGCGTCCCGCTCTGGATGAACGGCGTCGTGCGGACCTCGCGCACGTAGTACGCGTGGTCGATCGTGAGCAGCCGGATCTCGTGGCCGAGCGCCGCGAGCAGCACGCTGGTCTGCGGGTGCAGGTGCACCACCGCGTTGACGTCCGGGCGCACCCGGTAGGTCGCCAGGTGCAGCGGCACCTCGCTGCTGGGCCGCGGGTGCCCGCCGCGCACCTGCCCGGTGGCGATGTCCACGACCGAGAAGTCGTCCGGGGTGAGCTCGTCGAGCCAGCTGCCCGAGCAGGTGACGACGCACGCGTCGCCGCCGGGCAGCCGGGCGGACAGGTTGCCGCCGGAGCCGATGACCAGGCCCGCGGCGACCGCCTTGCGGCCGACGACGATCAGCTGGCGGACGAGGTCGTCGCTCACGCGGTGCGCTCCAGGAGGTGGTGGAGGGTGGCCGTCCGGACGGCCGGGGTCTGGGCCTGGACGAGGTGGAACAGCGCCTCGCGGGCGAGCCGCTGCGCGGGGGCGGCCAGCGCCATCGCCGCGCCGCCGGTGGCGGCCACCAGCGCGGTCGACGCGCGCACGACCAGCTCCAGGGACGCGGCGCGCAGCGCGAGGCGGTCCTCCACCTGCTCCGGCGGGGGCACGTGGTCGATCAGGGCGTACGCCGCCCGCCGCAGCTCCGCGACCTCCTCGCCGAGGCGCTCCGCGGGCTCTCCGGCGGTCCGGTCGCCGCGGCCGCGCGCCGTCTCGCCCAGCAGCCGCACGACGGTCTCCAGCAGGCCGAAGACCGCCGGGGTCGCGTTCGCCGTCCTGACCCGGTCCGCCTCGGCCCACTCGGGCGCCCGGGCGACCTCCGCGACGTCGGCGTCCGCGACGTGCAGGCCGTCCAGGGCGAGGGAGACGGTGCGCGTGCCCTGCATCGCGGCCAGGCGCATCGGCGCGCCGGCGGACAGCCCGGGCTGCACCCGCGCCGGCAGCAGCGCGAGCACGACCCTGCCGTCCGGGGAGAGCCCGGCCAGCAGGAGCAGGTCGGCCAGCCCCCACGAGGTGGCCCAGCCGACGGTGCCGTCGAACCGCCAGCCGCCAGCGTCGCGGGTCGCGGTGACCGCGGGCACGCCCGGCCGGCGCAGGTGCGCGACGGCGACCCCGGCCAGCACGCCGCCCGTGCACATGCCCCGCAGGTGCCGCTCCTTCAGGGCGACGTTCTCGCTGCGTCCGAGGACCTCCAGCGGGGTGGCGTGCTGGGCGCAGACGAACCACGTCGCGCCGCAGGCACCCGCCAGCACCTCGCTCACCTCGCGCAGCAGCGGCCGCGGGGCCTGCGCGCCGCCGTAGCCGCGCGGGCCGGCCAGCCCCAGCAGCCCCGCCCCGGCGAGCGCGTCGACCGTTCCGCGCTCGACGCCCTCGACGTCGACGCGCTCGGCCTGCCCGACGAGCAGGCGGTCGGCGAG
>Ga0210040_10004714_pt1 | contig 17633 bp, 4 predicted proteins | sample CryGeyCG12114_NA_FD_185462 | JGI IMG/M metagenome (GOLD analysis project Ga0210040, IMG submission 185462) | Groundwater microbial communities from aquifer - Crystal Geyser CG19_WC_8/21/14_NA (SPAdes) (version 2) | ecosystem: Environmental > Aquatic > Deep subsurface > Groundwater | place: USA... | reverse complement strand
GAACGAAATTAGGATTTTTTCAAAATATTTTTCAAATTTTCAAGTTACCGAGGAACGAATGACATGGGTTTTAAATCGGTATGAGATTACAAATCGGTAACTGTCAAAATAACATTGGAGCAATGGCAGTTTGTTTACCGATGGTTACCGATTTTCATTTTATGTTACCGAGTTACCTGGTTACCGAGATACCGATTGACACGTGAATACCCCTATTGTAAAATAGTTTGCGGTGGGATATAAATTGAAAGCAAGTATGATAATAGGCTTGATTTTTTGGCACCAAAAGTGACGCAGGTTTTTTATAGCTAGAGAATACTACGTGTTTACCAGTGGTAGAAAAAATGTGTATGACAAAAACATGTATGGAGTATGAGCGACTTAAAATCAAGTTTTTCGTGATATAAAAATTCGTGTTCTATGCAGTTTGTGAAGAATACTAATTGTATGATTCATGCTTACTTTCCTTATTTTTCTAATAAATTAGTTAGTTTCTAATAAAATTTCTTCAAAAAAGTATCGAAAAATAGCCAAGGTTTTGCCCCTTTCCTCCTAATGTACAGAGACAGACACATACAACACCAAATAATATTCTTGCCTTATCAAAATCAAACGTGCCTGGCTGCCCGGCCACTTGATCTATTAAAAGCAAAATCAATTTTCGGCCCTGCACACTACTGTAAAACTATTCATTACATCCAAGTATGGTTTTGGAATTGGGACTCATGCATAAATGAATGAGCGTGCTCAAGTTGTGTTACATGAGATGGCAGCTCTTTTCCTTCTGACTTGATAATCTACTTTGGGCACCAATACCATATTGTACACGGGATTGAATTGGATATGTGAGATTATAGAGCGGTGTAAGCACCCAACTTGAATTGGATTGGAGTGCATTAGATTGGAAATAAGGCAAAGTGTTTGATTCTACTCTTCACTCACTCAATATAACAACACTTCTATGTTGCAATGATGATAATAATAAAGAGTGGAATGAGGATCTCTCTCTCTCTCTATCTTTGTGGAATTTTTTACTCCCTATTTTCCCTGCAGTTATTTGGCTCCCTTCACAATATTCACTCATGAGGATGGAAACGTAATAGGATAAATGAACTGTCGAGTCAACCTTTCCGTCCCGTGTTTGTATAGTATAATACAAAGATGGGAATCAAATACCGTATTTTGTCTGCTTAAATGCACTATGTTTGACTGGAAGGTTTTTTTAATTGATCAACAACAAACTACAAAGTGTTTAAAAATCGCACCCGTAAACAAATTTAAATTTTAAAATACATCTCAATACTTTTTTTCAAGTATGCTATGCTAGGGAATAGAGAAATTTCCTTTGCATCACAGTTTAAAACCAATGGCGTAAAATTTTCGGTAGCTTATGTATAAAGCGGTACAAGCTACAATTCCCATTCACACCCCGTACGAACGGTTCCATTAAAGATTGAGATTGGAAAAGAAAACATTTTGGCTGGAAACACACACATAGAGTTGTGCTCACTCACTCACTCAAAGGTTCAAAGGCACGCAAGGAATGCAATTTGTTTGCCAGATCGGGGAAAGCGGGGCCTGCAAAAAGAGGACGAGCGTGTGACAGGAGCTCATTCAATTTATACACTAACACCATGCCCTATACATATTGCATTTACCATCCATTCATGACTCTTTCATCAGGCTTGAGTGAGAAAAAGGCCTGGTTGCCGTGAAACCGATCCATCTCATCAGCTTGTCTGACACACCCGAATATTTGGCATTCTCAATGAGTTTGTCAAACCTAAAAAGTAGATTGGGTGGATGCAGAAAGCAGTGCATGCATGAGGCCTTTCCCTAATTTACACGAGTGAAAAGAAAAACTCACTTTTCAACTCTTTTCTAACTATGTAATACAACTATTTGTACCCAATGTAGTCGGATCACGTAAACAGCTCTAAACTGTCTTCACAGTTTCTATTAGTGCTAATGTTCTTTTTCGTGCAATCGTGGAATGCACAAACTAGTAAGTAAGTTAGAAACAAAAGAATAACCGTATATAGTTACATAGAGCTAGAGTTAGTCAGAATTTTTGCTGTTTTATTGCGCAAGAATGGTAATAGCAAGTGAACTAGTAGTAGAATAATGAATTCTTATGAATGTATTTGTTCTATGCATTGAATTAGAGAAGAAAGCATTTCTGAGAAAGATGAACAGCGTGAAATACATTAGGTTTGGGAATGAGATGAGTTGGCACAAAATGGGAGCATTATAAATGAGTGGAGTGAAGGGAACCCTTTTCCGCAAAATTTACTTGGAATTCCTTTTGAATCTGGAGAAATCCATTACGAATTGTTTTCGCCTCTCTGGATTCGCGGGTTGACAAATGACAGTTGCCTTTAATTGTGGAGTTGTGAGAAGAACATGGTATATAGCCGTAGTGAGAGCCATGTACCGCAGTATTCCATCTTTTCACTCAATGTCAGTCAGTCATTCACCCCAGCGCTGTTATTATTGTTATCCGGATCACCAGCTCATCCATCCATGTCCTTCAAATTAATTAACACTCGTGTACATCCATAAATTCCCAGTTAGTTAGTTAGTTGGTTAGTAATTAGTCTATAATTTTGCACTGCATGCTAACTAACTGACTAAACTGCATATTTTATGTCTTTTTCCAAACCAACACCTTCATTTCGTTTTCGCAGGTAATAAAAGAGGCATCATCTAACGTATTGTCAGTGACAAAGTGACGAAAGGATATAAATGTTATACTACTTTTTCCTGAGCTTTATACGATAGGTGATAAAAAATCTAGCTAATTTTTATGTCCGCTGTCAGTTGCTAGCCTGCAATGAAACAAGTTTTTTTATGCATTCATATGTAAGTGGACTGACTGACTGTTTGATATGCGTGTCTATACTTCAGCTGAGAAGTATTCCAAGAGTTTCATAAATTCTCTGCTTGTGGAATCCTATGCTAGATCCCACATAAAATAAGTTAACTATGCATTTGCTTCATGTAACTTTTACTTGCTCAGAGCCAGCAATACTGAGAAAAAGTAATAAAAACTTGATGGGAGTGAAAAAGAGGAGGATCAAAGGAATGAGCCAGGGACGACATTATCATTAGGCGACAGACGCAAATAAAAAACGCAGGGAGCAGTAATAGGGAATTGTGATACGTAACTAAAAAGCATGTCTTGCCTGATAATCCACCCGAACGGAGTATGTAATGATAATAATAATAGCAACAGCAAGACAGGGAACCATGTATTAATAATAACAGTGTGGTGGCATGCCCAAGCTTTACATTTTTTGCTCAAGTGCGAAGAGAAGCCACAAATCAATTTAGCAGGCAATTTCCGTACCAGTAGTAGTATACATCTTGTTCTCAACAGTGTATAACTATAGTAGTGCGTAGGTTACGATTTTTTCCCTATGTCTACACATTTTGTCATCATAATTTATTACATGTGTGAAAAGATGGAACAAAAGTTCAATTCCGATTTATACACCGTCAGCAATACCCACGAAAAAATTTTACACACCCGGTGCCACTTTTAGTAGTAGTATTTGTGGCGTCAAAAAAAGGGTGGAAGGAAATCACTTAACAATTTCCTCTGACAAAGATAGAGTAGACTAACATTTTGTAAGTGAGTACAATTGGGAACCAAAGGTTTTATCACTTTGCACTTCGCATCACAACCAAATATATCGACTAACTAAACTATAGTAGTACAAGTTAGTAAGTTATAGACACTTTTAGACTTGTGGGCAAAATAAACCATCATGATCATGATGGAGGGATAAGAAAAAAACACTTTGGAACAGCATGCGACCCTAGAGGAAAAATGACACAGCTGATGAGTGAAAAACTGAAGGAACAGTGTCCCCGGATTTATTAATGCCAACGTTGCCATCATTATTATCCTCGTCATAAGTTACAGATTGCATGAGCGCGTGTGTACATAAGCGATCCTTTTGCCAAATGATCACCAAACGACAAAAAGGAAGATGAGCACACACATTGTTAGTCTCTCTATAGATAGTTACACGTATAGCCCGTAGATTGAACGTGGGAGCAAAACCATGGGAGATTCTCCACTTTGTCCCACCATTATTACATTTGGGAAGCAAGCAGATGTTCTCACTTTCTGTCTGATCATCACATTTACACTACACTACTAACTTTTTTCCTACAGCTACCTCCTATATAAATTCTCACTAACTAACCAACCATGTATCCAATAAATCTGTCCTCTTTACAATACCCGTAATAACTAACTAACTAACTAACTAACCAACTACTAGTGTGTTGCAACCAAACCACCCAAAAAGCCATTAGTAAACCACATTCATGGAAATGCTCCCTTTTCCAAAAAACCCTCATGTCACCATCATGTAATGTATGTATGTGACGGATGAAACTGGAGAGAAACGCAACTAATCTACTCTAATGGATCATCCTGCACACAAGAGTCCAAAAATCTCTGCTAACTAACTAACAACTTACCCACCTTTGGTTGAATAGTTAGTTAGTTAGTTGTTTTCTATGCTAACTTACTAACTATATAAAGTTCTCACCTCAAATCTGTCCATGGGAAATAGCCCGAACGGCTGGCCTTGTGTAGTTCTCAACCCGTTGTAACACTCTCTAGCATTGGTCCAGAAGGACTTGGTGAAGCCACCCCCTTTTCTGGCCAAGGCGGCTCTTGCACACATGATGGGGAATGCACCCTCCGTCAGAACATGTGGGGCTGACTACTACTACTAACTAACTAACTAACCTAACTAACTACAGATCCTTGCATGTATATACAATCCTGAGCACGCATGGCATGATGAGACTGCTTGAGCAATTTCCATCCTCTGCTCATTACTTGTTACCTAGTCACACAGTAAGCAATAAGGAACAACAAGGTCTTAAACCATAATCATAATAATACCATTATTATGATTATCACACATAGTACAGTACTGTAGCACGTAGTGTGTACTGTTGTTTAGTACGTACACCAAGAAAAGAAATAAATATCGATCTTACACTCACTCACGTTCAGTGCATGGACCGAATATCATGTTATAGGCAGTCAGTCACCAGTACACATGGCAATTACCATCTTCATGTTATTATCCTCATCATTATCACCATTGTTATTATCTCAAGTGGGTCTCCAGGACTTGCAGCCAGTTTACTCAAGTGGCTTCTATAGTAAGCAATAACAATTTACAACTTGGTGCAACTACAAAGTCGTTCACCGTTTATCCTTTGATTACTACTTTGAGCGCATGGTGGGTTTCTCATGTAGTATGTGGATGCCGAGTGAGAATTAAAAGTAAACTGTGTATAAGCTACTACAAAAGTTAGATACCATTAACGTGTGTTTAGAATTAGAAGGAGAGTTAAAATGGTATAAGTAGAACAAAGTTATCAGCGAGTGAGGTGACGTAGAGGCAATTCATTTACCTTCGATCCGTTTAAATGGACTAAAATTAACAGTGAGTGCAAGTAACTCTGGAAGTATTCCAATTGCAAATCTTTGTTAGTTAGTTCCAGTATTATTGAAGCCTAACTAAACCTCCTCAGTCGGTGGTTCATGAGTTTAACCCTGATGAACGGATCTCACATAGAGGGCCCTTTGGCAGCCCTCTCACACCTATCCAATTATTTCGCGACCGGTGTCGTCCCCACCACCACAACAAACAATCCAAGCAGCAATAATATGAATCATCGACCATCCTCCATTTCTACATCTTCGTCCCTCTCCTCAGGTTCTTCAACTTCCTCCCTCCTATCACCAACTAAGAAGAATCCAACAGTCAATAGTGTCAGCCGGTCGGAGCCGCGGAGTCCACTCTCCGACTTCGGGAGTGGCGGTAGTCCCCGAGCATTTTCCCCATCCGGTGCAACTTGTGAAGACGATGATCGAAAGTCGGAACCGATGGATGACGATGACGAAGTGCTCAGTGTGGGTGGGCGAGATGATGACAGTTTCTGTGAACCTAATAACAATAACAAGATTGGTGACTTGGACGAAGAAGAACCAATGTTTACTAAATCCCGGCATCACAGTGGGAGCAATCATAGCGATACTAGTTCAACAATTACTAGCGCCACGACTATCATCCCAGGCTCGGCAGCTAGTGAAGCCGCAGCTTTGCGGGAACAGCAGCAATCCCTTCTATTCTCTATAGCAAATATCTTGCGACCCGATTTCGGGGTTAGGAGTCCAGCCGGATTCCATTTCGGAATCCAATCTCTCCTTATGGGCACGAGTTGCAGTTCCAGTCCTTCCCCACCGTTATTGCAGTCATCTCGTCACCATAATCATAGTTCATCCTCATCTAGAAGACTACATAAACCGCATTCAGCTTCAGGAGCACCGTTGCCTATTGATTTGTCTTCACATCGCCCCTCCAGCAATCGACCCGGTTTGAATTCTACCCATAAGCCTACTACTAAGCTCAAGCATGGTAAATCTAGTAGTGCTGGTGACGGTGGTCATCATCATCATGTAAATAACTCGAGAATTCCTCTCCCACGCTCACCTGTGTTAACGAAAGAGAAAGGAGGAAGCCCCAATGACCATTGTGGTGGCAGTAGCAATCGTCAACATCACAATTCCGCCAAGTCTACATCATCCAGTGACAATGGGAGCGCCAGTATTAAGGATATTGCGGCAAATAAAAATGACGAGTCTTTATGGCCGGCCTGGGTTTACTGCACTCGCTACAGTGATCGCCCATCGTCAGGTAATTTATAACTTCATTAGTTTTCTTTAGTTAGTTTTATATTCAAACGATAGGGCTTCCTATCCTATATCGCTTACTGTGCTTTCCGGCATTTGATTTACAGTGTAGTGTCTGTTGACACCCAATGTTGGTTAAATTTAGGAGCTTTTATAATGAGAAAGGAAAATAAGAGGATTGTGGAATTACGGTCGTGTAAAACACATCTAGGAGTGAATTTAATTCATCCGCTAAATAGACAAGTGCAAACAAAAAGTTTCCTGTTGAAAATTTTAAAATACAGTTTTCACTCTTTTAATGAATGGAAATTTAGGTAAGCAAATCACCGCAACTAGTAGAATAGTATAAAACATTCTATATCTAGCATTGGCGAATGGTGGACATTAAGTAGAGCAATTACGGCTACCTACTTATTTTGTTGTCCCTCAAAGAAGGTATTAGGTGTTGTAAAGTTGTTTCTATTGTGAGAAACTGGAAGACAAATGCATGTCAAATGGCTCAAAGGACATTTTTTACCTTTTCACAATACCTTATCGTCATCATGCATACCTTTCAGCTAGAACGGTTATGTACGTATAGCACTGTTGGCAGTTTAATAGGCTGTTGAAACTTTTATAAGATGAGGTCTAAGGATATTGTCTCTGTGAACTACATCGCCTCTGAAACGCATGACGTGATTATTTGGTCGTTTTGTCCACCCAAAAGAGTTTACACACTTACACTGCACTTTATTAGGCCAATTAAAGAAAGCATTATTACTCTACTCTGTTGGTCGTACAATTTATAACTACTACTTATTACTATTGTAGGCTATAAAATGGCAATGTAAATTCGTTTAATATTTTCATGGGAAAATTACAACAATAATCACTATCTTATACTGCTCCCCTACTAGTTAGTTTGTAAAGCTACTAAAAGTTTATTATTATTTCACCGTGAGAAAAATTCATTATGCAAACAATTAAGCAATTACTGCGTACAGACAGTAGCTACTTACCCTTAACCCTTGCTTATGTATTCAATGCACATTCCCTGTTGTTGCATACATTTGCAAAAATTGATCATCATTTTTTGCATACTTTGATGGTGGTCTTTGTAGAGGAAGTCAATATTTATCACGAACATATGTTATAGCCTTTTATCATTACTCCAGTAGTAATAACAATGCTGATAATACGTGTTTAATAAGTTTATTACACGGACTTGTTGTGCGTTCCCTGTATGCAGTGTGCGTGAGTAGTAGGACACACACATAGCTAAAACGCTCTGCTTCGCCCCTGACATTGTATTGCATCTGTTTTGCATGATTTTAAGTTATCATTTGTCTACCGGTCAACCAGTTGACCAGATGGTGACCACAAAAATGCGTTGTCCCGACTTGAGCTATAAGCTGTTTGCCCGATGACGGATGAAGTGACATGCGAAATGAGTTGTACAATACAACCAAATGTGTAGAGTGCACGAAAAAAAAGGTGCCCATAAATAATACATACTAAGTAACTTCTTTTATACCTTGTTCCGGAAATGGTTGATGATAACATCCAGTTAGGTTTGTTAGTTAGGTATGAAATCCTGCAAGAATATTAGATACAGTTTGACGGTCTCTTTATGTTAGCAACTGACATTATACTACTAACTATTGTGTGGTCTGACGATATTATGTACAGTAGGTAGGTAGTAGGTGTAATGTGTAAAAAAACGCATGTCATTCACATTTCTAAAGCAAAATAACTTATTAATAATGATATCATAGCACATGCACAAGATTCCCAGTTTTTCATGCTCCAGGAAATATTATGCATGTGCATAGTAATATAGTATAAAGGAAAGAATTCTATTGTTTCCCCAAAAATATGGCATTTTGTATGTACTATCTGTCAAAGACTTGGTGAATTTGTCTTGTCATCATTACTGCAGGGGATCTAATAAAGGAAACAGAGGATGAATTTTTTTTGTTTCGTTTGAATTATAAATATCTTTATGAGTTGAAATCAAGAGGAAAGTTGCATAGCCATGTCTTCGATAATAGTGAGAAAATGATTTCCATTGCTTAATCTAGGATACTTACCAAAGTAGGGAACCAACCAAGCAAGCAACTATCTATATGTTCATGGTTGGTTGAAATGAAATCATTTGTACTTACTTAATTCAATAATGGTACAATCGTTAGTCATGAATATGCGACCAAAGCTCTTAGTTTCGTCTGTCTCTTGTAGTCGGCGAAATTTCAAACGATTATATTTGTTATTCCCATGCCTTTGCCTACTAACTATAGGATTGTGTGACGATGAATCAACGAATGATAAAATGATTCACTCTACTTAAATATGACTGCTTACTTTTACAATTGGATGTGAAATCAAAATCACAGTCAGTTTTATACGGAGATTCGTGTCGCCAGAATGAAATGCAAATTGGAAAGATGAGTGAGCATGATTATTCCAGAAAATTTTATGCAGTATTTGTATTTCCTTGGCACAGGCAAAAGAAATTATTATTGTAACTCCTATCATGATTGGTACGACTGTGTGATCAGTTCAAGTCATGGTATAGTGAGATAAAAAGTACATGAATATTTATGGGAAGCCCTGTTTCCCTCAATTTTTCGTGCTAATCAATGCGACATCGAGCATTACATGGGTGCTTGTGCTTTACTAACTTATGACAGCAACATATTCAATAGTTCACACATAAAAAAAGTCTACGAGCTCAATCTGATCGTAACTAACTAACGAACTTTTGTCTAGTAAATGAGGGCACCAATTTTTCACACTGATCGTCAAAATAGCTATAAATAATCCTTCAAACTGCGAGCAAACTAACTAACTAACAAGGTAACTCATATTGCACAAGGATTCAAGAGTGCCAACAATAATTTCATTCTGTACTCATTCATTGACTCAAATAGCCCTAGAAAAGACTCATAATTGTGTGACGTTTAACAATATAGAGGAACAACAGGAGCAAGTACTTGAATAAAAACTTATATATTTGCTCAAGTCAGTTTTTTAACCCTTTCTTTTTATTATTATACACTCACTCACTCACTTGCGGGATCAATTACATTTCATTCAAGTGAAATTGCTTTTCAGCCTGTTATCACGAAATAAATTGTAGAGGTAGCCCATGCACATTATACAATCAATTCCACTCTGTGTATATGTTGAATGTATATAAATAATTGTGCCACACACAAACACAGTATGAGTTTCAGTTAAGGTAGGTTTAGGTTTACAATGAAATAAGAATGGTTTTTTTCACGAGTCACACTCACTTATATATCATCATCACACAGGGCTGTAATGCAGGCTGAGCAGTTTGGGGGGAAGCAATAAGAGGAAATAATTTGACAAGGCAATACTTTCTACTCCGGAAGTTTAAAAAACAATGGAAAATGACATAACAGTAGTAGTAAAGTATTGCACAGTAGCCATAAGTGGTTCAGGGTCCGATTTTATATAGTTGTTTCCAGGCTAGCTGTACGTTTGTTTAATTTATTGCCTGTTGGTAATAACATTCGAACTTGAACTAACAAAGTTCAGTCGATCTGGCTAACTTTTAAAATCTCACGGATTGGCAATATCCATTTTCAACAAAACTAGCGTGGTACTCACTCCCTAACTTTGGATTTTGATAGTTAGTTGTTGATTAATGTATGATAATATTTATCAGTTGAATCATTCCATCTAAAATCCAACCAAAACCGTTAAAAGTTTTCGAACTAACTAATTGTGGATCGCTAAAGGTATAAGGTATAGGCTAATGGTATTCCATCTGGTTGGTTTCATTATAAATGCACACACAATGCTAAAGTATGCCCCCACTAACATAATTTGAATAATAAGTGATCATTGTCAGCCACTAAAAGTAAATATGTTTGATTTACACTTGACAACAAATGTATGACAAGCACTCGAACACACTAAATGGGAATATTATTATTCATACTTGTGTCTCTTCTAACTAACAAGTCCTTGCAACTAAACTCACAGCACACTAAAGAATTTAATTAGCATAACATAATTGCACGGGTTCAAGTATTATTACTACAAGTACTTAAGTGAGAACAGGATTCATTCGTGTGCAAAAAGTCTGGCTTTATTGTCACACTAACTACTATAACTAACTAACTATTACTATAGCTATTAAAAATCCCAAGTGGCTTCATTATATTATGGCAATAACAGTCAAAAGACAAGTTAAGTGGATAATAAACTGTGAACAACATATCGGTGTCATTGTACATTTTTTATCCTTGTTGTCCACGATCCTGTTGTTGCAAAAAAAAGTCAGTGGACCCTTTTAATGTGTGTACAGATTGGCTGTTGATGACGATATTATGTAGCAATGCGGATTGGATTTTTAGGCAAAAGCTGGGAGGTAGGCCTTGATATTATCATTGAAAACTAACTAACCAGTACGAGAATCACTACTTAAGAAAAACCAGAGCGGCTTGTCAAAAGCATGCAACATTCCTCTTGACGAGATTTTGACGACTTTGAACACACACGGTCTTATAAGAAAGCTTGCCCCATTGTTCCTTAGTAATAAAGTGTGTACATTTCATGGGTGAACACTGGATTGAGTTTTAAGAAAGTGACAGGATGAGCTCAAAATTCGGGACTGTCAAAAAACATTACTATATATCCTAGTAGTTAAGTTAGTTAGTTAAGGTATGATACCTTGTTTGGATTCTGCATCAAGAGAGAAGGATAGACTAGATTGTAACTAACTGATTTTGAAAGCTATGGGATCGTTGCTCTTTTTGAGCTCCATTTTTTATCCCTCTCCAGATTTTAAAACATGTTTCAACTTTTAAATGAATGATGCTCTTTTTTCACAAACTTCCTTTTTCCGGGTGAATTCACCCGTGATATTATCTGTAAAAGCTGTAGAATGATGCGCAGCTTGCTCCCACAGAAAGGTTCAGGGATGCACAAAAGTGTATTGTGCATCCTGATCTGTCGGAACCAGAATAAATAGGATCATCATGGTTAGCACAAATAACGTGTGGCAATAGTGCACACAAAAGGAATCATCCCTAGCCCGATTTTGATTTAGTTAGTTAGAAATTAAAAGTTAGTGGACTGAAAAGTATGAATAAGACCTTTAGATCTCTGTCCTGTTTGTTACCCATAGTTGGTTACTATCTATAGTGGCAAAAGAAATGTTGCTAACAGGACTCACCGTAGGGAGTCTCTATATCCTCGGCTTGATAATGATCAACCGAGTAAAAAATATGGATTCTCTCTACCGCTTTCGTATAAACTGTCTTTTTTCTACCGGGATATGAGAACCGACTAACTAGGGAACAAGGGTTTTTTAATACTCCAGTATAGGTAGGCAGTATGAGTTGATACAAACCCTTATGTATATCCTTAAAAATGCTGTTATTATTATGTAGTTACCATCTTTCTCTCATGGTGGTATCGTAGGTTATCTGTTAGATACATCGTGCTGTTGTTAACACCTTCAGTTCTCACTCACACATGCAACACTATTAGAGCAATGATAATATGATGTACAGGATGAGATGAACAGTTGCTTTTGATGTGATAAAATTCTTGGGGATATAAAACCCAGGTCGAGTTTAAATTCTTGAATGCTAACTAAGTTACCTAACTGGAGTGACTGACTAGTTAAGAATCTTAATAGGATGATCGCCCACAAGATAAAGGAAGCCCAAAGTGATCAAATCTGTATCAAATATTTGTCTCCAATTTAGATTTGGAGTGAGAAATTGCTCGCTTGTTGTGCCACAATATAAATAAAATTACTAAGGAAAAGTTACTTCTTGTCGGGATTATCAGATCGTCAATGTAGTTAGTCTCCAAAGCACATGGTTTGTATAGCTTATGTATTACCTTTAGTTATAGTAGTTAGTTGGAGGAAGACATAGATCAAAGCTTAATCAGCTACTAGACCACCAATGTGTGTGGTACTCCATTTTTACCAAATGTATCATCATTACCTATCAATCTATCTATTTTGGACTGTGAAACCAGTTATTGTTATACCCTTGTTGACATCCAATTGACTAGAGAGTCCCAAAAAAAATATTAGTTGGTTCGTTCCGTTAAATTATGGTGACGTTTCTTGTTTGCGGTTCCAATCATTGTTATTACTATTACGATACTACTACTGTGAGCCAAGGAACTAACTATTACAGCAGATGTCTGACCTATGATGATCAGATCATCAGATACAATTGAATGATAGATACCCTTAGCCTTGCCTTTGTATTGTTAGTTAGTTAGTTAACTGCACACACGTAGTACGTACGTTGGCTACTTATGTGATCAACTAACTATCATGCCACCACTACTATATACTGCTTGTTTGTGTTACTTCGGCTCAGGCGGCAATTGTATCTCACAAATATATGGGAAAGTCTCTATAAGCGGTTGCATCACACACAATAATCAATGCCGGTTGGTTGTTACAATCTTTTACCTCATCTATTCGTGATCGGATCACACACACACAGGAGCATTGAAAAAATGTGTAGTGATTGGACAGATAGTAAATAAAATGCTCTCTGTTGACACGTATTGAAAAAGATAAAGAATTGGTGACTGAGAAGTCAATTTTGCCCCTTTTGTCATTATTTACCTGTGGTTTGCTTTCGTCTCAGATTGTGGGTATTGTACGACTAACTATAGCCTACTCTTTGTATGCATTGAAAAAAATGAAGTTGAAATATAGAATTCAATAGAGTTGAGTGGGTTAGTTAGTAATAATGTCCAGCTAGAGCGATTGTGGTGGAAGATGTGTACTTTTTTTTTTGCTTGGATGGTTTGTATTCTAAGGAATAATCGCATTGCTCCTGTATTGAAATGTAGTTAGTGAGCGAGTGTTGAGCAGTTTTATTGTGGGTACAGTGAGTCCGTAGATTTTGGTTATTGATGAAGCCGGAAAGGCAAGGAGTTAGGCAAAGGGGGAAATTATGATAAAGGCTTTGCAGACCAGACCACACACAGGGACTGATGAGAAGTTATATAATGTGTAGCAGGAACTAACTAACTAACTGACTGACTGACTACCTGAGTATCATCTGAATGTAATGTGTGGATTTTTCAGCATGTAAGATAGTATAGTTAGGGAGCACACGTACTACTACTTTTATCATCGTTCTCATTCCAAAGAATTCTATCATCCGTTTGTTGTTTGTTTGTATGGAAATTGATAGGGCAAGCCCAAGTCTCGTACATATCTAAAATTCAATGAAATGAAGAGCGGAAAAAATTATGGCTAGAGTGCTCCTTTGCATACGTAATAGTATAAGTTAGTGGTGCATTTGATCCTGGGAATTGCATGCATATTGAACTGATTGCAATTTATTATTTTTTTGCCACCAATATTTACTACCCTTATATCAAGCTATAATGTAGTGACTGAATGTGACAGCCTTGAAATTACATAATATGTGTATTCTTGCCATCTAATATAAGTTAGTTAGTTAGTTAGTTGGCAATTCAATTGGCTTCAAAAAAACTTCCCACTGAATGGGATTCTTGATATTATAATGAATGGTGGAATCCTACAGTGACTACATGATGGAATCCAAGGTATGAGCAATTTGACAGGAAAATGAATGCACGGTTTTGTTTGCATATGAAGTAATACTTATATTTCACTGTACACACAGAGAGAAAAAAAACGAGATGCTCTTTATGAATGAATGGATGAGTTTGCATTTTGGAAGGTACTGTCCACTGTCTGACATCAAGCAAGCAATATTGTTTGCTCAGCAATCCCATAGTGAATCAAGTGAGAGATCATTGGTGGGAACAAAAAGACGTAATGAAAAGATCAAAGTAAATAGTGATAACTCGATTGAACTGGCATGTCACGTCATCAGTGAATAAATGCATGCATAAAAATAGATGAGTTTTCCTCCAAGTACCCTATGTTAGACCTACTGTGTTGGCTGCCTATGTACACTTACTGGGCGATAAAAGTGATGAAGAGCATAATAATAGGGAAATTAGTGATTTGAGCTCATCCCATCTGTGTGTGCTTCATAAAATGAATGAGATATAGTGAAACCTATGCTGTAAGCTATGATACATGCAATCAGTGTTGTAATGTCCCGGTTTTCGGGTATTTAAAGCCTTTCTCTTCTTATACTTCTATCGTTTAGCAAACTTGGAGTGTTTCTTATCCAGCACAGAAAATTTATTCTGGGCTCTCATATCAATCTTAATATCTTGGGATTGTTTTGTATGCTTACCTACTAACTAACTAACTATCTTCCTTCATTAATCGCAATATCCAATCTACTGTCAGCATTAAAATGAAGATGAGCACATGACACTTTAACGATTTTTGTGAAACTTGGAATCTTCTTAGCGAACTAACTAACTAACTAACTGACCGAATGACAAGTGAGTCTCTCGTGTGGAGTATTAATAATAATATGTGTGTGAGAGCCCGCCACACGGGGACTGTTCATCAACTTCGATGTAAATACAAAGTCAGCAGTCGTAGTAGTAGTAAAAGATAATATGTATGTAGTATGTGTGGATTTAAAAAGGTGGATCATTATATGGGGGGTCTTGAAATCCCGCTGACCTCCCCGTCAACCGCAACCATTTCCACTTGTGTGGCTTCTTCTTAATAGAGACATTCCATCCACGTCACAACAATATTACCTCATCTATTTAGCTAAGGAAAAGAGCTCTATTACTTACTTACTAACTAACTATAAGTTTCTTACTTGCTCACTTTTTCTGAATCCACAGAGTCAAGTCAGTCAGTATAATCATCATCATCATGTGTGTGTACACAAAGCCATGCAATGCTCACCTAATGTAGTTAGTTAGTTAGTTATTATGAAGATATTAAACATATAGGATATTAACTACGTGTATTGTGGAACATGCTCTGGTGTTTTTTTATGCCAACCTTTCTACCTACCTATGTATGTCCCACTTGGAGTCAGTAATCAGTAATTATTGTAATGTAATCTTCATTGGTTGTCTATTTTTTTCGACTTGTGTGTATGCAAATCGGAAACCAGTTTTTTTGTCCAGTCTTTTTGCACTGGCTAGACTGACTCACTCAACTCAATCTGAGTTAGTTGGTTACAAAGGAAGGAAAAAATGAGCGGTTTAACCGTTTTTATTTATTGCTTGTTAGTTTGTAGTTCTTTAAAGTTGTCTATGGGATGATTTTAATCATGTGTGGAGATTGATATGAGAATTTTATTGTCCTTGTTTACATCGGGGTGGATTCTATTTGGGATCCTAAGGATCTTTGGTTTGATGGAAAGGACAAGGGAGTTTATATGTGCACAAGACCTTAGGGGGAACCAAAAGCCCTTTAGATCTTGTCAAAATATTAGTACACGGTGGCTTAACAAGTAGTATGCAGTTTGAGCTCAAAAAATCGGTCTCTTTTGTAACCTACCTGTACCTTTTCGTAATAAGATTATATGGTTACAAGAGTAACAGTTACAGGGTGTGGGAGAAGAAAGGTCCTTGTATTTTTTAAACAAACTAACTAAATCCAATTGTGATGCATCACCCGTTCGTGACTTTGTAATCCATGTATACAAATGGAGGAAACAAGGGATTTTGAGAATCCCTTTTTGCCAGTCATTTTAAAATTGACATGTTTTTGTAACTTTTTGACTTCTTTTGTCGGTAAAAGGAGTGTCCAAAAAAGTTGGGTTTGGTAAGTAGCTCTAGTTGAATTTGTATTGACATTTCTAACTAGTTTTGATGGAATTTTTTTCGTAACATCCACTTTGTATATGGAATGCACGCATATATAAAACCCAAAAATATAAAATCTTAGAGACCCACAATGCTAATTATTATTATTCCTTTCTGCTCATCCTGTCCTTCAAGATGAAAAATGATAAAGTGCTCATGTCAAGTGTCAAAAGAGCCATTGAAAACCATTTGTCATTCCACATGCGTCCGTCATCAGTGCTCCATTTTTTCGCTCCAAAAATCATCATCAAAAGTAATTAGCTAATAGCTCCTTCCATTTCGTACCGTATTACTTGCAACTTCTGAATTTACTACATCTCCCAAATGATTAGTTGTCAATCCAGTAAAAAAACGTGTAATTATTATCATCAACTCATTAACTAACTAAGAAAAACTGGTTACCAGCTGTGCTGTAGTCGAACAATATGTGTTTATGTAATGAAATAGTCGCAATTAAATAGTGGGTTGCAAAATTCGAAAATTTTGTGCACACTGGGGTTCCAATTATGCCTTTAATTGCTGGGAGCTTCTTCCTCCTATATTATATTCCCATCATCAGCAAAGTCCGATCCATTGTTTTTTTTTAATCTAATTTTGTGTCAACACACACAAGCAGACTAAATGTATTTGCTTTAATTTACAACATGGTTTGAGTGACATGACATGCAGGACATTCTTTCCTCATTGTGTACACCTTTCTCTGCATTATTCTTTTGATTGTCACACAGTGCTTAGAGGCTCACACCATCATAATTTATTAGGTAGTATCAATGCTGTAGGTAAATTAGAAAACTCGTCATTCCCATATATTCGGATTTTCCTCCCAGTCTGCACGCTACAGTAATAATAATACCTGAGGGATGTTTTAGTGTGTACATATAGGAACTGACTAACTAACTTTTAGTGTGCTCAAATATTTAAGTCAGTCCGCATTACTGGAATAAATAGATACAGTACATGCATTAGTTGGCTAGAGTTCAAATACTGCATATCTTTTTACCCCAGGGTAGGGAAACCAAAAGAAATTATCGGTATACAACAAGAAATGATTATAACAAAATAGGAAACTCGTATAGGGCTATTAGTTCGTTTCACAGGTTAGTGTGGCTGGGGTCAATAGCCAAATACGGGAATACATTCTCTGGATACTCCATTGCATTTTACGGTTTGTTTTTTAATTCCT
>Ga0210040_10004713_pt1 | contig 17634 bp, 21 predicted proteins | sample CryGeyCG12114_NA_FD_185462 | JGI IMG/M metagenome (GOLD analysis project Ga0210040, IMG submission 185462) | Groundwater microbial communities from aquifer - Crystal Geyser CG19_WC_8/21/14_NA (SPAdes) (version 2) | ecosystem: Environmental > Aquatic > Deep subsurface > Groundwater | place: USA... | reverse complement strand
TTGAATATGGTGTAAAAATATTCTTTGCATAATCGCAGACTTCACTGAAAGGGCTGCCAGTTCCAACTGAGCTACTTCTTAGTAGCTTTGAAGAGGAAGATTTGTGGTTTCAAAGGGCACCCATCACAATGTCAAAAGTTAAATACCAAATTCATTCGCCATTTTTGGATGTGTCTGCATTCAACCCCATGTCCAGACCTCTCCAAAAGTACTATAATTCCGAAAATAACATCATGTCATTCTTTGCAATAGTCCTGGTAGCAGCTACTAATCAATATGATTGTTTTTTCAGTACCGAAGATACTATTGGTATTCATATGCTAGTCCCGTTGCCCATCTTACATCCTGCATACATTTCAGTCATCGTATACACTCGGGAAACTGATAATCCCTTCTCTAGTGACAATCCAGTGTCTCAAGCAATAATCAAAGCTCTTCAGGTAACAATTTGCCCCATTATAAAGCATTTCGCATAAAAAATCCTTTTCTTGCATTGCATCTCATTGTCAATGCGTTTTGTTGTTTATAGGACTCTGGTCCAACCCTTAATCAAGACTGCATCAGTCTGGACATTGATGATGATGATTCTAAATCCAGTAACAGTAGCAGTGGCTCCAATGACGACAGTGACTGTCATCAGAGTGTCCACACCCGAGAAGACGTATTAACTATGGATTCATCACCGTCTCCTTTATACGCTGCAGCGACGCCATCTTCTTCCTCCGCATACAGGAGCTCAGGTCATTTGGAAATACCAATTCCTATTGGTACCACTAATGGTAATAATAGCAGCACCAGCAGTGAGCTCTCGAAACGGAGAAAAACTCCGAGCACAGGAGCGGGGACGCCTGCTACAGCACATCACTCCTCCAAAGTTAGCTTAGCAACTCCCGAAGAAATAAATCTAGAGGATGTTGTAATGTCAGCATTTGGAACTTCTGTTTAGTAGTGTGTGCTGTTGTTGTTAGGTAACAGACATTACATTAAACTGCATGGTTAAAAAGGAGTCTTGGGCAAATTATATTAGAATGAGTAGGAAGTTTTTTTTAGCTTCATTATAGGTCTTCATTACAGGTAACCCTGCAAAGGTGCTCATGAGTAAAAAGTTATGCAGAAATGGTTTACAGTTTAACAGTAGAAAATAGTAAAGGTAACTGTTGCACGGCACGAATCATTGGTTTCAGTTGTAATTACATTAGTTTTACTTTAAACCACCGAATTATATTTATTGCTAAGGTTGTAATGGCTTTGTGATTACAATTGGGAAAATAAGATAATTATAGTACAGTTTAGTTTGCATGAAAAATTCTTGCCACAACTAGTTGGTCATTAAAAAATGACTCGTTGTACGTTATTTTACATAGAGACGTAAAATGCATCTCAAGTACCGATTGATGTTACTAAAGCTAATCCTAGATTACGATGGCAGACTACAAAGTACGAAGTGAAATATTCTCGTCGATATACTCTCAACTTCTTGAATGCATGACAAGTGTAATTATAATTTTTATAGGTTATTCTTTGTACTCTCTAGTGTGAAACTGCAGTAGTCTAAAAAACCGATTTGCATAGTAATTATGTGGATGTATTAAGAGCTACAGAATCGAATACAGACTAATCACTGCTAAATGGAGTTTTAATTTCAGTATTCATAGTACTTTGTCTCACATCAGATAACACGTTTCATGAGTTGAGGGTTTTTGAGTTTTTTAATCACACATGTTGGATTTCGCACAGTAAATAGCACAGTAGGTACCTGTAAAACTCACCTTACCTAAAAATGAAATGGTTTTAACAAAAATGTTGTGTGAAAAATGTGATGCATTTATTTATTTGAAACTAACAATAATTTTTATTATTTTCAGTTAAGTCTAATTATGTTCTGTGCTATACGTAGTACTCGCTGTTTTTAATTTTTTAGTACTTCATTTTATTTGTTATATAATGCTTTATTTTATAATTTTGGAATCTCAAAAGATTACAGGAAAAGATTACCTGCTAACTAACCAACTGAAACAGTTTTGTATCTTCACTAAAAATGGTTTTGATAATGATAATCTCAATCTCTCCAACAAAAAATAGTATTTGGTAAGAAAGATTCAGTGGGTAAACGAATGAGTGAGACATTTGTTTATTCTGTTAAGCTTTCGACAATTCACTATTGAATAGTATAATAATAAATACAAACCTCACGTTACAAAAAACATTCTTGTCATCGTTGTGGTCCAATTTCATTCTGCAAGTCACTTCTCCATACATGAAGCATTTGGTTATCAAAATAGCATGTAGCAAACAAATAGTCTCCCATATCTTTCCTTGCCATCACATCTAGACCATAACCAAGGCTATTTTTATGTTCATTGCAAACAAGTGCAGTTTCATAAGTCCAGTTTTGCCGATCAATTTTCAAAACTTGTATTCCGTTACGGCCGCAAGCTACGGCAAAGTAGAAAACGTCTTCCAAAGTATTGTTTGGATCCAAAGCAGTACCATTCTCGTCTGTTTTGGGCGATTTATCAATTAAAGGAGGTAAAAACATGGTTCTCCAAACCATACCACCCAAATTGATCTCTAGTTTTTGTGTAAGGCTGACTTTTGGATCTGTGCTCAGTAGAGTGAATATTCGAAGCTTTTCATCGTAACTAAAAATACCAAAATTAATATTTTTAATCTCTACATAGTCTAATAAAATAAACACTAAAAAGATAAATATTCAAAATGAGAACAGAAATGTGTGAGAACTTACGATCCAACAGCAACAAAGTAGGCCTTTGTGATAATTGAAATCACCCCCACCCTAAACTTTTTATTGTAGTGTTTTTCTACCGCATCAATATCCTTAAGGGGAAAGGCAGTAAGTTTGCCTTCATCATTACCAGCGTACACGACATCATTGAATTTGTCAAAGTGTACAACCCATGTCAGCGTAGGTTGAACTTTGGAAACACTAATTACTTTTAGTGGAATTTCGACACCCATGATATGAATACAGCCCTCAGAGTCACTAAATATCACGCGTTTCATATCCATCCATTCAATGTACAAAGCCAAAGTGCCAGTGGGAAGATGATGAGTGCCATAATTGACCAAAAGTGGGTCACCCCGTTCAGGATCAATGACGAAAATTGATACGCAAGTAGCACATGCAACTGCCAAATGATCTTCCACGTCTGGTTCCCATTTCATGTCAAGTACTCCACTGAGTTCTACTTCTTCAACGATTTTGAAACCAAATTCAATAGTTGGACAGCACGAAACTATGAAAAGTTTGCCAACCCGAACTTGTTCGGGCTCCATAAGTTTGTAACCTCCAATAGCAAGTAAATCATATCGATGATTCCAGGCTACACAATCCACTGGTAAAGGTAGTCTAGAATTTACTTCAGTATGGAGCTTTGGATCATCAGTAGTAGGCGTTGCATATCTGCTTGTTGGTTCCATTTTAAATAGAGTGAGAGAGAATTGTGATCGAGATACAGATATGGTTTGGTAATTTGTTATTAAAGTTAAGTTTGTAAGTTAAAATTATTGTTGAGGAGAGTATATGAACAGCTAACTTATTTCATTAACCAACACAAAATTATAACTATTTAAAGTCACATTGATATCAAACATTCATTGTCTGGCGCTTCTTTCGGTTTCCATAAGACACTCGCGAACTAAAATTCGGGCTGCAAACATAAAATAAATAATTTTTCAAAAATGGCGACAAAACCTACGTAGAAGATTAGCGCTTGGCTAAATATTTTGAAAGTTACCGTACCGTGGACAATGTTTCGTTTCAGTCTTTCAGTGCTCGATTTACTTCCTGCGTAAGTTGGTCGAATATCTTTGCCTACAGAAAAACGACCCAATAAGCTAACCACAATACAAGTATGCTGTTAAATAAGAGTACAAAACCTACCCATTTCTTCAAGGACAGCTAACAATTGAGCATATTTGGACTGCGGGACCGACTGCTGTTGTGTTCTCAAAAGAGCACTACTTAAATACTCTAAACTTGCTGCATTTTGTGGAGAATCTATGGACATATAGTCATCATCCATGTCAGCTATAAAATCTTGTCTTCACACAATTAATATTGGGTGTGATAACTAAATGTCTTTTAAATAAAATCAGCAACTGAAAACTAAAATTAACACTGACAGTTCAAATTGGATAAATGAACGCAGTACTTAAAAAAAAATTTCGCACCTAAACGCTATACCCATAAAGTAAAGCATACGATTATGTGATATGATGATGATGCATATGGATGCATATGATCAGTGTATTATATATATCTACTTCTATGTGTATGACTAACTTTTTTAGTAGCATCTCTATGCTTTGGCCGCTTTGGCTTTTGCTGCGCTAAAACAGCATAAAATCAGTGAAAAACATTTGTTTTCTAATGTAGTATTATAACGCCGAAAATGAAGATTTAAAAGCTAGATGATATAAATTAAAACATGGAGCTTGTAAAATTGGCGGAAAATATGAATATAGGTTCTTTAGTCAAATGGAATCAGCGCCATGTTGGACAATTTAGAATGGTAGACTGGGATGGTAGACTTCATTGTGAACTGTGAAATCAATTAATACTTTAACTTTGAGTAATAATATTCGTTGGGTATCGGTACTAGGTTGAATAATTCAACTGCTTGGTTGATTAATTGAACCATTTTTGAGCCGATTCGCCAGTGAAGGCTGAAAGTTTTTGTAAAGACTTCATTTTGTTCAATCGTTGATTGAGCATGGCTGTATTTTCTGCAGATAACTGACCCGAATATCTCGTCATGAAATTTTCCAGCTGCAAATGTTGAAATGAAAAATATTAAATTTTTAGTTTTCGGCATTATATGAACTTGTGAAAATCGTTAAATCAAATTACCTCTGTTAAACTTTGCTCATCACTTGAATACTCATTCAAGTAGGATATCAATTTAACAAGTCGCAGTTTGTCCATTGGGCTGAAAATTTACAATAAACAATGGAAAAAGTAGTAAATTTATGCTAGAATTTATTATTCCAGATCTAAGCTGAATATTTACCTCATGGCTATTCTGAGATCAAAACGACGGAAAGCCATTTTGATAGCAAATTTCTTGGCATTTTCATTGAACAAAACATTTTTGAAAAGAGTAACTCTGCTTTCTTCTAACATGGGGAGCTCATTGTCATTTAAATATGCTTCCATTAAAGTTTGGATTGAACTAGAAAATTATTCAATTATCTGAAACAAAAATCTAATAAGATTTTTTTAGCTAATTAATTTGCCAATCATCCGCATACTTAGCTAATAGTTGTTCATCATTGGTGCAACTCAATGCAGACAAAAGCCGATCTCTAATGGTAGATTTTCCTTCAATTTGATTAACCAAAGTCTTCCAAATTTCACCATTTGTATCCCCTTTCACTGCAGTGCATAAAAGTGGTTCTTGTGTATCCGGAGAGTAAGTACTATTTACACAAAGAATTAGGTAAAATATTTTGAATTGAGTGAATACCATAAAACTTTTACTTTCTAACGAAAAGCAGATGTTGTTAATTGTATAACCTGTAGGATACGGTCCTAATCTCTTTCTTCATATTTTCAATTTCTGCCAAACAAATAGGAGAATTTAGCATGCAAGCAAAATCCATAAGATCTCCTTTAATCATAGCATCTGCTCCCTTCATCGAGCCTCGGGCATTTAGTAGGCCAAGCGCAGATTCGATTTTAGGAAGCAAATATGCCTGTCGCAACGAGAGCATTAATTTAAAAGACATTTTTTTTCAAATTTACATAGCACGGCACACGCTATATATACTTATCTCAAGCACTCACAGAAAATGCAGCTTCCAAATCCTTTTTGTTATGACAAACAGATAAGTACAGAGTTTTCATTCGATTTAAAACGGTTTTCCAGGCCACATAGCTTGTTTCGTCCCCTAAGTAGTCCAAAAGTTCTATGGCTGATGACATTGAAACATGACCTAAAAAGTTTAAAAAATTTAAATGCATAATCTAAAACAAATTTTAAAAAAATTCAATTTCATTATCTGTAAAGTTACTAACCATCAAATGATAATGCAAACTGATCATCAATTACTTTGCTCTTTGTAACTCCACTGACAGAACTCAACGAAGATTTGATAGTGGATAGAATTTCTTTTGAATATAAGATTCTGTAATATCCTAAAAAATTAAAAATGCGTTCAGTTTTATGCTTCGTCCAGGACAGCTAGAACTACCTAATAATTTCTTACCAATAGAATACGGATTGAGGAAAAATGCTTCACTTTCGTCGATATCTACAGTAATGGAGTCAGTTCCTGCTGGAATCCATACCAATCTTATTTCTGGCTCACTCAATACAAAAATTCTTACTGGAATCCACCACGTATCTGGTGCAGCTTCATTTTCATATCTAGACTGGGTAATAGTAATAGTGGAAGAATCGGTACGGGTGATAGTTAACAAAGGAAATCCAGATTGCTTAGTCCAAGTATCCATAATTTCTTTAACAGATACGGGTAAATCAATTTTTTCTTCGTCAACAATCTGTTGAAATTCGGCAAACAATTGGTCTTGATTTGCAGTGACGAATTCACTAAAAAGTGTTCAATAAATCAATCACTTAGCTGCAAAAAACATGTTTTTTGCAAAAAAAGTGATGTTCCAATCTTACTATTTCTTCACATAGTTTCTCAAGGCAGTTTGAACTACAGACTCAGTCATGACATCCTGCATCATACGTAAAATAGATCCCGCTTTCTGGTAAGCAATTGTATCATAAATGCCACCAATATCTGCAGATTCCATGGGAGGATTTTCAATTGGATGTGTATTATCACTAGCATCGTAATCCAAAGCTGTTTGGAATACTCGAATAACAAATTGATCCCAGGGAGCAAACTCTGGATAGGTGTTTTCCACACCTAAATGAGAAACCCATGTGCAAAATCCTTCATTGAGCCAAACCCAGGTCCACCATTCGCATGTGACGAGATTTCCAAACCTAAATGTAGAAGTAGGGTGCAGTTAATTAGGTTCTTTGAGTAATGCTCAAAAACTGCTACAATCAAAGTAATGTGTGTTTTTCTTTTACCATTGATGAGCAACTTCATGAGATACTACATTGGTAATCAAATATCTCCGTTCTTCAGTGGTCTCCCCTTCCAAGTACAATAAAGCTAATTCGGAATACGTGATAAGGCCCCAATTTTCCACTGCACTGAAGTAGAATTGAGGAATGGCGATACTGAACAATTTTGGCATACTGTATCCATAGTCATAATAGTCTTCAAAAAATCGAAGCACTGTCGCCGTTTGATTCGCTGAATAATCTCCTCCATTTCTATCTATGAGATAGTATGCTGCGTACACCTAAAAAGGGCAACATTTTTAAGTTAGTTGAAACATTTTATTCTTTATAATGCATTTTTTTTTATTTGTTTGCTAAAATTTACTTTGATATCGGTATCTCCAGAAGGTTCTGGTGGAGCGTCAACAGAATCCAAATTTGAAACAACCATACAGACAAGATAAGTTGGCATTGGTACAGATCTCTCAAAGTTATCCCAAACCCATCCTGGCAGAGTCTCACTAATGAAGAGTTTTTAGTCAAAATTACTTTGCTTATATTCCAAACTCTGCATTATGTAACTTACTGTGCTTCTGTGGACAACAATGCCGGATTTGCTAATGAGTGATAGCCGTCTTCTGTTTTATGCGCCAATGAAATTTCAAACGTGGGTTTGAATCCAGGCTCATCAAAACATGGGAAAGCCCGTCGGGCAGCGTTTGCCGCAAACATTGTTGTAGCGATGTAACTGAAATATGAGTACATTTTCATCAAAAAAGAATGCTGCCAAATTCCCCCCCCCCCACCTTTACTTACTATGTAATATCTGTTGCAGGGTCCACATAAAAGTCCAAGTACATGCCATCAAGTCTGTCTGCAGGGATCAATGCCAAAAATTCAATATAGATCTCATATTTCTGCCCAGCTTCCAATTCTTCATCCAAGTTTATTATGAAAAAGTCAAATTCGGGAGCGTAAGTGACATCCGAAATAGACATTTTTTGTCCATCTGATGATCTGCTTACCTAATTCAAAGAACAAATGTCAATTTGAACTAAAAAAAATATTCTAATATCTGTTTACGAAAACATATTCTTACTTGAACAGAGGATTCTGTAACAGTTATATCCAAAATGTGAAGAGTGACAGAATTTGTATTTTCATTGCAGTCAACATGGATATTGACTGAGCCTGGTGTAGTGAGTCGAGTGTAGCCTGGGATTTCTTCCAAAATAGGCATAAGTTTCAACTCATAATTAGTAGGGACTAAGTTCTTAGGTAGGCGATAATCTTGAATTGTGTTATCCTTTGTGGTAGCTCCGCAAAATTGGAATACAAGAAAAACAATTCCAATGCACGTAGAGAAGTTGTTTAAAATCGCCATTTTTGAACAATTTGGTATTTAAGAATCCAGATCGAACGCTGGATATTAAATGATACATACTTCTTCCAGGCTAATTGAATGCTCATAGATTAAATGCAGAATTTAGTAAATCGTTATATCTGACAGGTGACGATGAATGACATTTGTATTGATCTCTTAACATTCTTATCAAATCACACCGATTGTTTATTGTTTTTCCCCGTAGAGGGTTTAGATAAGCAGTAAATGCTATGCATTACAAATAATATCCTGGAAATTCCGTTGTGTTCTTCAATATAAAGCTGGAGTGTTTTTTTTTTCATGTTATATTTGTCATTTGTCCTACAAATATTATTGGTATGAAACCGTAATTAACAACCACATTGCATTTTCAAGTGCCCCCTGGATTTTAGACTAAAATATCTACACCAAATGGTGCATATGAAGAATTTCCTTCCAGGTCATAAACTAAAGGCACTAACTGGTCAAACCCCACTGGTAAAAGCCGAAAGAATTCCACTGTGTTTTCAATATGACCTAAAAGTTCTTTTGTATCCACAAAAACTAATTTCGTTTGATCCACAAATGCCAAAGGAGGGCTGAATTGGACAACAATGATCACATAGCTAAAAATGCTCCCACAAATCTGCAATAAACGTCTCGTTTCAATCGGAGTAAATGCATGTCCATAAGCAACAACGCTTTGAATTGATAAAAAATCGCTCATACCGCAACTAAAAATCCACGATCAAGGACAAAATATCCACCACCAGATAGGGCTATAATTATTCGCACGTACAAAAAAGCAGTTATTTCAAATCCAATAATATTACGAGGCATGATTATTGATTTTGTTCAATTTACCGGTCGAGAAATGGCCAGCAAAACTGTAGTACAAACTGAGCATGAAATACATTTCATCGTGACTTTTATGATCCAAATTCCCTTTCTGTCTAATGATTTCCAACCCATTCATAGCATGCTCCCCCACTTCGGCAGCAGCAGTGGAAGTCAAAAACATCATAATGAGAGAGTGGAAAACCCACGCTCCGATCACAATAGCATCCAATTTGCGTGCACCAGTGAACTCTAGCGGATTATTTGAGAACTGACTTCTGTAAAAGTAGTACACCTCAAAACAAATGCTAATAATCTGTGTTCCGTAATACGACTCAATCACATTTTCAAATAAATAATCGCATCCGATCAACAAGTCCAAAAGATTGGAATGATCTTTGAACAAATGATCAAATCCAGTTCGTTTTTCATGTTGTTCAGCACGAGTTCCTTGATTCCGTTTTTGCAGTACATCTTCCAGTCTCCGGTTCCATGTTATGAACGCATTCCTCAGGATTTTGCATTTGTACATGAAAAGGAGCATGTAAGTTTTCGAACAAATGACTATGTAGCCAAATACGATTGTAGCAATGTATCGGAGGTATCGAAAATTTTGATCTGTGTGTATGTTTGGGTAAGCAAGCCGAATCCACATGATGCCAAAAACTGCTGGAGCCCCAGAAGACACAGGGGCAAAACTTATTGCTGTGAGACCAAAGAAAGCCAACAGGAAGCACACGTAAAAAGCTGTGGTTTTCACAATGAAATCTCGTACACCTTCGGCTGCGTCCATTTTCATCAGCTCGACCGACTCGGTCCAGAATGTGAAGTAGTTGGCAATATGTTTACGTCGGCTGAATAGACAGATGTCTCCAGTAATTATATGAATCAAAGCTAATACAATGATAAGAAGAGGCACAAGGTTTCGGCGGAGAAGAAATAATTCTTCTAGACGCAGGATTGACCTCTTTTTTGTAAATATGTTCCCATCAGCGTCTCTGAATTCGTATGTCGGTTGTCGTGTGGGCACATTTAGTAGTGTGCTCACAATGTTGATGAATAGAAGGGCTAAGAGTATCATCATGAGGAAGGAGGTGACGAAAAAGGTTACTCCCAAAACAGCTGAAGTTGATCGAAATGCAAAAGTTACACATTGAATACAATAATAAATATTAAATTCCATGCAGTATGAATTTACAATTCCAAGAGTATGAGAAGTTAATTGACCCATCGTCTGAATTGATCTTTGAATGAAGAGGGAATCGAACACACGCCACCTACAGGTTGCAACAGATTAACACATTTCCCACACAAATCATAACTCTTAAAAGTCTTAATTGATTGTTATTTCTGTAAATGAATGCCTCCTCTTTTCATACCATGAACCTCCTTGTTGGAGCAAATGCTGTGTACAAATTTTCCGCAAAAATTCTCCTCCCTGGCTTGATTTTCTCCTGCAACCGTAGTTTAAGTTACATTATTTCGCCCAAAGTTCTTGATTTATGAACAATGTGATGTGATGACACAATAAAACAGACTAACTTTATAATGCATAACACTCCGATTAATATCATCAAGAATGAAGTCTTGATGCTTGTACTTAGATAATGCTGCTGCACCAACGTCCGGACCAACTCCTTTTCTGAAACGGTGTTGATGAGGTCCTCTAGTTGGAACACCCGCACGAGGAGGAGGATATTGAGCACCGCCTGGAGGTGCATATGGAGCACCAACAGGTCCGCCATGAGGGGGCGGAAATGGAGCGCCGGCACCTGTGGGTGGAAATGGAGCGCCACCCGCAGGAGCATATGGATTGCCACCTCCAGGAGGGTATATTGCGCCACCTGAAGGAGGATATGGAGCACCACCTGTGGGAGGATGTAGAGTGCCACCTGTAGGAGGATATGGAGCCTGCTCGGGAGGTAGTGGACCACCAGGATAATGATGCATTCTGTTTTTCACTAAAACAAAGCCTTTGAATAACAGAAAATTTGGTTTTGATCACGCTTCATGGATTTGGACAAACAATGCATGAAATGAAAGCCCTTGAAGAGAGGATTCCTAATATGCAGCTCCTTATCCTTCCTTATCCTTTAGCTTATTGAAGCAGTTTTCGAAAGTAGTTGTAAAAATTAGCTTAGGCTCCAAACAGTCCATTATTTCAAAAGGACAGTCACCGACACAGAGTCACTCAAACTAATCATGGAAGGATGCTGACATGTTTTTTATTTCGTATAAGGTGCAAGGCCTCCCTGTTTTCCTCACATATACCCCTTTGGCATTTGCTAGATTAGATATTATATTCTCCAGTTGGGCACAGCTCCTATCGGGTAGAGCATTTTCCAGAGTGATTCTCGGGTTGAATACATCACAGGTCAGGAGCCCGAACCAGGCTGGTAGCTAAATATGCTGATCGTTATGGAATAAGGCTAAAAGTCCCTTATGCTCTCCATGATAATTTAATTTTTCAAAGTAAATTATTTCTAAAACTATTGATCAGCCATCAGCCCCAAATGAAGTTGCATGCTTGAAATTCTCTCGTCAATGGCTTTCATTTGACGTCGTTTGTCAAAATCCATGAAGCGTGTTTATTAAAAAACAATTGTACCAAACAATAAATCCAAAATCTTGCAAAACTTGGAAAAAACAGTATAAAGGGCAGGATTATGATCGAGTGGAAAAATATTTACTGAAGGCATCTTTCATTCTGAATTGACTTGTTTTCCATAACAACAACAGTGCAACATTTTAATTTTTTCGTTGAACCTTCTGAATAACTCTTGTTTCGGCCAGTTGTGTGCAGAAAAAGAAATTGTATGAGAACGAAACTGCTGCTACACATTCCGTTGTTACGATACATACATGCGATTGCGAGCGAACTCATACATAGCTAAAATGTGTAAAAGGTGGCAAAAGCAAAAAACTCTAGGATTAGATTAGAGGAGCAATAACCGTATGACGGTTCAGCTCTTCAATCTCTTCAGTCTCTTTAGTATTTGTTACAATTAATTTGTTTGTCTTTGGCCTTAATTGCCCTGCAGATGAAGCTCTTGTTCGTGACAATTTTTAATCATTCACTATAGGGAATTGTATTTTTTTAAAGTTTGTGATTACTGTGAAGCCGGTATCGGTTATTCCAAACCGATCATTGATTTTGATTATTCCAAAAATCTAGTTAGTGATAATCAGTGCCACTATCGGTTTTATAAGTCAACAAACCAAACCAAGTCATTATAAGGAATAAGAAACACTAAGTATAAAGTAAGTGTACACCTAATTTTCATTTGATTAGCGTTAAGTTAATGTGTACATAAATTGCCACAATTGCTTTTGGTGCATCATATTTCATATGTAGTTTTTAGTTAGTAAATATTTGGTCATGACGTGTATTGTTTTCTATTCAATGTTATTTAAACATGCTGTTTTATAGTTGGTTAGCTGAAGCCAACAAGACCGGCACAGGCACTATATTATGTGAACATGTGAACGACAGCAAATGGTTTTATTGAGCTAATAATGTTAAACTTATGCTGATTTTTGTTGATGATTAGAACGGTTGGATTGTGTGACCAGAAGCCAGATACAAAATTCAAGGATTTTTACATTGAGCTAGCAAGGACGACGGGTAGATTGTTGAAACTCAAACTTTTAAATAATTGGAGCATCGGATTTGCCTTGGTAAGTTTCAGACAGTCACAATGCTTACCTATCTTACAAAATAAAAGTGTTAATATTTTGTTTCCTTTTGTACAGCGACCAGAAATATGGGCTTTGACGTAGCAAGGTAAGAATTTAAATGGCTGCAAATATTCATTTACATTGATAAATATTAAGCGTATTATCATGTAATCGAAATAACTTCTTTTTAAATTTTAGGTTTGATATTTACCGCAAAGTCCCAAAGGATCTAACAAAACCCACTATTACTGGTGCCATCATATCCATTATATGCGTTTTTTGCATAAGTATCCTCTTGCTATCGGAATTATATAGATTTTTGAAAATAGATTTGTACGTAAACCATAAATAACCAATGAATTGGTGGTTTAAATTGTTTAAAGCCAACTAACATTTTTATTGGTTGATTTTACTTCCAGAGTATCTGAGGTATATGTAGACAATCCAAACCCTGATGACAGAATCCCTGTTACAATCACAATTGTCCTTCCGAATCTAAAATGCGAATGTGAGTGAGTGCATATTGCACAATCTAGGTGTATCTAATATATTTTTACAATATTTGCATGCATATTCATTGAGGCATATAATATTTTTTTAATGGTTTTTGGCTCTCAGTTGTTGGCCTAGATATTCAAGATGACCTAGGGAGACATGAAGTCGGATTTGTAGATAACACGGAAAAAACTCCCACCAACAATGGCAAAGGTTGTAACTTTCACTCCACTTTTCAAATCAACAAAGTTCCTGGGAATTTCCACGTGTCCACTCATTCGGTGGCACACCATAAGCAGCCAGAGAGTGCGGACTTTGCACATGTTATAGAAGAACTTCGACTTGGAGATCGAATTGTGGCCAACGTGCCCGGTTCATTTAATCCACTCCAAGGAATGAATAAAACGACCCAATTGGAAGGTATGTGATGTGACCTTCTTTTAAACATCTGTAGGATCACTAAATGCTAGATAGATTTGATCTAATCACCTTAGTTAGCATTTATCAAGCATAATGTGTGTTCATTGTTTCAGGATTAGAATCGTTTGACTACATTCTAAAACTTGTTCCCACGGTCTATGAATATTATAATGGTAAAACTGCTATTGCTTACCAGTATACATATGTCACAAGGGTAAGTCAGTAGCTAAATGATTTTTAAACACAATGTTTGCACAAATACAGCATTTCTTGATCTGATCCTAATTATTATTTTAGAGTGTCATTCGGGGATCACCAGCTATATGGTTTCGTTACGATTTGACTCCACTGACTGCTAAATATAAAGAAAAGGGCGAAGGACTGATATCATTCCTTGTAGCAGTATGTGCTGTAGTAGGAGGTGTATTTACAGGTAATTACTTACACTTTAAAAAAAAAATAATGTAAAGAAAAAAAGTTAAAAAATGTTAGTCATAAATTATATAATCACCACAATTTGTTTGCATTTAAATTCCGCAGTTGCAACTATGATTGACGGAATGATATTTTCGGCCTCGGAATATTACAAAAAATGGGAGATTGGAAAAGCTAGTTAGACAGTTTGATTACCTACTAATCATTATTCAGTCAATCTAAATGCAACTTATTTAGTTTTGTCTTGTTGTAGCTGTAGTAAACTCTGGGTGATTGGGTAAAATAATTCCGCGTTCTAAATGTCTTTCATACGAACTTGTGTCGTCCGAAAACGCTGAATCTTCTGAAAACCTGATAATTATATTTATTTATCGTCCATTTTTTTAAATTAAAAGAATAATATTTGAAGGACTGCTTAAAAACTTCTTACTGACATTGTGATTCCATTATATTTAAAAGAGCCTGAAAAGAATCTCAACATGATTAAATTAGATGAGGCTTTATCATTATGATTGATTGGAGACTATGCGAGTATTAATTTATTTTAAATAAATTACTTTATTCATCATAACTTGCGCCTTCTTCATTCTTGCTTTTTGTGATCATATACTCACAATGACATATTTTAGTTACAATGCACCGTATTTTGAAAAAAAATCTACACATGTATTATGTGTGCGACTGTGGAAAGTATCATTGCCAATGCCAAATAATGGATGATGATTCTCTCCGCGTTGCCCGTAGAAGGTTTATTATTTTGCATTCAGATTTTGATCGATTACACAATTTTTACTGAATTACCAACTTTCTTTTACTAGATTTATAGCCAAAATATGTAATCTTTTAACTTTCGTATAACACAAGCATTGTAGTCATTACAACTGTTTACTTCAACACATACACACATATTGCTGACACAAAAAATATGCGGATCCAGTGCAAGTCAAACATTTTCAATGGTAAAGGTTTATGAAATATTTAATTTTGGTATTAGGAACACAACATAGGAGCTCGATATGAATACTCCCGTGTTTACTATACTGTGCTTCATTTATGTATCATTACTAGAAGCAGTCGCCAGTGACTACATCTACCCATAAATACTATTGTAACAACTGAAGCGTAATGTACACTAAACTGAAAGAGAGCGAAAACTTTTCCACTTATCCAGGGAGAAAGCATGTCATTTCAACGTAAAGCTGGTTATTTCATGGGAACCCTCCAATTGGCTTGAATCTGACACAGATTTGTATTCCAATCTCCGTCCTGTGTCTAAAAACTGAATGAAAGTCATGAGAAAAAAGAAAAGACATGTACAGAATATTACTCAACTTTGTGCTACGACTACCGTCTAAATTTTTTTCTCTCCAAAACTCGTTCACACTAAGGAATCTTGAATACACTTTGTGAAGTTAATTTATCGCTGATTGAACAAGGTGTACAAAAAATCCTGAGGACTGTACTTTAGCTGAAGAAATGAAAACGCTAGGTTTTTTACATTACCTTTACTTTGTGTAGGTGTAGATATTTAATTTTGTGATGACATGGCTCCATAAATATAAATAAGTTGGCACCTTTAAGATTGCTGCTTCTAACTAACTAACTTTACTGTCATCTGTTGTCACAAATGAGGTTTGCATCTCAGCTTTCACCGCATTCCACATTCAATTTATTAACAAATTGTACAGCTACTCATACTCATCTCATGTGCGGGGCATATGCTAATATGGAACTGTGGTTGTCTCAAAATTGTTGGAAAACTAAACTACCCTAACAGATTAAAATAAAGTTGGGAAATTGTGCATCATAAAATTTGTGGTTCACAAACCTCAACAATTATGAATATGAATACGTGAAATATGTCGCAACTCGCAAGTTTAAGAAAGGCAACTCAAAATTTGAGAGAAAGAATATAAAGTATTTGCAAAAACGAAAATACAAAACATTATTAATAGGCTTAGTTAGTTAAATTTCAGCCCAAGCTTTGATGTATAACACGTACTTAGCCTACCTCCATTTGAACATATTTTTAAAATCCGCTTTGCAAAATGTACGTAGTATAAAATAAACAGATTGTTTCATATCATGAAAGTTTTTCCACTTGAGAATAACCATTGGCACTAAAAGCTGCAATTACTTGTTCTAATTGGTCTTTTATAGCTCTAATCTCCACATTTTTCATTTCAATAAGGACCTGACTAGCAATAATTTGTACCAAGCTTTCACCTATTTTCCTTGTGCGTGAAAAAACGCAAAGCAGTAGTAGTAAATTGAAATAAAAGACCTGATAAAAATCTAATGACCCGTATTGCCATAATTCTCAAATTGTGACTTTTTAAAGAACTAACCTTTGAGTTGAAATACAAGTTTTCCTGCGAGTGTTTTGAAAAAGTGTATTTTATTTGGATTACATTTTTCACGGTCAAGCCTAACAAACAATAAACCGAGATTTACAGGCCATTAAATAAGTTATGAGCCGAACTCACCGATTGCTACCGCCTCATATTTTGTACTCACTCACTCAATGTCGGAAACAAAAGGACTCACCAAGAGACTAAAAATTGCAATAAAGGAAGTCATTTACAACTTGTGAGTGGACCACTCACATATTGGTAAAAAAAGTTTACCTATCAACAACACAGAAAATACATGTACTTGGCATTGCGTGCCTTGATTGCTTTTATCATGGAATCTTGAAACACAGCTCACTAATTTTAACAACTCCGTCTAGTATGTAGGTAAAACCACATGCATAAAACATTGGGATTTTTGTACTCAAAACAAAACAAAGCAAAAATTTCAAGCCAGAGTAAATATTTCCCCTCCAACGCATTGCATGACACACGAACTAACCGTCACTCATAATAGTTCATTCCATTTGTCCTGTGTTGTGTTATGGAAAGTTACGTTTCCCAGTCCACTGTTGTCATAAATATTCCAGAATTTGTTTAATTTCCTAATGCTTGTACTGTGAAATTAACTTTGTATTGCATCCATCATGAAAAACCCTATAGAAACAAACTGTAATCTTTCAAGCTGTACTAACTTTACTATCCAAGCCAAACGAACCTGTTTTACAATAATGCATATAGTAAGATATAAGTGAATACAGGAAAACTATTTGTGGGTTGGGAGCAACTTTTCACTTTTTAACTAACTTTCCCTGTAAAATGGATTTTTTGCTTCATTAACCATCTTTCTAGTCTATTTTCAATGTAATATGTATATTCAGTATAGTAGCATTGTTGAAACTATTACTTTCCAAGTTCCAGCATGCAACACAAAGTATGATGAAGAGAAATTGCTTTGTCTCACACAACGGCACAACTTGCCAGACATGAAATTGAATCACTAGCT
>Ga0210040_10004712_pt1 | contig 17634 bp, 13 predicted proteins | sample CryGeyCG12114_NA_FD_185462 | JGI IMG/M metagenome (GOLD analysis project Ga0210040, IMG submission 185462) | Groundwater microbial communities from aquifer - Crystal Geyser CG19_WC_8/21/14_NA (SPAdes) (version 2) | ecosystem: Environmental > Aquatic > Deep subsurface > Groundwater | place: USA... | reverse complement strand
GCAGCGCAGCGACAGCGCCCACGGCGCGGTGATCGTCGGGCTCCTCCCGGCGGCCACCGCCCTGCTCGGCGTCCTGCGCACCGGCGAGCGGCCGTCCGCCGCGTTCTGGGCCGCCTGCGCCGCCGGGGCGCTGTCCGTCGCCGGGTTCGCCGTCGTACGGGGCGCCGGGCTGCCCACTGCCGCCGACGGACTCACCGTGCTGGCGGTGCTGTCGGCCGCGGTCGGCTACGCCGAGGGCGCCCGCCTCGCGCCGCACCTGGGCTCCGACCGGGTGATCTGCTGGGCGCTGCTGCTGAGCCTGCCGCTGTCGGTCCCCGTGCTCGTGGTCGACGTGGCCGGCCGCGCCCCCACCGCCGATGTGGCCGGCTGGGCGTGCTTCGCCTACACCGCCGCGGTGAGCATGTTCCTCGGGTTCCTGGCCTGGTACCGGGGCCTGGCGCTCGGTGGCGTGGCGCGGATCAGCCAGCTCCAGCTCCTCCAGCCCCTGCTGACCGTCGCCGAGTCCGTCGTGCTGTTCGGGCAGCGCCTCGACCCCTCGGTGCTGCTCGCCGCCCTCGCCGTCCTGGGCTGCGTGGCCGCCGCGCAGCGCACGCGCGTCGCCGTACGGGCTCCCGCGCCGGCCGGAGGCCCGCAGAGCGGGCCGCGCTGGCTCACAGCGGGTCGAGGCGGGCCCTGAGCAGGCAGAACTCGTTGCCCTCGGGGTCGGCCAGCACGTGCCACGACTCCTGCCCCGTCTGGCCGACGTCGGCCAGGCGCGCGCCGAGCTCCAGCAGGCGCGCGAGCTCGGCGTCCTGGTCGCGGTCCGTCGCGTTCACGTCGAGGTGCAGCCTGGACCTGCCCGCCTGGGGCTCGTCCTGCGCGCTGAGGATGATCGTCGGCTGCGGCCCGCCGAACCCCTCGCGCGGGCCGATCTCCAGGGTGCCGTCGTCCTCGCGGTCGAGCACGACGAAGTCCAGGACCTCGCACCAGAACCGCGCCAGCGCCTCGGGGTCGCGGCAACCCAGCACGAGCTCACTGATGCGACATGCCATGGCAGACCTCTCGAAGGACGGGGCTCAGCGGGAACGTACTGGCCGAGCGAGCACGGGGCGACCACGTTCCGGGCCGGTCCGGCGGGCCCTGTTCGCAGGGGTCGGCCGCCTGGACGACGACGGGCGGGAACGCCGCCCGCCCGGAAGGGTGCAGGCGCCGACCGCGACGCCCCGCTCGTGCTCGTCACCTCCCCGGAGCCGGGTGCACCCGCGGGCAGACGGTCAGGTGCCGTGCGTCCACCCCGCCCGGTCGAGCGACGCATGCACTCAGGTGGTGGACAGCGCGTCGAGGGTGGCCCGCTCTGCGATGTCGGCCGCTGCCCGCACCAGGCCGTCGAGGTGCGCGCTCCGCGCCCCCGCAGGCCAGGCGAGCAGGGTCGTCACGGGCGGTGCGTCGAGGACCGGCACGGCGACGTGGTCCGGCCACTGCCAGGCCCTGCTCGACTCCGGGATGACCAGCAGCGCGCGTCCCAGCGACACCAGCTGCGCGATCTCGGACTGCGTGTGCACCTCGGGCCCGGGCCCCGGCGGGTACGACCCGTCGTGCCGCGGCCACCGGGCGATCGGCAGGTCGGGCACGTGCGCCACCTCCGCCAGGCTCGTGTGGGGACGCCGCGCGAGCGGGTGCCCCTCGGGCACGATCGCGACCTGCCCCTCGGTGAGCAGCTCCTGGGTGTCGAACCCGCCGAGCACGTCGTAGGGGGCGTGCACCAGCGCCGCGTCCGCGCGGCCCTGACGCAGCACCTGCCGCTGCTCGCCGAGCTCGCACAGCAGCACCTCGACCGGGAGCGCCCCGGGGCGCCCTGCGTACGTGTCCAGCAGGTCGCGCAGCACCTCGTGGGAGGCGCCGGCCTTGGTCACCAGCACGAGCCTGTCGTCCGCCTGGCCCGTCCGCCTGGAGCGCTCGACCGCGACCGCCGCCACGTCGAAGACGTTGCGCGCCTCCCGGAGCAGCACCTCTGCACGGGCGGACGTGGAGACCCACGTGCTGGGCGCGATGCGCGTCATCAACGCGGCGCTGCCGCTGCTGCGTCGCTCGTCCTCGCCCCGGATCGTCAACGTCTCCTCGAACATGGCCTCGCTCACGCTGCGGACGGGTCCGGTCATGTGCGCGTACGCGTCCTCCAAGACCATGCTCAACGCGATGACCGTGCAGTACGCCCGCCGCTTCGCCGAGACCGATCCGCGAATCATGGTCAACGCGGTCTGCCCCGGCTACGTCGCCACCGACTTCACCGGGTTCAGCGGGACGAGCACCCCGAGCGAGGGCGCGGCCATCGCCGTCCGGTTCGCCACGCTCCCCGACGGCGGCCCGACGGGCGGCTTCCACGACGACGGCGGCGTCGTCCCCTGGTGAGGGGGCTCCGGTCCGGGCTGGGTCGCGCCCGCGACCTGCTCGTACGTGATCTCCCGGGTCACCTGCCCGCACCGCAGGCGCACGCTCTGCGCGCTGCTGCACCTGCCCCGCTGAGGCACCTCGACCAGCAGACCCCGCCCCTCAGGTCGCCAGCGGCGCGCGCGGACGTCGTACGTGGGTCCTCAGGTGTTGAACACCAGGCAGAACGGGTGACCGGCAGGGTCGGCGTACACCCGGAAGTCCTCGGCGTCCGGCGGGTCGGGCAGACGGCGCGCACCGAGCGCCAGCACCTCCCGTTCCGCCTGGTCGACGTCGTCCACCTCGATGTCGAGGTGGAGCTGCTGCGGACGCAACGGGTCGGGCCAGTCCGGCGGGACGTGGTCCGGAGCCAGCTGCACCGCGAGGCGGACGTCGCGGCCCTGGAGCGTCGTCCAGTCCTCCGAGCGTTGCACGACAGGGATGTCGAGCAGCGCCGACCAGAACTGCGCCTCTGCGTCCATGTCTGCCGCGTCGAGCACCACGGTCCTCAGTCGTCCGATCATGAGCGCATCCTGCACTGCCTGCACGTGCCGGGGAAGAGCCCGTCGCCGGAAACCGGTCCGATGGGCAACGCCGGTGAGAAGCGGCCTCCCTCGTCGTCACAAGGGCATGAGCCGCATCACCGTCCAGACGCATGTCACCCTCGACGGCGTCATCGAGTCGCCGCCCGAGGCGCTGCTCCCGTACATGAGCGACGAGGGGAGGCAGGCCACCCTCGAGCTCGCGCTCGCCACTGACGCACTCCTGCTCGGACGGGTGACCTGGCAGCAGCTCGCGCCGGCCTGGAAGGAGCAGACCGGTGCGATGGCCGAACGGATCAACGCCATGCCGAAGTACGTCGTGACCTCGACGCTCCGCTCGGCCGACGCGTGGAGCGGCTCCACGCTCGTCACCTACGGCGAGGTCGCGGCCCTGCGCGAACAGCTCGACCTGCTCTCGTACGGGTGTGGGGCGCTCGCCCGTGACCTGCTGCGCGACGGGCTCCTCGACGAGCTGCACCTCAACATGACGCCGGTCGTCGCAGGTCGCGGGAGGCGGCTGTTCGACGAGCCCTCGGGGTTGCTGGCCTTCGACCTGGCGGACAGCCGCACCTACCCGACGGGCGCCGTCCGGCTGGTGATCCGGCCGCCGGCCCGGGCGCAGGCCGGCTAGCACGCACGGCAGCGCGTCGAGTGCCTGCCGCACGAGCGACCGCTGGTGACGCGACGCGGTGCGCTCGCGGCTCGAACCCACGACCGAGGGATTATGAGCCGCTACAGAGCGGTGTTGTCTTGTGTTGGCTCATGCTACTCGGTGCCGCTGACCTGCGAAAACGGCGTCCGCTCGTCCAGCCCGTCCGGCCCCGTCCGGCTAGCAGTACGGGCGTTCGTTAGAAGTGTCGTTAGAGATCGCGGTGGTTCGGGGCGCCCGACTGGTGTCTCACGAAACGCCTGCCGGCGTCCTCCGCGAACTCTCGTCGGCGCTAGCGTCCGGCTGCTGTTGCGCCCACCCCGTGCTCGCCGTCGTGCCTTGCGGTGGCGCGGCGTCGGGCGGCCTCATCCCCTCAATGCCGATGAGCGGTTGTTGTTGCGCCAGCGCCCCGCAGACGCTTGCGCGCGAGCCTCGACAAGGGGTTCGCTGGTTGCCAGCCGCTCGAGGAGCCAGTCCCGCCCGAACAACAGGGGCTGGCAGCCGTGCCTGCGGACTGCCGCAGGCACCGCACGCCGTGCTGCGACTGCCGGAAAGCGAAGGGCGACTCAGCCAACTCCGCCGCCTCGTCAATGCAACCATACGCACTCCCACGAGCACCAACACACCCATCTATAGGGGGGCGGGAGCCCAAAGGTCTGAGCCCCCTTGCAACCAGGTAGGTAGCGCTGCGGCGCAGCGGGCAGGCCCACACGCAGGCGCGGGCCCTCGCTCCGCCAAGGGAAGGGAGCGCCTGTGTCCCACGAGGACTTGCAAAAGATGGTCAACGAGTTGGGCGAGGAACTGAACCGCAGCACCGCCGCCGTCGAACTCGCGATCGGCGGCCTGTCCCGCATGGCGGCCGAGGTCGAAGCGTTGCCGAAGTTCGAGGAGAACTCGGACCCGTCCATCTATGTGGGTCATGGACACCCAGCCGAGCCTGGCGTGCGGCCACACGGGGTGATGCGCGTATCCGAACTTGTGGAGCAAGCCAAGGATGGCGGTCAGGCCGAGATCCTATTGAAGCAGCAGTGGATTGTCGCCACGTACTCTAAGTGGGAACAGGATTACCGACCGCGTTTGGCGACGGCTGCCATCATAAAACCGAGAATGTCTCTTGCGACGTCTTTGGCGATCTGCGCCATCTGCGAAATGACATCGTCCACCACCGGGGTGTGGCGACCGCCAAGAACACGGGCAAGTGTGTGCTGCTTACCGTTCCACCGGGTACAGAGATCACGTTGAGCTCTGCCGACTTCCTTCTGCTACTTGACAACTTACGGGTGACCTTTGGCGACGGGGACGACGACTCCTCGTAGCGCCAATGCCCTGTAGACAGATCGTCCCTCGACAACTCGCCCCGGTCTACCGGGTCGTCGCAACGTCCACCGCTACATACGACCCAAGGCACGATGCAGCCATGACGGAGCCCGAGTCAACACCCCCCCCCCAGACACCGAGCCTGGCGTCAGCAGCAAGCGCCGCTTCGTCATCTCAACCATCGGTCGCGAAGCATCTGAGACGCGCAAGCGCGCTGATCAGGTCCTGAATTACCTCATTGAGGCGGTCCTCAAACCGGAGGGCTACGACGTCATCCGGGCGGATCGCATGTCTGATGGTGGTTTGATCAACTCCCAGATCCTCGACCACATCGTCACGGATGAGTTAGTTGTGGCCGACCTTACTGACGCAACCCGAACGTGTACTACAAGTTGGCAGTGCGGCGCGCGCTGGGCAAGCCCTTCATCGAGGTCTGCCAGGCCGGTCAGGACCTTCCCTACGACGTTCAAGGGCGACGCACGATCTTCTTCAACCACACCGACCTCGATAGTGTGGACGCAGCCAAGGCAGGAATTAAGAAGGCCCTCGCCAGCCTGCGTGACGTTGACAAAGTGGAGACGCCGCTGACGGTCACCGTTGATCTCCTCGCGCTTCGGTCGAGCGCGGACCCGGACAAGCAGGCCGAGGTGCAGATGCTCGACATGATGCGCTCTCTAGACCGACGGGTTCAACAGTTGCACTTGCAGTCCAACCAGAATGGGTTCGCGGACGTCGTGGCCAAGAGATCGCTGGTAGTTGCAGTGGTAAACCGGGGCGTTTTGGACGACGAGGACCTGGCATCGCTCGTAACTGCAGAGACGAGCAAGAGGCATGACGACTGGGTGGGGAGCCTTCGACGCTCGTTGGCCAACATCCGTCACAAGCGTGGCGGCAACGACAACCCGCGGGCATCGTCGTCAAGTTCCAAACAGCGATACAAGTCGGGCGGACGAACCGCCTTTCTAGCGGTGGACTTCCGCGACTTTAGGAAGGAGGGCAATGGCGACTCGAACTGTCATCACGACCGTTTCCCATGTTTGGGTGCGAGCCACACGAAGACGCTGTGTACGCGACACCCGGACGACGGCCGAGCCAGCATTCCGCGCCCCGCGTTACGCGAGGTCCTCGTGCGGCAACGGCTCAACGCCCTCGTCACTGGGCATGGCCCTCACGACCCCCGCTGAGCAGGAAGATGCACGCCGAAGTGTGCAAGCCCGTCTCAGCTGATCCCCCGCTCAGGCGGAGCGCCATCCCGACGGGGCGGACTGACCAGTGCAGGTCGCCGGCAGGGTCCCGGTCACGATCAGTCCCCGACGTCCGAGCCAAGATAGGTCGCTAGCCACGTCAGGTACTCGGCGAGCCGAATGGACAGCAGCTCTCCCTCGTAAGTGGCCCGCGCCTTCCCGAAGGCGCCTCGCTTCTCCAGGCTCTCCTTCCCGACAAGCTGCAGCGCCGTTCGAGGGTAGACGGCCGCTTGCTGAGCGAGCCTGTCCAGGATGTGCTGCTCGAGCGTGTGAAGGGCTGCGACCGCCGCGTTGGCCTCCGCGACGCCCGGTCGCCTGCCAAGATGGATCACCTTGTTCCTCTGCTGGGCGATGTGCTGTCGCCAGGCGCCAACCGGCTGCGTGTTCGCATTGCTCGCCCACGATCCCTTCAGTCGAGGCATGAGGACCGCGGCGATGAGTACGTTCGGCTTGGCGTCGGCGGCGGGACGAGCAAGCTTGGCTGGGTCTTGGGCCAGGATCTGCGTGGCTTCCCAGGTGAGCATCCATGCTGTGTGCTTCAGCAGCACCTCTGCGGCCGCAGCTGCCTTGAGCACGCACTCGACGTAGTCTCCGTCGGTGGCTGCAGCTCGTTGCGCATCCAACTCGAAATCCTGGTAGATCTCGGCGGGACTGCCACGGCGCGCAGCAAGCCAGACATTCTGTGCCTGCTGCGTCTGAGTTGCGTCTGGTACCGGGACGGTCCTCCAGCCGTGCTTAACGATCACCATGTTCGTGGCTTCGTACGTTCCGTCGGCATGCTCGGCCAGGACGAAGTAGATCGGCCAGACCCGCTCGATGGTCACGTTCGGCGTGTGCGCCCCAGTCGCCAACCGGAACGCCTTGACCACGTCGTGCAGGGCGGCCATGCACATGTCGTAGTGCCCCTCGGCCTGCTCCTTGTCGATGGGGGCACCGACTACGGCGACGACACGACGGCTACGCGGAGCAAGCCCGTCGTGCGGCGGGACCGGACTAGTCTTGCCCGTGATTTTGCCGACGACAGCTGAGAGGTCGTCCATGCCACGGGTGAAGCGCAGGTCATCGCCGTCGGTGACAAACAATTGGCAGCGAAGAGCCCGGACGCACGACTCGCCCTGGCAGGTCAGGTTGTGTGACTGCTCGTCCGTGCAGTCAGAGGGATGAAGCAGTTGGGTCCACCCGCTGTCCGGCACAGGGACGTCGTCCCGCAGGGCGAAGGCGTAGTGCCGACGCACTACGGGCCTGTCGAAGGTCGTCTGGTCGTTCGCATCGTTCACCCGCTCGCCAGTGCTCACGTACCCCTCGCCGACCAGAAGCTCCCAGGCCCTCACCGGAGCCCCTATCGTGCACGAGCCTAGAAGGTGCCGCCGGCATGACGCGCGGCCTTGAATGGGACCTCGGCGTGGACACCATCGTCCCGATCTTTACGCGGCTCCAGGACCCGCCTGACCGTTGTGGAGGGCGGTAACTTGGTGGGACCGTCGCGACGGGCATGAGCGGTTGCCCGGGCCGTGTGGCGTCAACGGTGCGCCCCGGCCGCTGGCGCCACGGTTGCCGACGCTCGGGCTTGTCGCGGAGATGCCCGGACAATCGCTGGCGCTCACCGTCGCACCGTCAGGCCTCAGCACGCGCGCTCATCCCCACTGCAGTGCAGACTCGCGTACACGCCAGTGCGTTCACCCAGGGGGGGACGCTGTCCACCCCATAAACAGGTTCATGCTCCGCCCCGCCTCGTCGCAAGGGGATGCCACGCGAACGTCCGCTCACGGCCGTAGAACAAGTAGCCGATGAGCGGCTAAGCCCCTGGACAGCACCATGGCGGCTTCTCACAGCAAGGCGAGGTCAGCGCCGCAGGAGGATGTGCGACGTACGAAGCGCCGCGTCGCTGCCTAGTTGCGTACGACGCTCGACCAAACGACCCGGCTGCGGCCTCTCAGTAGGGCGTGAAGACCAACGCTCTGCGGACCCCGCTGACAAGCCGACGGCCCATAGGTCAGAGCTCCTCGTCGGGGGCGCGGGGCGGGCGCTGGAGCAGGGTGACTGCGGCGGCGCGGACCTCGCGGGACGGGTGATCCGTGCCGAGGGCCGCGACCTGCTCGCGCACCGCAGGAGGCAGGCGGCCCGAGACGTCGGCGAGCGCGCCGAGCAGGAGCGTCGGCGCGAGCAGCCCGTCTTCGCGGAGGAGGTCGCTTAGCCGGCGATCTGCGACAGCGGCGAGCGGGCTGGACAGCGACGACAGCGACGCGAGGGCCCGGCCGGCGTGGGACCGGGCCGCAACGTCGTCGTCGTGGGCGAGCGAGAGGGCGAGCACGAGCAGCTCCGGGCGGGGGCTGACGGCAGCGACGGCGGCGACGGTCCTGGCGGCCTCGGCCCGCGCGGCCGGCTCGTGCGACCCCGCGAGCGCCGCTATTAGGTCCATGACCTCGGGGTCCGGCAGGAGGCGGTGCACGGCGAGAAACCGGAGCGCCGGGGGGTAGGGGGAGGGGCTCTGCGGCTCGAAAGGGTCGCGGTCCGGGCGGAGCAGCGCGCCGGAAGCACGCCGGAACGCGGCCGCTTGCGTGTCCGGGACGGCGAGGCGGGCGGCTCGCCCGAGTCGCTCGAAGGCCCTGGCCTTGTGGGCCTGGCGGACGGCCGGGTCAGTCAGGAGGGTCGCCAGCTCGGGCCACAGATCGGTCGCGCCCGCAACGGTGATCATCCCGGCTGCGACGTCCGCCGGTTCGAGCCCGCCGAGATGAGAGATCCCCCGGCCGGCCTCGGCGATCACCCGCGCGAGGGATCGCCGGACGATTTCGCTCGCCTGCGGGCCCATGGCGGGAGCCGTAGCGGTCCCGTGGATAGCGGCGTTGAGCCGGGAGACGATCGCGCCAAGGGTGCCGTCGCCCTCGGCGGCCGGGTCGACGAGGTTCAGCGCGTCTCGGACCGTCTCGGCCGTCGCGGGGAAGGCGTCGCCGTGCTGGGCGATCCAGATCGCCCATGCAGCCGCGGCGGCCGGGGCGACCCTTCCCCACTCGACAACGCGGACCGCGCCCGCCACGTACCGGTCCGCGAGCTCGTCCGCGGCGGCAGCGCCAGCCTCGGCGAGTAGCAGATCCGCTGCCTCGGTTTGCGCGTCGCAGGCGTTCGCGAGGGCCGCCGCTGCGCGCCATGCCTGCTCCTTCCGCAGCAGCAGGAGCTGCCACTCACCGGGGAGGTCGCTCGGGCCGCCTGCCGCCAAGACGGCCCGCACCGCGTCGAGGCCGCGCCGGGCCTCCGCTGGGGCGAGGAGGTCGGCGGCGACCTGCAGGACTTGGAGCTCGACCGACCTGAGCAGCTCGGGCGCTGCCGTCCGCGCGCTCAAGATCTGCCGTGCGTCCGCGCTCAGCGCTGTTAGGGGGCCCGCCGTCCTGAACCGCCGCAGGACGAGGTCAAGGTCCGTCCGCGCGGCGGCGTGCCGCAGGAGCCGGATGACGTCGCGGTCCTGCGCAAGATCGGGGTAGGGCTGCACGAGCCGGAGCAGCACCACCTCCCGCCGGCTGCGTGTCGCTGCCGGGTGCCCCAGCAGCTCGTGAGCTAGCGCCGCGTGGAACAGGTCTGACGGCTGGCTCCCGCCTATGGTCCGGGCGCCGGTCCGGTATTGGCGGTCGAAGACGTCCCGCACATACCCGGCGTAGGCGTCCGCGCGCATGGCCGTGGACCGCTGCGCGAATTCCGTGGAGGGCGCCTTCACCCTGGCCTGCCAGTCCGGCAGCCCCGCCTCCAGAGCAGCGGTCTCCTGCTCCATCGGCACGCCCGCCGCGGCCGCGTCGATCAGCGCGGCCCGGATGTGTTCGCACGTCTCTTGAGAGCCCCAGTCGACCCCGAGGCCGGTCGCGAAGGCCGTGCACCGGGAGGCGTCCACGGCCAGCGCGAGCCGGCCCGCCGCCACCGCCATGTCGACGTGGGGGCGACCTGCGTCTCGGAGCCGGAGCGCGCGCTGCTGCAGGACAGCTGCGCGCACGAGCCGCCCGTCGTCGTCTTCCCGGTCGCGCAGACGGTGAGTGACGGCGTCGAGGACAGCAAAGCAGGTGCCGTAGTCGTCAAGCTCTGCAGCGGCGCAGCAGGTCATGAGCGCGAGCGCGGCCGCCTGGGCGGGGTCTGGGACCGCGCCGTCGTGGAGCCGCTGCGCGAGCGTGGAGACGCTGGCCGCGATGCTGTCGGGCCTCAGGGTGCCCTCGGCCAGGGCGACGAGCTCCGCCTCGTCCGGGAGGCCGGGCTGCTCCTGCGCGTGGTCGTCGCGGAGCGGGTGGAGCCAGGCGCCGCCGATGACGGCCGCCGCCAGCCGCTCGACGGGCGTCACCGGAACAGTCGAGTCGGAGAAGTTCGGGTGCCGCGCGACATCGCGGGGCTGAAGAACCGCCGCCAGCCATATTAGGTTCACTAGAACCCACCAATCGTGATGTCCTCGGGTCCGCCCGCGTCCAGGCGGAGCGAAGTTCCTGCGGGGCTGCCGCCGACGTGGATGGGGAGCCGGGCAATCACGTGCTGCAGGAGCCGCGCCAGGACCTCGCGGAGAGCGCTGACGTCCGCGGCGCCCTCGACGAAGAGTTGCGCGGGTGCCGGCCGAACCCACTCGCGGACGATCCCGACCGCGGAGGCGTGCGCCGGTCCGACGGGCGTGATGCCCACGGTCAGCTGGGGGTCGTCACGGCATTTCGCCTCGGCCGCGCGGACGCTCTCTCGGACGTCCTGCGAACCCGTCACGACCTCGGCGTCCGCGTGCACCGCCACGAGCAGGTCGAGCGGGGAGCCAGCGGCCCGGCCGCGGGGCTGGACGACGACGTCGGCCGTGGTCGCGGCCCGGCAGGCCTCGTCGTAGACACGGGACCAGCGCAGTCCGCCCGGGTCGGTGACGAACGACGTGACCACCTCCCGCGGGCCCCGCGCCGGAGCGAGCCCCGCGTCGTCCTGGCGATGCCTTTGCTGTCGGCGCGACTGCTCCCGGACCCCACAGCGCTCGCCGATCAGGCGTCGCAGCCACTCCACCAGGTCCGGGTCTTCCGCGCCGGGCTTCGCTAGCGACCGGTGCCCGTGCGGGAGGTGCCGGATCTGCCGGTCGGGGACGCCGATCGTGGCGCTGAACGCGGAGACGAAGACGTCGTCGGTGGCGACGGCGGCGTAGACCGGGAGCACGACCCGGCCGCCCGGAAGCTCGGCGAGGTTCTCCTTCTCCACGTACGTCGAGAAGAACGTCTGCATCTCCGCGCGCTCCCGACCGAGGCGCTTCAGCGCGCGGAACTCGCTCACGAACGGCGCGAATGCAGGCACCGCCCACCCGGACCCTGCGAGCGGCGCCGCAACGAGGACGAGCGCCGCGATCGGCTGCGGCCCGCGGGTCCCCTCAAGCGCCTGGCTGGTGAGCCGGAGGCGGACGACGCTTTCCGCGACAAGACCGCCCTGGCTGTGCCCGACCAGGAACACGTCCCGGTAATCGTCCTCGATTTCCCGGAGGTAGTCGGAGAGTTGCTTCCCCCATGCCTCCACATCGCCGCGGCCGAGGCGGGCGATCCTACGGTGGAAGCTCTGGTAGTCGAAGACCGCGACGTCCGTCGCGTCCCCGCCCGCGGCGTCGAAGAGCCGCGCGGGTAGGTCGCCCCAGGTCCCGTAGCCGCGGCCCCCGAGCCCGTGCACGAGGACCACGACCCGGTTCGCGGGTCCGTCGGCGCGGCTGTGGACGTGGAACCGCGACCCGCGGAACCGCTCGGCCGCAAAGGTCGACTGTGTCAGGCGCCTCACCAACGTCGGGAGACCCCTCGCACCTCACAATGATAGCGCGGGGGGTCGCAGGTGGTCGGCCCCGAGGGCGCCGTATAGCCCCCCGCGTACCGCCGGGACCACTTCGATCGAAGGCCGGGCGGGCATAGACGGCGGGCTGTCGCGGGCCCCTCGGACCTTCAGGGCACTACCGTCACGCGGGGCGGGCCGCGACGTCCGCTCATGCTCTTCCGCTCCACCGCCAGGATCTCGGACGGTGGGACCGCCGTCCGAAAGTTCCTCGGTCCGGCCTTACTTGGGCAGGAAGGTCCCTGGCAGGAAGCGGTCCAGCGCTGCTGTAAGGCGGTCGTGCGCGTCACGCGGCCAGCCGTAGTAATTCATGACGTAGGACAGGGCGTTGTAGAAGGCGACGACAGCGGCCGACGCCTGACGCTCGAGGTAGTCGACGTCCACGACGAGCCTGCTCTGCATGTGGCCGTCGTGGTCGGCCGCGGGGTGCCACTCGCGGAGCTGGCGGACCGGGTACAGCGTTGGGTGAGTCATGTTCGACAGGAACCCGTAGACGCCCTGGCCGGTCCTTGCGTCGATCGACGAGCCGGTCCTCGCGTGGAGGAAGTCGTACATCCACATGACGCACGCCTCCGGCCTGAGGAGTGTCTCCCCTGCCAGCTGCCCCTTGTTCAGCTCTTCTAGCGTGGCCCCCGGGAACAAGGCGACGACGTCGTTGCGGAGCCGCTTGAAGGCGGCGGCGGCCTGCACGTGCCCGTCGCCGTTCTTGGGCCCGAGCCGTCCGGCGTTCTTCTTGCCCTCCTCGGCGCTGAGCAGGTCCTCCAAGTACGCGCGGGCGAGCCGGTCCTGGGGCGTGGAAGTCTCGTCCCCGAGGATCCACATCGCCCGGGCGCAGTTCTCCAAGACGGCCCGGACGAGCATGCCGGGCGGAAAGACGACCTCGCCGGCGGCGTGCAGCGCGGCGAGGCCGCCCAGGTGGCCGCTGGCCACCAGCAGGTAGGACGACACCGCCTCGGTGATCAGGTCGAAGCCTGAGGTCCCGGCTGGCTGGTCGAGCCGGGGGTCGGGGGACGGCAGCGCCGCGGCGTCCGCGGCGGCCGCCGAGCCGGGGGCGGGGTCCCAGTGCGAGTCGTTCGCGTCGAAGAACGCGACGCGGCAGGCGAAGAGCGCCTTGGCGAGCCGCGGGAGCCCAACGTCGACGCCGTCGGGCCTTTGCGCTCCTGTCATCGGCGGAGGTTACGACCAAGTGCGCGCTGGTTGGTGGACGTGCGCCTGGCGCCCGTCAGTGGTCGGTTAGGACCTGGTGCACGGCCCGCAGCGCGGGGGCCCTGCGGCGCTGGTCGGGCGGCGGGCTCGCCGCCGGCGGCGGCGGCGGCGGTCACCGGTACGCGTGTTCGCTGTCGATCTTGAGCCATTGGCCGGCTCTGGAGACCGCTGCCAGCGAACGAAGGTTACCGGGCGGCGCGGCGGGTCGGCCCGCGGCCGGCGCCTGTCCCTTCCGGGGTTCCCCGCCGGTGTCGGCGCGAATGGACAGGAGGGCCTCGCCGCGGCGGCCGCGGGCGACCGCCTGCACGGACCGGTTGGCGAGACAGCCGGACTGGGCGATCCGGACCGCGGCCGCGTGAAGGGCGCGGCGGCGGCCGGCGGGGAGCCGTTCCAGAGCGTCTTCCCATTGCTCGAGGAGTGCGGCGACGACAGGTCCGAGCGCGACGGCCCACAGGGCGAGGGCCCATTCTGCGGTGGCGAGGTCGCCAGTGGCGGCGCGGGCCTGCTCTGCCCACCAGGCCGGGTCGTCCCGGTGCTCCCGAGTCTGCGCGAGGAGGGCGAGCGGGTGGCTGCCGGGGCCGAACGCGGCGGCGCCGGGCCTGCGGGCGTAGCCGGACAGGTCCGGTCCAGCGGCCGCGACGATCGCGAGCTCGGACGCGAGCCAGCACGGGCCGGCGAGGTTGAACAGCGCGGCAGCGGTCCTGGCGGTGGGGAATGTGCTGGCCTTCTCGCCGGCGCGCGTCCGCCGCTGCGCGGCGACGCAAGCGTACGGCGAGCCGCTGCGCTTGAGGGCCGCGACGGCGTCCTGCCGTCGCCGGTTGGCCTGGCCATCGGTCGTGCCGGGGGCGGTCAGGAACGCGGACGGGGCAAGCGCGACGGCGATCTGCGCGGGCAGCGATCTGATGGAGCGGGTATGGGAGCACTGGCCGTCCAGGACCGCCCGGAGGAGTGCTGTCTCCAGGTCGCCGCCGGTGGGCGGGACGACGCCACTGTCAAGCAGGTCCTGCGCGGCGGCGCCGTCGAGGGCGACGCCCGGCAGGTCGCGCTGAAGGCCGGCGGCCGCCTCGACCGCCGCGCCGAGCCGGAGCCACGCGCGTTCGGATTTGGCCCCGACGGCGTCCGCCGTCCTGTCGCCCCACCACGCTGCGAACCGGCCGTTGAGCCGAAGGAGGTCCTGGAGGGCCCGTGCGCGGGCCGGGCTGTCGGGGCCGTCGGGGTCCGCGGAGATCGCGGCGGTGAGCCGGTCCCACGCCGGGTGGGGCTCGTCGGGGAGCGCGCCCGCGGGGAGCGGGACGACCTCGTTGCTGTCGAGTGCGTCCAGGAGCACGTCCGTGGCGGCGTCCGTGAGGAGCGCGTCGACGAGCGACGCGGCCTGGTCCGGGCGGGCGCGGAACACCCCGTCTGTGAGCAGGGTCCACGAGGCGATGCGGGCCTGCGGGCCGGGGCTGTCGGCGAGCTCGTCGCGGATCCCGGCGGCGAGGATGTAGATGTCCCTGGCGGTGGCGTTGCCGCCGTAGAACCGGGCGGTGTTCAGCCAATAGGGACGGCGCAGCAGCTCTCGCAGGACGACGGTCGGGTCGAACCGGCGGTCGTCCTCGCCCGCGTACTCGTAGAGGAACTTCGCGGCGAAGTACTCCCGCAGGGAGACGACCTCGAACTCGTACCAGCCCTGCTCCTTGCTCGTCAGGGCCCAGAGCCGGTCGGTCGCCGCCTCGAACAGCTCGTCCGCGACCGTGTCGGGCTTTCCGTAGGTCCGTTGGAAGTGGAGCATCGCCGCCTTGAGCTCGCCCGCGAGCATCCGCCCGCTGAGGCTGTGCTCTTCGTTGCGGGACTGCAGGTACCAGCCGAGGAACGGCATGATCTCCTCCAGGTCCTGCCGGTGCTTGCGGACCGACTTCGGGTGCTTGTTCGCCTCGCGGGCCAGGAGCAGCCGCATGTAGGCGTCGTAGAGCTCAGTCCGTTGGCTCGGCGTCGCCGCGCCGTGCTGGTGGAGCAGCTCGAGCAGGATCGTGAGCTGCATGGGGTTGCCTGCGAGCTCGCCGATGTAGGGCTCGGCGCTGCGCTGCTTGAAGCCTGCGCGCAGTTCCCGGCCGGCGGCGCCGTGGATGTCGCGGACGGCGCACCACTTGCGGAGGTACTCCTCCCGCTGGGAGGGGGCGAGCGGGTTGAGCGACAGGACCTCGAACAGGTCCTCGGACGGCTCGGGGAGCTCGCCGGCGCTGGGCCTGGTCGTCACGACGATCTTAGGCGGGACGGTGTAGGACCGGGCCCGGCCGCAGAACCGATCGATCTCCTCGACGACGGTCCGGCGCGTCCCTTTGCGTCCGACCTCGTCGAGCCCGTCCAGCACGACGAGGGCAGGGACCCGTTCGAGGAGGTCCTGCACGGTTGCGGCGGTGACCGGGGCGCCGCCGGCCCGGCCGAGGACCTCGGCGAGGTAGCCCTCGATCGTGCTGTGCGACGGGGGCCGGCGGCCGGACCGGCGCGGCGCGGGATCGCCGACGGCGGAGAAGGCGTCCGCTCCTTGCAGCCAGGCGGCGTAGTCGCCCAGGTCGAGCCGCAGCGGGAACCTCGGCTCGGCCGCGGGGGCGGGACGGCCGTCGCGCAGGTCGGCGGGGACGAACGCCGCGCGGTGCGCCTGGCAGACGAACTGGCCCAGGGTCGACTTGCCCTGCCCGGGCGCTCCACGCACGAGCGTGAACGGGACGGCGCTCGACAGCAGGTGCGCGGCGGCGCCTCCGACGGACGTCGTCCCGGCGGACCCTCCAGGGGTGTCGCGCGCGGGCGGCCGGACGCGCGACGCGGTCACGTCGACGAACAAGTCGGCGACCTTCTCCCGGTCCAGGTCGACCTGGCTGAACTTGACTCGGTCGTCCTCGTGCCACTGCGCCGCCGCGGCCTTGCGGACCAGGTCCTTGAGCCCTCGGTCTCGCCCGGAGGCGGCCTGCTCGTCGAGGAGGTACCGGACGAGGTCGTGGCCGGCAAGCATGTCCACGTAGGACCACTTGACGGCGTCCGGGGCGGAGTCGACGAACGCGTCGACGGTTTCTCGCCACATCGGGCTCATGTCGATCCCGTAGGCAGCGGCGTGCTCGTCGAGCCGCGCTTCGAGCCGGTCGAACGTTCCCGTCCGGGCCTTGCCGGTGCTCGCGACGTTCGTGACGAGGACGTACTTCTTCGCGCCGTCCGCGACGAGCCGTCGGATGTTCGCGTCCTCGGCGGCCACGGCCCGCGACAGCCAGCCGACCGGCTCCTTCTCGCGAGCCGTCGCGCTCCACTTCACCTGGTAGATGAGCAGGTCGCGGCCGTCGCGCTGGACGCCGTCACGCCCGCCGTCGGCCTGCCGCACCGGCAGGGGCAGGTAACCGGGGAAGTTCAGGACCAGCAGCGCGTTCACGAGCTGCTGGAACGGCTGGTCGCCCAGCCGTTCGTACAGGTACTTGTGCCTGCTCTCAGCCATCGCCTCGCCTCCCAGACCAGCATCCTCCTGGCGTCCGCGCCGGCCCGCGCAGGACACGCCCGCCCGGGACGGACCGCCCGCCGGCGAAGCGCGCGTACTGCGGCGTGCCGGCTTCTGCGCGACCAGGTGGTTCAGGAGCCCGCCCCGGCGCCAGCCTGCCCCGTCCACTCCGGCGCCGCAGAGCGCACCCGCCCCGGTGTACTCACCGCAAATCCGGCTTCGCGAACGTCCGCATTTGCCGCTGATCGGGTGTGGCCTCGTGCACTTGATCGCGGGAGCAGGATGGCGGTGACGCCGGTGGGTGCGGTCGTCCCAGCCGCGGAGCTGCTTATCGCCGCGCCGCGGGTGCTGACCGGTAGCAGCGTCAGTTGTGGACAAGCGTGGGAGGGCCAAGCGCAGTGGCCAGAGTGCTGAGGTGGGCAAGAGGGCACGACAGCGGAGGCGAGACGTCGCCGCGATCGTTGAAGCCGTGCAGCAGCCGACTGCCGCAGATGAACAGCGTCACGCGGAGCCTCCCCTTGTGAGCCTGGTCCGACGCCGGCAGCGGCTGGACGCCGACATCGCCAACGAGGTCGCTCGCCTGCGCGCCGCCGGGGTCAGCTGGACCGTGATCGGCGCCGCCCTCGGCGTCAGCCGTCAGGGCGCCAGGCAGCGGTTCGGCGGACCAGTCTGAGCCGTTTGACAACGCCAATTGTCAGGCTCGCACCGTTGGTGCAAGTGCGTAAAGCTCTGATCGACGTCATCGGGGCGGTCCTGGTGGTGACCGCGGGAGCCGACCGGGTTGTCCGAGGGCAACCGTCGCGAAGCGGCGGGCGGCAGTCGCTTTGGGCGGGCAGCGGCGAGCCGAGGCGGATGGGTACTGGTGGCATCGACGATCGCCACAGCGGCTACTTGTTCCATGTGCCCAGGACCGGCGCCTGCGCGAGGCTCGGTCCAGGTGCCCGGCCCGTCGCTCTCACATCGGCTGCCCACGACTCGTCGTGTGGCTCTCTCATGGCCTGCGCGGGCCGG
>Ga0210040_10004711_pt1 | contig 17638 bp, 11 predicted proteins | sample CryGeyCG12114_NA_FD_185462 | JGI IMG/M metagenome (GOLD analysis project Ga0210040, IMG submission 185462) | Groundwater microbial communities from aquifer - Crystal Geyser CG19_WC_8/21/14_NA (SPAdes) (version 2) | ecosystem: Environmental > Aquatic > Deep subsurface > Groundwater | place: USA... | reverse complement strand
CTCGTTACAAGATTCCAAGGTTCAGGTTAGATACCACCGCCGAACCACTCAACGAACCACAATATGGTAGCAATACTCCGACCTGTACAAATGTTGACTGACTCCCAGCTACAGAGCTCATCGACGACCTACCAGCCTTCATGGCCGCACCTCCCACCCTGGAAGAACTAGGCATACTGGGCAGTGAGGACGAAGATGAAGGCGACGGAGATCGAGCAGCCGCCGGTACACGATTGGCATCAGTACGGGATGCGGTGAATAATAGCCGCTCAACTGACAATGTTGATGAACATGACGAGACGCCCGATGTGGATGATGGAAACAATGATACCTACCTAGGTACCTACCTAGCCGGGAGAATGACGAAGACGAGGATGAGCAGGACAGGGCCACGAGGGCCTATTCAGAGTCGCGGTCACGTGGTACTGACGTAGCAAGATGACATACAACTTGGCAATGAAACTGCACCTCACCTGCAGGCCCGGCTCAGGCTACAAGTGCGCGGCGGTCGATCATGCACTGACAGGAAGGTAAACATCAGATTGAACTGTCTCCATCCAGCGCGCCATGTCACCACGTTGAGCTCAGTTTATTCATTACATATAGCATTAGACTTGATTTTTATTAGCATAAATTACCGCTCCTAATCACGAACTTCAGACATCTGCACAACTCGAGTACTGACAGGCAGCAATCAAACATGCCTTCTGCTATCGTGAATGCTACTGTCCAGGCGATGCTGCTGTCGGGCTTGTCGAATGTCATAGCCCAGGGCATCACTGCCTATAAGTCGGGAGTATGGTAGACCGGAAACGACGCATGACGATGAGCTAATTCATCTGCCAGCAACCGTTCGTCCTCAACGTTGTCCCACTTATCCAATTCGTCTTCTTCACTCTCCTGAGCTGTCCTCCGAACTTTCTATGGCAGGGATTTTTGGAAGAGAAGTTTCCTGGCCAGATTACCGCCGCTGATGGATCTAAAAAGCTGGACAAGATGAATACGGCTCGAAAGTTTGGTTTAGATCAAACTCTAGGTGCTGCAGTTAACACTGTACTCTTCATCGCAGCCATGTCGGCCTTCAAAGGCAAGACCAGTGACCTCATAATCAAGGACGTACAGAGAGTACGTTGATGTGGTCTTCTGACATAAGAAGTAACGACACTGACGTATGCAAGAATACCTACCCCATGATGAGCGCAGGCTGGAAACTATGGCCAATCGTATCGCTGTTCAATTTCACTGTTGTCCCTGCGCAGAAGAGAGTGCTAGTCGGCAGCATAGTAGGCTTATTCTGGGGCATATACTTGAGTCTGTTGACATCGAGATGAGAAAGTCCAGTACCGCAATCACAGGATTGAGGCTCTTGCACAAGACCGAAAGCTAGGCTCAGGTGGTGGTGGTGGCAGTAATGGTAACTGGCTTGAAAACGTTCACAAGTTGAAGACCTAAGTAATGTTACCATGTTGGTGATATGGCCCTCAAGCCAGTGGCCAATACTTGGAAACGTGCTTTGAGACTGTCTGGCCGCAATCTCTGTCACAGTAGTCTGGAGCCGCTTCTCCATCCAGAGCGCTGAGGATGATCTGTTATCTGGCGGAAAGCATCTCGGGTAGTATGCAGTGGAGATCCAGTTTCAGCTAGGTAATCTTCGAGACCGAAGAAAGGATAGATTGAAGGAGACGATGAGGCTTCCGAAGGTGTGCAAGACCAGGGTGTCAGCAAGTCTCGAGTAAAGTCACTGGTGCTGTGCTGACTGGCCGCCGGCACTCGGCAGCTCTAAGACTCGAGTCCACGGCATAAGCGGGCAGGAAGTCGCCGAGACACTCTCATTTCATTTCATGCTTACGCGACCCGAATAATGGACTCCGAGTCGCCTCGCCTCGTTCCGCCTACTCGAGTAACAAGTATGAGTGCTGCAATGTCGCAGTTCCACACACTCAGACACACTCAGGCATCAGTCGAGGCCAGTCACATCTTCCCCTCTCCTCTCCAACCCACCGAATAATAAGATGAGCTGATAATCGGTTCCGGGAGCCTTGAGTCTTGTTTCATTGCTGATCAAGTAACTTACTTCGTAGTACAAGTACAGGTACAAGTACGGTGGCCGGTGGCCGTTGCCCGTTGACCTTTAACGTTCGATGTTCCGTCGGCCCTTTAGCGCCGATCACCCGGCATGGCCAAGTACTAACCTCTCACTAATAACTAGGTAACGTTAACACTGCCAGTGGTTGCCTCTCGCCAACAACTTGAACACGACTTCTCCCACACGGGGCTGTGGGTATGGCGCCTATCCAGAACTTGTTTACATACTAGCAGCCCAGCGGTGGCCGGATACTAGTAGCCATGATTATTGATCCTCTCGGCCTCGTCAGAGGCTGGTGGTGCCACGCCCACCTTGCCTCTTTCCCACGCGCCCGAGACAACACGTGCATAAGGGGATGATTGCTCTTTCCGCTTTGAGCCTCTCATCGCCGCTCCTTCTGGGCGACGCGACCGCCTCCACCACAGATCATCGAGTCCGACCTCCCCTGTGAGACAAGGCACAACACTCTCACCAACGCTACTACTAGCTATTACCTAGGTGCCTTTCCATCATGCTGAGTTGCAACAAACCAAGCCAAGGACGCAATCAACCTCGCCAAAGCTATTGTTTGAGTGGCCAACCCCAAGACTCGGGCAATGTAGCCCACCCATCTGAGACAACATATCTCATCTCATCTCAATCAAATCCAGCTTGCAACAATGTCCCAACTTCCTGACTGCATGTGCTTCGCATCCTTCCACGAAATCCGAGGGTCTATTTGCCTAGCGATCAAGCCTCCATTCCTGCCCCCATTGCCCTTTTGTGCAGACGCAATCTGCACCCCAGCAAGCCTCGGCCATTAGCGAATCAAAAGGAGGGCTGGATCTGCGCCATAACTCCGCCCTCTCGGCACTGATATTCTTAGCCTTATCCAATCGCATTCATCGGGGCTTGAATACTAACCCTTTCTATGCATCGCCTTGCTACTCTTTGTCTTTCTGGCTAAGAGGCATCCAACCTCCACCCAGATATCTTGAAACTTAGCTCCTTCCACGTCTCACTGTCACACGAATTTCCGAATCATTGTTACACCCACTGTTGTCGTCACTCTTGCCCGGATTTCACTCCAGAATGTCATGCGAGCACAGCATGGCTCTGTTGGTCCATTACGCACCTGTCTAAAGCTCAACGTCCAGATACTCGGGATCATGCATGCAACGTCCCACGACATATACGCATCGATTCAACAAATCCACACCAAACGATGGCCAACATCTTGCGTCTGGCGACAGCGGACAATTACACCTTTCGATTGAAGCGCCAAAGCCGTCATGTCGTCAAGATATGCTCCAAGGATGGAAGTTCGAGCGATGCGGACGGCGAATGCCCCGACATGGTTTCACACCAACTACCGTCTATCTACCGACTCGACACACGTTCTTTAGTCAATTTGTTTGACTCCATCGAACTGAATTTCAATGACCTGGTCCAGCCTGATACCTCTCTTCATTACAGAGACGAGGTATCCGAAAACTCTAGAAAAGAAGGGAAACAGTTGCAACGCATGTCAACTTGTCCGTACGACGCGCTCTGCTCTCACGGAGACACGACCGCCATGGCCAGCAACCCGCACTTGAACAAGAATGGTCTCCTCCCTGTGGTAGTTAGGAATGATTCAACAGGTTCTTCATCTTATTCGCAGCGGAATGGTAGCGATGGCTTCTCATTATGCTCTGAGAATTCGTCCAAGTCTAGCCTCCTGGCGAACCCTTCACCCCTAGAAGTTGGAGACAAATCTCAATTTGCGGCAAACACTACAAGAGAGCCGCTTTCAAAAGCAGCCAATGGACTTGCGACAGCTTACAAGGATGTGATTAATACATCGTGCTCGCCAGTATCGCCCATATTCCCTGCCATGAACACGCACAAACCACTTCCTCCCGGGCCACCCTTGCAACAGCGGCGCTTGTCATGGAAACCTTCGCAATTGAAAATGCCGAATCGTTGTGCTCCGAAGAGTTCCGTTTCGCAGCTTGACGTCTCAATGGTCCGATCGCAAGACTTTGTCTCTCGTCCTCTTGCCGAGCTTGCCGGATCCTCGCCTACTCTCAGTCGTGGAGAGAGACTTGGGTTGGCGATGAGGAACAGCGTGTATCAATCACGCTCGAACTCGACAAGGAAACTCCTTAGCACCTCTTCCCAGGTCTCGCAGTTCAAAAACCAACATGCCCAAGTCCTTTCAGACAGCCATAGGAAGTCCGACGGCTCCAACAAGAGACCCGAATCACCGCCCACCGACGCTACAGATTCGATCATCTACCGTATAATGATGAACCTGGACAGAATAGTCGATTTGCAATCCGCTGCAATGGTGAACAAAGGCTTCAAAAAGGTATTCCAACTTCACGAGTCGCAACTTGTCAGTCGCGTATTGTACAAGTCCTCACGCACAGCTTGGGAACTCAGACAAACCATGGCTATAAAATCCCAGTTAGACCTATTCAAGCTGGCGTACTATCGACGAGATGCGACTACACTTGCCACACTAGAATCGTTATTTCTGAATCCTTCTGGAGGTCGTCCTCGAGCCGAAACTGTGGCGATAAACGACAGCCCCGACACTGCGCAAAAATTACAGATGAACAATGCCTTATGGCGCATATGGACTTTCTGTCTGCTTTTCAGTAAACATGCTCATGGAACAAGCTCGGTCAAATCACAGATCGAATGGTTGAATGGCGGAAGGACCACCCGCAAATTGAATCGGCGGTCATGCTTCGGAATCGGGAACGGCGCGGGCCTTGACACAGCAGAGATTGAAGATATGAGCGAGATGTGGCAGTGCCTTGAAAGGCTTCTTGATGGCTTACGGGGCCAAGAGGATGCAGCCCATGCAGTGGGCGTCTTTGAGAATTGTAGAATCAGCGATCTTCAGCCAACCACATGGTATCTCGAGGAGTGGATTGCGTACCTGATGACTCTCGGGCCGTGGATAATCCTCGTTGTGTCATCATACAAATGGGAACAGATCAAGGCTCTAGGCCTCACAAGCTGGACACCTGCACCATCTGGACAGAGTTACCAACCGTTCTTGAAGGAAGCCATCGCGCAAGTATATCAGGAGAGGGTACACGCAGAGGCCGCTGCGAAGGCAGCACGGTTCAGTCTCCCTTTGGGTCTGCATCAGGCTCCAAACAGGATGCATGGCGATATCCGTACGCGAGAAAGTGGTCGACTGCAGAGCTTGCTGACCGATGCTTCGAGTCAAGCTCTGAGGATCCACACAACAGGCCTTCAGCCGAAGCGTGCTACTGATACTTCCCCAGCCGTGGAAACTATGGATATCAAACCGGTGGAACGATTCGAAATTAAGCCTGACTGCGACCCTACTGCATCAGTGTCCACCGGGCATCCGTTCCAGCCTACATCTGCCACAGCAGACGTAGCAACATATCAATCTCTAGCAATAACCTCTACTGTTAGTGCACGCTTGGGTGCAACTCTATTTCCTGTCTCGTACGGCACACGCAAGCCTCTACAGCCATCGCTGCCTTTGGTGCAGTCGCCACTGGCTATGCATACTCCTCAGATTGTTGACCCTGTCGATAAAGCGCTAGCATTCCTAGTCAACGAACTGGGAGCTGGAGAAGCAAATGCGAAGCGAGCGCTCGCAATGTCGGACACAGGCTCTGGAGTTGATGTTCAAAAAGCATGTGAAATCCTGGCAGCCCGAACCAGGATCAGCGACAACAAACATGGTGTCTTGCTGGCTGAGCTTCCGGGAAATGGAAGCTCACCGAAGGTTAATAGGAAGCCCAAAGACTACTGTGACGGTCAGTGCAAGCCTCAACGGACTGTGACCTTGACCAGAGTGCCGACAAGGTCAAGCAGAAGATTCAGTGGCAAAGCCAGTAGAACAATTATGGCATTGAGCACTATCTCGGATGAGGTGAGTGAACCTCCAAGTCCTATCAGCCTGCCGGGAACGCCCGTCTCGCCGGCGAGTACGGAAGAATCGACTCCGGTAGCAAGGATAGGAGACAAGGCATGGAGAGTGCTCGGGCTTGAAGACAAGGACAAGAAGACCATCAAGCTCTTGACAGAAAACGAGAGAGAGAAGCCAATGCCGAACACACTGTATCGAGCGTTGGACTATGGCGAAGCCAAGACGATCAGGACGAGCATGAGAATAACAAGGAAAAAGAGCAAGAACGACGCGATGTGGGGACTAGGTCTGAACATGGCCAGTTAGAGCAGTTTCGCAAGATTGCAAGAGGTTAGGAATGAGGAACACGAATATGGGAAACGATTATTTGATTTGGGAAAACATTGGATTCGGAACCACACTATACAGCAACGATACCCAGATGGCATTTTTGGGCTTAATCTTGATTTTGGATATGGGCGTCCTACAGCGCAAACCATCCTTATACTGGAAGATACGAGATTACGAGATATGAATACATAAAACACGACGCTCCTTGCATTATACATGGTGTTGCATGGTAGGTTTCTGTATAGTAAAGTATATACATGGGGGATTGGCGGTGTTTAGATGAATGTATTACGATCGATGGAACTTTGATATTGCATCCTGTTCCCTTTTCCTCCAGAGATTGGAGGTGGCAACATGCTCGGCTTTGGTTTGTGCTGTACGCAACTTCTGGCATGCAGGATCGAAAGACAGAGGTCGCAGGAACAAGCACGCGGGCTGCTGTTAAGGGTCGCTCCCAGTTCCATGTTCCATAAGAGTTCAGAGTGAATGTGTAGGCCGTGGGAGTCTAGAAGTCCAGAGACTGTGCTTCGAAAGAGGATGTCTCGTGATATGTGTGAATGCTTGAAATGCTGTATCTCTCGCCGTGGCCCTGGAGAGTATTCAGTCGACGGCAAACCCGCTCACTTGATCTCCAACAACCGCTTCTCGCCCACACCCTCGCCCGTCACCATGTCTTTCGCCACGTCTTTCGCCGTCTGCTCCACACCCACCACGTTCCTGTTAAACCTGTCCTCGACCTCCTTCCCCGTCTCACTGTTCCTCACCCTCTCCCACACATTCCCCATCCTCTTCTCCCACTTCTCGCGCACCGCACTCCAATCCGTCTCCTCGACCGTGCGCACGGCGTGCTCCACCTCCCTGTTCCACCGGTCCTTCAGCACCTCTGTAATGCCCGCTTTGCGCACTTCGTACACGGGCGGTTCCGGTGCGGGCGGGAGCGGCTCCACGGCCGAGTTTAGGATCGTCGCCTGTTGCGCGAGCAGTGTGTGTTGCACGTTCCGGTTGGCTTTGTGCAGGTACAGTGTTAGATAGAGGACCGAGTATGTCAGCGTCACGCCGCCGAGCTGGGGTGGGAGTTGTCAGTTAAAGTGGAATGAAGTTAGGAAAGGGAACGGCGGGGGCGTACGAAGCCGGTGGTGAAGCCCATGTTAGGCTACGGTAGGGCCAAAGGCAAGCCCCGAGGAAGGACCTTCCGCTGTCGCGCAGCCGTAATGGGGACAGGGAGGTCGAGGGAAAGTGGTCGCGCTCAACTTGGGACGAGGGCGGTCGTGGCTCAAGGTGTGCGTGGTTAACTTGCACTCGCTTCAGGAAGAATTGAACGACCGCCAACTTCGAAGTATTTCTCAATGCGAGAAGATCGACTATAATGGCTTCCTTCAAGGTTGTAGTGTGCGTGGCAGTATTATCGGATTCGTCGCAGTTGCAGCTCGAGCTCCTGCAGCGGAAACTTTGGTGGAAGCTCGGGCCAAGCACAAGGCTGGCTCCGCAGATTCAATGCGAAGATTGGTGAACGTAGGATCGAACACACGCGCATCAAAATCGACGATTTCAATCACGCCGTAGCATCTCACCTATCTAGCCAGTGCCGGGCACATTTCTTGACCTCTTGCAGCAAACAGGACATATCTATTCATCTATTCAGCCGCACATGCTTCAGCCAACATCAAACCTCGACCGCTGAGCATACCCATCTTTTCACCGTCTGGCGACCCAGAGGCTCGACATATAAATCGAAAGCCGCACGAACCCCATCTGCACATCCATCCGTCCCCCTAGCCTAGCATGTCTTCAATAAAGCACCGGCATCTAGGCCGCAGCTCTTCCCACCGACAAGCGCTCCTCCGCAACCTCGTCACATCTCTGATCTCGCAAGAAACCATCTCAACCACATACGCCAAAGCAAAAGAAGCACAACGGCTAGCCGAGAAGCTCATCACGCTCGGAAAGAAGAACACAAACGCCTCACGGGCGAAAGCAGAGGCAATATTTTACGTACGTTGTTGTATCTTCCATTTCCACCTTGTTTTTAACATCAGCAAAACTGATCCCGCTCCACGTCACAGGAACCAGAGAAGCACCTCCCCAAGCTCTTCGGACCCCTTCGAGAACGCTACGCGAACCGACCCGGCGGCTACACACGTCTCCTGCGTTCCGAACCACTTAAGGACGATGCTGCACCCTCGGCCATCCTGTCCCTGGTCGACGGACCGAAAGACATGCGCTTCGCCATGACGGCCAAAGCGTTGGTGCGGCAGCGTGAAGAAGGACTCAGCATGCATGAGTTGACGGCGGTGAATATCAGAAAGGTAACGAGGTATAGGGAGAACGGGGAGACGGAGCTGGAGCACGAAGTGAAGCGGTTGGAGGACGAGAAGAAGCGCGTAGATGTGGAGGAGAAGGATGTTTATGAAAAGGAAGGCACGAGGGTGGAATGGATTACGGCGGCGAACGCGGGGCCGGGCAAGATGAGGAAGAAGAAGGTCAAGAAGGACGCCCCGTAGGTGGATATAGGAAAAGAATGTTGTAAAGGGTAAAGAAATATTCGAGGCCTGGAGTTAACGGGGAATGCTGTGCAGCGACGCCCAGAAAGAAGATGTGCTGCGAAACGGGCCGAGACGACAACAAAGTACAAGCACGCTTCGATGTCCCATGGAACATTGCCGCAGGGGAGGAGGAGTTCCATCTTCCAAAATCGGACACGTAAGCGGGCGCAATTCAGCGGCCGAAGAAAGGTTCAGCGGACTGCGGGTTTGGAAGACATGTATTTCTACGAAGACAGAGTTGGAAAGCTGGAACCATGAGCGGAGGAGACGACATCTTAATGTATAGCCCATGTCCAGAAGCCAGCACTGACTGGACGGTGTATAAAAAAACCCGCATGAACTCATCATCATAATTCACGCTTCAATCCTTCAAGCCACTCGCCCTCGTCCTGTCCGAGTCTACTTGCTCGCCCTCCAAAGTCACGAGCTTGCGACTCAGCAGTAACCTCAGGTCTGGCGTGATGATCTGCTCCTTTTTCACTTCCTGTCCTTGTCCCTGGGGCTTTTTCCCGTCTTTGCTCCCTGGTCTGTCCGCGCTGGTCTTTGCGTCTTGGCCCGAGGAGCTCGCTCCCGCTTGTCTTTGCGGGCTTTTGCCTTTTCCCTCGGTTGCAGCTTGCTGTTGTCCAGGTTTCCTCAACCTGACCTCGCCCCCCGGTGTCGGGAAGTTTTGTTTCCGATCGACCGCCTCGACCGTCTTCTCGAACCGCCTGAACAGTCCTTCGGCCCTGACGAGCGTGCTGCTCAGTTCGATGGTTCCGCTCAACTCGTTCACATACTTGAGCACCTCGTCGAAATGCTTGAGGTGCTGCATAATGACATCTCTGTGCTTCTCGAGTATCGCCATTGCCACAAACAAGTGGAACTGCGAGCTCAGGTAATCGGTCCACAAGGTCTCCCACAGGCGCAGCACGTCCGACCACTCGAACTCGCGCTTGTACCAGACAAGTAGCATGCGGAAGAAGAAGAAGAAGTTCGTCGAGTCGGCGGATTGGAGATGGAGGTATAGCTGTGGATCCAGGATCTGAACGAGCTGGTCTAGGGTGGAAAGTTGAGAGCGCATGCCGCTTTGACTGCGGACAAAGTTGCGAGACATTCGCGTCATGAAGTTGGTGAAGGCCCAGAAAGCGACGGCGTCGTCTTGAAAGACGGCATATAATGGGGAGAGAAGGTCAGACATGCCTTGCACGTAGCCTAGATTTTGTGGGTGTGGGTTTGTGGTCGTGCTAGAAGGTGTGTCGTATTCAAGATATGTGAGAAGCATATCCTTGAGTTGCTCCATGTGCACGTTCGTGCCAGGACCGTCCGGGGTATAAAAAGGAGAGGAAGGATCCGGGTGAGGAATGTCTTCGCCGGCGAAGAGAGGAATGTGTCGATCCGTGCGGTGGACGTCTTTTTCTACATGACGAAGAGCAAGGTCAGCGATTGTAAGCAAGGTGTGAAGACGTTTAGCATAATGAACTTACCAATTCGACTCTTTTGCTCTTTCCACCATTCTTCTTGCTCGGGAGTTGCTTGGCCGTCGACCGTTCTGTCCCACCATGCACGTTTCAGTCTAATGAACTCGTCTCTCTTACTGTTCATATGTGCGCGACGCTCGTCCGTGGAGCTGTCCCATTCATAAACTCCTAGCAAGAAAGGCCAGGCCTCTTTCCTGACGCCGTCCTCAGGATCGAGGCCACCGTGGAAAATTCGTTCTTTGACTTCGTCTTGCGTAACTTGTAACCTGCCTTTGGAATCGAAAAACGAGTTCCATTCTTTCATGTCGACGGGTCGTCGCTTACTGTCGCCCAACGACATGCGACCTGCCTCCATATCGAGGATCTCGAAGTCACCAACACTGCTTTCCTCCATGTCGAGCACATCCTTTGCCGTCCATATCCTTTGATTCCGTTCCCGTTCACTTTGCTCAGCAATACCCATGGCCCATCTTGCGAGGTAAAGCCGTGCACTATCGAATTCGTCTTGAAGAGTCTGCACTTCAGGGTTATGTATTAGGCGTCTAACCTGAGGCGGGAGGTTGTTGTTGCTTGCAAGGTCTTGGGCTGTACGCCTTGTAAAAGTGGTGACCTTCGAAAGTTGTTCCAATATCTTCCATCTCGTCTCCTTGAGCGCCTTTGTCAATGGATCCATCTGTGTTCCAGAGGGGGCTTTCTGTTCAGATTTCTTCTGCTCGCCGGCTTGACTCTTACGCTGATCTTTCGCTTCCAAGGCCTTGCGACCCTGTCCGAAACCTAGTTTGTCTTCTTCCGACGGATCTATTAGATAGACCGAAGGCTCAGCGGTACTGCGCTCCACATGAACATAACGTTTCAGCCAGCGTATCACTTCGTCGCCACCCCAAAAGAGATCGCCACCTTCGCCAAATGGATCGAAGGACTCTTTCGCCTTTTTCTTTTTCTGCAGTATTGTACTTTCGCATTCGGAGTCGTGAAAGAACAATGCTGGTAGGCTCGATCCAGACTTCGTATTGATGACAATGCTGCCAAACCACCAACCTAGACTTGGAGGTCGCACTAGGATAGAATATATGCTCGAAAGTGGCAGCGAAAAAGCATAAGGCCCGATATTGGACTCGTCGAATGAAGATGCCAGAGGCAAGGGTGGCACCAGGTACGATTGTCTTGGAGGTGATTGTGTGCCCTTCATGTCTACCTTGACGTATGTGTTGTAGTCATCTTGCGCTAGCGACGATTCGGGCACCCATGCAAGCAAGTAAGAAGAAGCAGTACTGTTCTTCGCATCCGGAGTAGACGACGCGGGTCGGGCCTCGGAGGACAAGGGGGCGGACTTCTGCTGTGCAAGAGCAATGAAGCCAGAAATGTTGTCTTTGGCGGAAGGGGATGGATGGACATAGACTTTGCTCTTTGAGAAGAGTAGTTTCACGCCTTTACTGATGGAGGAATGGGCTATCGTGTCATAGCCATCTTCATCGTCGGAGACGGCATAGAAGGAGGCGGAGGGGGAGGGCGGCCCACGCTTGGAGTTCATAGGGTCGGTCATGGTTGTTCCAAGGAAGAGGTCAAGGTAAAAAGGAGAAACGTCCGCAGGCTACGTATAAGTACAATCTCATCGGCATGCGAGTCTGGTTTCAGCGGGTGGTCTGCCGACCGGAGGGTTATTGTGATGCCTGGGAGTGCGTGACGTACTAGGTAGGTACTCGTACTGCGCGGTCATCAGATGCAGTGGCGCAGCGCCACACTTGCGGGGAAGTGGCGCCAGGCTGAGAGGATGAGAGGCTGCCTTGCGTAGAAGAAGCATGTGCGCTTCCTTCCGACGTCCCTGGCGATCATTGGTAGACCACAAACCATGTTCCCAGGTAAACAACATATACTTCCAAGGCAGAGTCCCGGCAGGTCCACTAGGAGAGGCAACTGTGAGCCGGAGACGTAACCAAAGCAATCGCTACATCACGAATACTGGTGGAAAATCGAGGAATACAAAGACAGGCTCCAAACATGTGGATGTCACTCATTTATCAGGACAAACGAACGAGCTTTGACTCGAGTAGCACCTTTAATGGCAGCTCTATTGTAAGTACGTAGTGCAGTCTCACGCTTCCACGTGAGTCCATGTCACCATTGGATGTAGCCCTGATAACTGTCCGAGTGGAGAAAAGAAAAAGCAAACTTTTGTTAGCCCCAGCGCCTTGCTATCCTGGTATCATCGTAGTAAACCGATCCGTCCCGTCGTCCTGTCATTCCTCATAGTGTGAACTTGCTGAAGTCCAATTGCTGAGCAAGAGCGCCGTCTTGCGTAGTGCCTGTATCCTCCCTCATAATCGGCGTCCTCCTTCCACTAGAAGGTCCCATCACTGGTGTCGAGTTCGCCGTTCCTGTTGCTGCTCCGTGCTGGCCCGCCGTCTTCGCAACGACACGATCTCTCAGAGTCGTAATCTGTTGCAGCCTGGCTCTCCAGCTGCTGGGAAATTCGCTGTCGGTATCTTTGACATTCCAGGCCTGGCAGAAGACATTTGCATTCAACGCAAGAACGCGTACAAACTTTGGAAGCTGCAAGGCTGAGATGACTTTGGGCTCGGCTGCAGGGGAGATGTCAGGCATCTCGTTTTTTGTGATCATGTGGACCTTGTAAAATTCGGGCCTCGAGTAACTGTCATAATCTTTTGGCTCAAAAACAGGACGATCACCCTGGCCATCGTGATCGGCCATCTGCTTCGTTTCCTCGTCTTGGTCTTGCTGCTTACTTCTATCAATGCCGGTCTCTCGCGCGCTGGCTCGGCTTGCAGGTGTGATGACGATGTTTACGTAATTCAATTGAGATTTGAAGTTGTCAAATTCCCACTCTTTGCCTGATCGGTTGAAGATGATGTTCACGTGGCAATTGCCAACATGAGCTTTCTTGGCAATGCATAGCGCATCGTCTCGCAAGTTGGTTGGCATCAGTGTAGGTATATGATAAACGATCTCGGTAATACGATCGCGCCATGCAATCGTGTATGATCCGTCACGTCCAAACTCCAAACCTTGCGGATTGAAGCGAAGGGGAGGTTCCAAAGAGACTTTGTAGCCTAAGCCATGTAAGAATTCATCGTAGTCTGCTGAGCCCATGCGATTCAGCAGGAATTCTTGCTCCAATGTTTGTCCTTCGCCGACGTAGAGGATTCCAATCTTGTGGCTGTCCACAGTCGGAATACGATCGAAAGCGTTGAGTGCTCTGTTGACATAGTCTTCCTCAGGTAGAGGAACTGGCTGGTCCGATACATTGGTCTGCGCAGCAGTTGTCACCAATTGCAGTAGGATGTGAGGAGGAAGCATCATTGTGGACTTGGTTGTGCCGTCATCTTCCGGACGAATTTCAGTTCGTGTTGGTGCGTGATGTGGCGGCAGACCGGTCGTCAACTGTTGGTAGCTTGCATATGTGGTGCCAGAGGCCTGACGCTTCGTGATCAAGCTCTTGCCAGTATGGCCAGCTGTCTCAGCTGTCACGACAGACAAGCCCACGATCCATGATTTTGACTTGACCTTCCCATCATGCGCCTCAAAGAAGTCTGTGGGATGCACATTTCCACCGAGGTCGGAATACGCGGCACGTTGCATCATGTCAATGAACACTTGACTTTGCTCGTCAATAGTCTCCTCCCCTCTAGCGTTTTTCCAAACCAGTCGTGGGACAATCAAAGCCACATACTGGGCTCGAATCTCAAGCTTCAGGGACAAAAACCAGAAGATCATAGCATGGTATGCAAGAGCGGAAGCGTACTGCGGCAAGCCAACATCGGTGATCATGTTTGCTCGATATGGGGGACGCTTGAAATTGATACCACTGTGTCTGGCCGGAGTTCCTGATCTGGGTGGCGGAGATGTGACTGGACTGAAGTGTTGCTCTCGGGTCTTCTCGAGGAATTGTATACAAATCCCGAAAATCATTGTTACTTCGTCTCGTGTGAAGTTCGAGTGTACTTCTGGTAGGCTTGCTACTTGAGCCAGAAATTCGAGAATGTGCATGGTCAGGTACGTCTGAGTCATGTTTTTCGACAGCTTGTCAATAATTGTAGGATAGAGGCTTGCAACAGATGCTGGGATTTCCATGCTGCAAATGGAGAGTGCATGAATGCAACCCCTGGCTGTGCCTTCCCAAGGGCCACCGATGCCAACGAGAAATGTTCGCACAAGATCATCACCAAAGCCCTTCTGTATGGACTCGCTACGCATCGTCGCATATGGAATGAGATTCGTCAAGATATTATACACGCACAGCGCAACATCCGATCTTTTCAAGCCCGTGGATGGAGGTGGCTCGCGGAAGGAGATGTTGACAACTTGCTCGCACAGTACTTGTCGAAGCTTGACGATAGTCTCGAGACTGCCTCTGAAAAGCTCGACGTTGCCGAGTTGTACGCCCAAATGTACTAGAGCGTAGCTGTATGTCTCCCAGTCATTATCTTTCTGAAAACACTTGATTACTTGGAACAGCCACGAGGACATGTCGAGCTGTATAGCTCCAGGTACAGTCGAAAGACGAGATCCACGTGCGAGCACACCAGGAATGACTCCCGCAGAAAGTTTCTTGGGCAAGGCGTCGTCCTCCGGGTGCATCCATGATGGCGCCTGTGGAGTTGACATACTAGACAAGCTCGAGCTACTTGCCGAATTGCGCTTTGAAGTGCTTTCGAAGTCAAAGGCATCAGCAGAAGACTGTGTTCTGCACAGCGCTGCTGCAATGTAATCGCATTCCGGCAAGTCTTGGACGTAGAGACACCCCTCGGAATCTGCTCTGAATCTGTACAATATACGCATCACCGCGATGCGCGACCCCCGCGATTGGCAGAGTGGGCTGGCAATTTCAAGCAAGGTATCGTAAGCCTGCTGGACGAGCTGTCCACCGTTCTCTAAGGCATGGACGAAAATGCTAACAATGCCATGTGTGATAGAAAGGTGTCTGGTCTCTTCTGCGTTGCTCGTGCTTCGGGTCCCGGTAACAATCGACTGCAAGGTTTGAAGAATGGATCCAGCAAGTGGTCGGCTAGGAGCCTGGTGAGGGGAAAAAGCCAGTTGTGCCAAAGCTCCAAGTAAATCCTTGAGAACAGTAATGTTATTCTCGAGGCGTGTCTGGTGAAGCAGATTGTTCACAACATTGTCTGTAGCGACTTCAGGACTTGGTGAGCTGACCGTCCATGAGGGTGAAATCTGATTGTCCAAACGATCCAGGCACCATTCTGAGTAGACTGTGATGGCTTGCTGTCGCGGGTAGCTAGCAATCCGAGAGTTCTGAATAAATTGCATGAGGATGTCAGAAGAGTACTTCTCCCAGCCTGCAGTCCTCGGCCAGCAGAGTCTCTGGGTTCTGGCGTGTGTGAGAAGTTTTGTTGATTGTGCGCTAGTCTGACTTTGTGGATACATGAAATAGTCGTAGACTAGCTGTCGTTGCGTGGCAGGTAGAGAGTACCAAAGCTCTTCGAGATCGCCATTGATGCGGTCGACGCGCTCTCTTCCTGGTCGCGGGCCTGCCTGGCGGCTGGACTCTGATGCAGATGCGCTTCGAAGTAGCTCTTGCTGACCTTCAGTACCCAGCACGACTTGTGCACAGGTTCCCAATGTGGTCACGATAGTTCTGAAATCAAGTGTGATCAGCTGCTGCTTCCGAGTACTGACAGACAACAGTTGGTGGTAAGTATCTAGGATAGCACCGCATAATCCTGGGCTCTTGGAATTTGCGCCACCATCAAGGGCATCCACGACTTCAGTCAGATCTAGCAATGATCCCCCTACTTCATCTTTTGTCTTCAACATTGCGCCGATAAGATATGTAGCTCCTTGGGCTCGCTTGATGTCGCTCATGTTGTCCTCAGCCACGGGAGTGGAAGTGAAGCGCATAAGTGTCTTGATTGCGTCTCTCCTAAGGATGCTCTGTGCCAATTCCTCCATACAGGGCACCAACTTCTGCGGCCAATCGTGCGAATCTATTGTTGCACAGTCACAGAGCACGGTCATTATCTGTTCCAGAACATCGGCCGGCAAAGTCTGCCTTCTCAGAATGCTGTACAGAATCTCCATAGTATGGTTCCAATCGGTCTGTTTAGGTTTGTGCAGGCATATTTCTGATAAGTTCACACATAGTCCAATGACCTCTTCGGACCGAAATTTCACTTTCTCCAGGCCAAGGTAGACGATGATGTATTTCCACAGCCAGTCAAGGTCGCTTTGAGCGGTCGCGATTTTGGAAGAACTTGAAGATAGCCGTGCTTTTTCGGCGCGTGCAGTCCAAGCTCGTAGCCATTTCGAAAGGGTAGGAAGCAAGGAGACAGGCGGTGCGCCGTGACTATCTGTGGATGGATAATCACGTTCTCTGCTGATTGACAGGCGTAGTGAAACTTTGGTGCCTGGTCCAAGTTCACCAAAGCTCTGCAGCCATTGCTGTGCCTCGCGAGGATCAGTGAAAGAGTCAGCTTTAAGGTTGGCAGCCTCGATGTCGACATATGGGAACTGGTGAGTGGAGAGATCGGCCACGTAGAGCAGGCTTTGGTCCTCTAGGCTGCGTTGGGCTTCTGCGGAAGAGACCGAGACTACTGATCGTCGTCGCGAGGGCTCTGCACCAGCATAGTGAGTATAGGCTGCATCTTGTGAGACTTCGTTATCTCGAGACATACGGTTGCGTGGACGATTGCGACGACCTGGAAATCAAGTTAGCAACTCCGTCTTCGTCTTCATAACAACGAATTTGCAAGGCAAGCGGGGCAGGTACCGAACAGCGGGCTGACTTCTTGCCATCGAGGCCATCTCCACCCGTAGGCCATACTGAGCCTTGATATTTGGAGATTTTTGTGTAGACAACGAAGGAGGGATTGTTTTGTGTGTAGCTGGTGAAAGTAACAACAAATGAAGGCAGGCAACTGCCAATTGCCGAGCAGAGCAGACCGTGGCATAATGAATGACAGAGAGGCAGAACAAGGATAGAGGAAACGTCAAGCCATGTTGGGTCTTACCATGCAAATGTCTAGCCTCACGTAGGCGTAGGTTTACTTACAACGTAGGTGTAGATGTGAGGGTCCTGCGCTGTAATAGCGACTATAGTAATCTACAGCCAGGAAGAAGATGCGTGTTCTGTGTAGTCCTCTAGTCCTGGTATAGTGACCTTACCTGATACTCGCACTGTTACTTGGTCTGTTCTACGACTGAATAGATAATAACTTCTTTCAGTCCAGCACAGATCTAGGAGTAGAGGGCTTTGCCAAGTGCTTACTAGTTGTGTGACGTTCTGAGAAATTAGTTATACGCAAAGGAACGAGAGTGTAGAGGAGGAGTGAACCTTGGAAGAAGAGAGAAGATAGATGTTAAC
>Ga0210040_10004710_pt1 | contig 17640 bp, 17 predicted proteins | sample CryGeyCG12114_NA_FD_185462 | JGI IMG/M metagenome (GOLD analysis project Ga0210040, IMG submission 185462) | Groundwater microbial communities from aquifer - Crystal Geyser CG19_WC_8/21/14_NA (SPAdes) (version 2) | ecosystem: Environmental > Aquatic > Deep subsurface > Groundwater | place: USA... | reverse complement strand
CCCGAGCTCCTCGGCGGTGCGCCGGGCACCCACCACCGCCGCCCGCAGCGCCGTGCCGTCGCACTCCGGGCACCTCCAGTCCACGGCCAGGTGCCCGCACCAGCGGCAGGCCGCGACCTGCGCGCGACCGGCGCTCGCGAGCGGCCCGGAGCAGACCGGGCAGCGCGCGGGGGTGCGGTCGCGGGCGCAGGCGAGACTGGGCGCGTAGCCCCGCCGCGGCACCTGCACGAGCACCGGCGCGCCCGCCGCGAGCGCGCCCCGGGCGGCCTCGAAGGCGAGCGCGGGCAGCCGCGCGGCCTGCGCGAGCGGGTCCCGGGCGAGGTCCTGCTCGCTGGTGCCGTCCACTCGCGGCGCGGCGGCCCGCACGACCTCGCGCGGCGCCTCGAGCGTGCGGGCCCAGCCGGCGTCGAGCAGCAGCTGCGCCTCCGCCGTCCGGGCGTGCCCGCCGACCAGGGCGGCGGCGCCCTCGGCGTGGGCGCGCAGGACGAGGACGTCGCGCACGTGCGGGTACGGCGCCCGCGGCTCGGCGTGCAGGTCGTCGCCGTCGTCCCACACCACCACCAGCCCGAGGTCGGCGACCGGGGCGTACGCGGCGGCGCGGGTGCCGAGGACCACCCGCACCTCCCCGCGCAGCGCCCGCAGGAAGGCCCGGTAGCGCGCGGCGGGACCCAGGTCGGCACGCAGCACCGCGGTGTCGAGCTCGCCGAGGGCAGCGGCCACCCGGTCCAGGTCGCGGGCGTCCGGCACGACGACGAGCGCGCCGCGCCCCCCGGCCACGCACGCCCGTACGGCGGTCGCCACCTCGTCCGGCCAGGACGGGCCGGGCAGCGCCGACCAGACGGCCCGCGGAGCGCGACCCTGCGCCAGCGCGGCCAGGAAGGCGGGCCCGGCGCGGTAGCGCTCCCAGGTGCCCGGCTCCGGGACCGGCGGCAGGGCCAGCGGCCCCAGGCGGCGCGGCTCCGCCTCGACCCGGGCGTGCCGGGCGGGCAGCGCGAAGCGGACGACGTCCCAGAACGACCCCGCCCAGCGGTCGGCGACCCCCCGGCACAGCGCGGCGACCTGCGGCGTCAGGACGGGCTCGGCGCTCACCAGCGTTGCGAGCGGGGAGAGCCGGCCGGCGTGCTCGGTGGTGGCCGCCCGCTCCAGGACGACGCCGTCCACGAGCCGCCCGGAGAAGCGCACCCGCACCCGGCAGCCCGCCTGGGCGCCGGCCCGCATGGCCTCCGGCACGGCGTAGTCGAAGGGCCGGTCCAGGTGGGACTGGCCGCTGTCGACGGCGACCCGCGCGACGGGCAGCGCCGGCGCGTCCGCGCCCTGCCGGCTGCCCTCGTCGTCCACCGGGGCGACGCTAGGCGAGGCGTGCGACAGGCCCCCGCACCCGTCCACACCGCACCGGTCTCATGACGGTCGGGGCGGCGCGAGGCGGCAGGAGCGCGGCGGCACGCGCCCGCGCAGGGCCGGGCGCGGAGGCAGCCCGCGAGCCGGCGCGCCCGCTGAGGGCCGGGCACGCGAAAACAGCCCGCGAGCCGGGCACCAGTCCGCGAGGCCGGGCACGCGGCAGCAGCCGGCGGGCCGGGCACGCCGCCCGGCCCGCGACGGTCAGGCGCCGGCGGCCTTCTTCAGCAGCTCGGCCCGGTCGGTCGTCTCCCAGGTGAAGTCCGGCAGCTCGCGCCCGAAGTGCCCGTACGCCGAGGTCTGCGCGTAGATGGGCCGCAGCAGGTCCAGGTCGCGGATGATCGCCGCCGGCCGCAGGTCGAACACCTCGGTCACCGCGTCCTGCAGCGCGGCGTCGTCGACGACGCCGGTGCCGAAGGTGTCGACGAACAGCCCGACCGGCTCGGCCTTGCCGATCGCGTACGCGACCTGCACCTCGCAGCGCGTCGCGAGGCCCGCGGCGACGACGTTCTTGGCCACCCAGCGCATGGCGTACGCGGCGGAGCGGTCGACCTTGGACGGGTCCTTGCCGGAGAAGGCGCCGCCGCCGTGCCGGGCGTAGCCGCCGTACGTGTCCACGATGATCTTGCGGCCGGTGAGGCCGGCGTCGCCCATGGGCCCGCCGATGACGAACTTGCCGGTCGGGTTGACCAGCAGCCGGTAGCCCTCGGTCTCCAGGCCCAGCGCCTCGACCTCGGGCGCGATGACGTGCTCCGCGATGTCCGGCGACAGCAGGTTGTCGATGTCGATGTCCTCGGCGTGCTGCGAGCTGACGACCACGGTGTCGAGCCGCACCGGCCGGCCGTTCGCGTACTCGATGGTCACCTGCGTCTTGCCGTCGGGGCGCAGGTACGGCACGGTGCCGTCCTTGCGCACGGCCGACAGCCGGCGGGCGAGCCGGTGCGCGAGCGCGATCGGCAGCGGCATGAGCTCGGGGGTCTCGTCGCAGGCGAAGCCGAACATCAGACCCTGGTCGCCGGCGCCCTGCTTCTCGAGCTCGTCGGTCTCGCCCCCGACGCGGGCCTCGTACGCGGTGTCGACGCCCTGCGCGATGTCGGCGCTCTGCGAGCCGATCGACACCGACACGCCGCAGGACTCGCCGTCGAAGCCCTTCTTGCTGCTGTCGTAGCCGATCTCCAGGATCTTCTTGCGGACGATCGTGGGGATGTCGGCGTACGTCCTGGTGGTGACCTCGCCCGCGATGTGGACCTGGCCGGTGGTGATCAGGGTCTCGACGGCCACCCGGCTGGCGGGGTCGTCGGTCAGCAGGGCGTCGAGGATCGAGTCCGAGATCGCGTCGGCGATCTTGTCGGGGTGGCCCTCGGTGACCGACTCGGAGGTGAACAGGCGACGGGACACGGCACTCCTCGGGCACGCGGCGCGCGCTGACGCGCGCACGCTCTTGCCGCGGAGCCTACCGAGGAGCCGGTCGGCCGCCGTCAGCGCGCGGGCAGGCGCGCGGCGACGAGGTCCCAGACGGCGTCGGCGAGCGCGTCCTTGCTGCCGAGCGGCACGGACGTGCTGGAGCCGTCCGCGCCGAGGACGGTGGCGGCGTTGTCCTCGCCCTCGAAGCCGGTCGGGTGCCCCGGCTCCCCCACCTCGTTGACCACGAGCAGGTCGCAGCCCTTGCGCGCGAGCTTGGCGCGGCCGTGCGCGAGCACGTCCCCGTCGGCGTCCCCGGTCTCGGCGGCGAAGCCCACCAGCACCTGGCCCTCGGTGCGGACGCCGACCAGCTCGAGCAGGACGTCGGGGTTCTGCACCAGCTCGACCTGGAGCGTCGCCGTCTTCTTGCGCTTGGTGGCGAGCCGCTCGGCGGGCCGGTAGTCCGCGACCGCTGCGGCCATCACGACCGCGTCGCAGGACCCCGCCTGCGCGAGCACGGCAGCGTGCAGCTCCAGCGCGCTGGTCACCCGGACGACCTCGGCGCCGGCGACGTCCGGCAGGCCGGCGGCCGTCACCAGCACGACCTCGGCGCCACGGGCGACGGCGCAGCGCGCGAGGGCGTGGCCCTGCCGGCCGGAGGACCGGTTGCCCAGGTAGCGCACCGGGTCGAGGTGCTCGCGGGTGCCGCCGGCGGAGACCAGGACCCGGCGGCCGGCGAGGTCGAGCTCGAGCCCGCCGCGGGCGAGGACCCGCCGGCAGACGAGGGCGATCTCGGCGGGGTCGGGCAGCCGCCCCTTGCCGCTGTCCGCGCCGGTGAGCCGGCCGACGGCCGGCTCCAGCACGAGGGTGCCGCGGCTGCGCAGCAGCGCCACGTTGGCCTGCGTGGCCGGGTGCTCCCACATCTCGGTGTGCATCGCCGGGGCGAGCAGCACCGGGCAGCGGGCTGTCAGCAGGGTGTTCGTCAGCAGGTCGTCGGCAAGGCCGTGCGCGGCCTTGGCCAGCAGGTCCGCGGTCGCCGGGGCCACCACCACCAGGTCGGCGCTCTGGCCGATGCGCACGTGCGGGACCTCGGACACGTCGTTCCAGGTGCTGGCGCTGACCGGAGAGCCGGACAGCGCGGCCCAGGTGGGCGCGCCGACGAACGCCAGCGCGCTGGCGGTCGGCACGACGCGCACGTCGTGGCCGGTCTCGGTCAGCTGCCGGAGCAGCTCCACGGCCTTGTACGCCGCGATGCCGCCCGCGACGCCCAGGACGACCCTGGGACGGTCCACCTCGCCGGGCGAGGACGTCGGGCGAGTACGTCCGGCTAGGCCGCCGGGTCCGCCACCTGCTCGTGGGTCAGCAGGCCGCTGTTGATCTCGCGCAGCGCGATGGACAGCGGCTTCTCCTGCACGCCGGTCTCGACCAGCGGGCCGACGTACTCCAGCAGGCCCTCGCCGAGCTGCGAGTAGTAGGCGTTGATCTGCCGGGCGCGCTTGGCCGCGTAGATGACCAGGCTGTACTTGGAGTCGGTGGCGGCCAGCAGCTCGTCGATCGGGGGGTTGGTGATGCCGATCGGGTTGGCGACGGTGCCGGCCACGTGGGGCTCCTCAGGTGCGTGCGACGACGTGCGTGCTGCGGTCAGGCGTGCCGCGGTCAGGCGTGCGACGAGATCCCCATCGACGCTACCAGCCGGTCCGCAGCCCGCTCGACGTCGTCGTTGACGATGACCTCGTCGAACTCGGCCTCCGCGGCCATCTCCTCGCGGGCCAGCTCGAGCCGGTGCCGCACCCGCTCGTCGCTCTCCGTTCCGCGTCCGGTGAGCCGGCGGACCAGCTCCTCCCAGCTCGGCGGCTTGAGGAACACCAGGTGCGCCTCCGGCATCGCCTCGCGGACCAGCCGGGCGCCCTGCAGCTCGATCTCCAGCAGCGCCGGCGTGCCGCCCTCCAGCTGCTCCAGGACCGGTCCCCGCGGCGTGCCGTACGCGTTCCCGGCGTACGAGGCGTGCTCGAGCAGCTCCCCCGCCGCGACCAGGCGCTCGAACTCCGGGACGTCGACGAACAGGTAGTGCACCCCGTCGACCTCGCGCGGGCGGCGCTGCCGGGTCGTGGCGCTGACGGACAGCCAGACGTCGGGGTGGCGGCGGCGGACCGCCGCGACCACCGTGCCCTTGCCGACTCCCGACGGGCCGGACAGGACGGTGAGCCGAGCCGTCAAGCGCCGAACTCGCGCTCGAGCGCCTCGCGCTGCTTGACGCCGAGCCCGCGCACCCGGCGGGACGGGGAGATCGCGAGCTTGTCCATGAGCCGGGCGGCCTTGATCTTGCCGACGCCGGGCATCGCCTCGAGGACCGCGATGACCTTCATCTTGCCGATGGCCTCGTCGGTCTCGCCGCTGTCGAGCACCTCGCGCAGGCTGGTGCCGCTGCTCTTGAGCCGCACCTTCAGGTCGGCGCGGGCACGCCGCGCGGCGGCGGCCTTCTCCAGGTTGGCGGAACGCTGCTCGGGCGTCAGGGGCGGCAGGGCCACGCGCGGGTCACCTCGGGCAGTCGGAGCGGAAGGGTGCGCGCGAACCTAGCCGGGGGACGGGCCCCTGAGCAACGACAGGGTGCGGCGCGCCGCTCAGCGCAGGCTGGCGGCGAGGTCCGCGGCGGCCGCCCCGGGGTCCGCGGCCCCCGTCACGGGCCGGCCGACGACGAGCAGGTCGGCGCCGTCGGCGAGCGCCCGGGCAGGGGTCGCGACGCGCACCTGGTCCCCCGCCGCCGCTCCGGCCGGGCGCACGCCGGGGGTGATGAGGACGACGTCCGGGCCGACCTCGGCCCGCACCGCGGCCACCTCGCGCGGCGAGCAGACCAGCGCGCCCGCCCCAGCGCCGATGGCGAGCACCGCGAGCCGGCGCACGGCGTCCAGCGACGACCCGGCCAGCCCGACCTGCGCCAGGTCCTGCTCCGACAGGCTCGTCAGCACCGTCACCGCGGTGATGGTGACCTCGGGGGCGGCCTGCACGGCGGCGCGCACCATGTCGGCCCCGCCCGCGGCGTGCACGGTCAGGAAGCGGGGGTCGAGCGCGGCGACCGCCCGGGCGGCGCCGGCGACCGTGTTGGGGATGTCGTGCAGCTTGAGGTCGAGGAACACGTCGCGGCCGCAGCGGACCTGCTCGACGATCTGCGGGCCCGCCGCGTAGAACAGCTCCATCCCGACCTTGAGCACCTGCACGCTGGGCGCGACGGCGGCCGCCCAGCGCACGGCGGTCGCGGCGTCGGGGGCGTCCAGGGCGATCGCGACCGGGGCGGGCGTGCTCATGCGGGGCTCCCCGGCTCGTCGCCGACCGGGTCGGCGTCCTGCGGCACGTACTCCTGCGCCGGCCGGCCGTGCGCGACGCCCACGGCGTCGGCGAGGCGCGCGAAGCCCCGCGCGGCCAGCGCCTGCTCGAGCTCGCCCAGGATCCGCAGAGGGGCGCCCGGGTCGCCGAACACGGTCGTGCCGACGCTGACCGCGGAGGCCCCCGCCAGCACGAACTCCAGCGCGTCCAGCCCGGTGCGGATGCCGCCCATGCCGAGGATCGGCACGTCGGGCAGCGCCGCGTGCACCTGCCAGACGCAGCGCACCGCCACCGGCCGGATCGCCGGCCCGGACAGGCCGCCGGTGATGCCGCCGAGCACCGGGCGCAGCGTCGTGGTGTCGATGACCATGCCGAGCAGGGTGTTGATGACCGACAGCCCGGTGGCGCCCGCGTCGACGCACGCGCGGGCGATCTCGGTGATGTCCGTGACGTCCGGGGACAGCTTGGCGAACACCGGGATCTCGGGAGCGGTCTCCCGGCGCACCGCGGCGACCACCTCGGAGGCGGCGTACGGGTCGCAGGCGAACACCTGCCCGCGGTCCTCCACGTTGGGGCAGCTGATGTTGACCTCGACCATCGTCAGGCCGGGCCGGCCGCGCAGCCGGCGGGCCAGCTCGGCATACGCGTCCACGCTGCCGCCCGCGATGGACACCACCGCCCGCGCGCCCCTGTCCCGCAGCCAGGCCAGGTCCTTGTCGAGGAACACGTCGATCCCCGGCCCCTGCAGGCCGATGGAGTTGAGCATCCCGCTCGGGGTCTCGGCCATGCGCGGGGTCGCCCGGCCCGAGCGCGGCTCGAGCATGATCGACTTGGTGACCACGGCGCCGAGCTGCGTGACGTCGAAGAACCGGTCCAGCTCCTGGCCGGCCGCGGCGCACCCGCTCGCGGTGAAGACCGGGTTCGGGAAGGCCACGCCGCCGAGCTCGGTGGACAGGTCGACCGCGGCCATCAGTTGCCTCCCACGTTGGCGGGCGCCGGCTCGTCGGGCGCCGCGGGCGCCGGCGCCTGCGGGGCGCCCAGGGCGTCCGCGGGCACCGTCCCGACGTCGGCCCAGCGCACCCGGTCGCCGAGGAACACCGGGCCCTCGACGCAGGAGCGCACCATCCGGGTGACCCCGTCGCTGCCGACGACCGGGAGCACGCAGGTCATGCAGACCCCGATGCCGCAGGCCATGGACTCCTCCACGGCCACCTGCGACGGGATGTCGCGCGACTCGGCGAGCTCGGCGACGGCGCGCAGCATCCCCATCGGCCCGCACGCGTAGACGACCTGGCTGCCGGTGCGCTCGAGCACCTGCGGCAGCACGTCCGAGACGGTGCCCTTGACCCCGGCGGAGCCGTCGTCGGTGGTGACCGCCAGCGAGGTGGACATCCGCTTGGCCTCCAGCGCGCCGAACAGCCGGTCGGAGCTGCCGGCGCCGAGCACGACGTCGACCCGGCACCCCCGCTCCCGCAGCGCGTCGGCGAGCGGCAGCAGCGGCGCCGCGCCGTACCCGCCGCCGACGAGGGTGGCCACGACGCGCTCGCGCGGCAGCCGGAACGGCGTCCCGAGCGGGCCGATCACGTCGACCCGGTCGGACGGGCGGCGCTCGGCCAGCCACTGCGTGCCCCCGCCGTGGACCGAGAACACGAACTGCACGGTCCCGCCGTAGCGCCCGCGGGCGGCGACCTCGTGGATCGCGAACGCCCGGCGCAGCAGCATGCTGGACGCCGGCCCGCCGACCTGCAGCGCCACGAAGTGGCCGGGGCGGGCCTGCTCGGCGATGCCGGGGGCGATGAGCGTCATGGCGTGGTAGGCACCGACGCGCGTGAGCGACAGCACCTCGGCCTGCACCTGGACCGGCACGTCAGGCCTCCGATCCGGCGCGGAGCCCGCGGTGGTGCTCCTGCAGCGAGCGCACGCCGATGTCCCCGCGGACGAGCGCCTCGATGCCCTGCACGCAGGCCGCGGCCCCCTGGATGGTGGTGATGCACGGGACTCCGCGCGCCACGGCCGCCGTACGGATCTCGTAGCCGTCGATCCGGCCGCCGACGCCCCAGGGCGTGTTGACGATCAGGTCCACCTCTCCCGCGAGCACCTTCGGCACGACGTCGTCGCCGTTGCCCTCGCTGTGCTTGCCCACGACCGTGCAGGGCACCCCGTGCCGGCGCAGCACCTCGGCGGTGCCGATCGTGGCCAGCACCGAGAAGCCCAGGTCCACCAGCCGCTTGACCGGGAAGATCATCGACCGCTTGTCGCGGTTGGCCACCGACACGAACACGGTGCCCTTGGTGGGCAGCTCGCCGTACGCCGCCGCCTGGCTCTTGGCGTACGCGGTCCCGAACACCGCGTCGATGCCCATCACCTCGCCGGTCGACTTCATCTCCGGCCCGAGCAGCGTGTCCACGCCCTCCCCCGCCGCGGTGCGGAAGCGGCCGAACGGCAGCACCGCCTCCTTCACCGAGATCGGCGCGTCGTCGGGCAGGTCGCCGCCGTCGCCGCCGGCCGGCAGCAGCCCCTCGGTGCGCAGCTGCGCGACGCTCGCGCCGAGCATCACCCGGGCGGCCGCCTTCGCCAGCGGCACGGCGGTCGCCTTGCTCACGAACGGCACCGTCCGGCTGGCCCGCGGGTTGGCCTCGAGCACGTACAGCACGTCGTCCTTCAGCGCGTACTGCACGTTCAGCAGCCCGCGTACGCCCACACCGCGGGCGATCGCCTCGGTGCTGCTGCGGATGCGCAGCAGGTCGGCGCGGCCCAGGGTCATCGGCGGCAGCGCGCACGCCGAGTCGCCGGAGTGGATCCCGGCCTCCTCGATGTGCTCCATGACCCCGCCGAGGTAGAGGTCGGTGCCGTCGTAGAGCGCGTCGACGTCGATCTCGACGGCGTCCTCGAGGAAGCGGTCCACCAGCACCGGGTGGTCGGGGCCGATCAGGGTGGAGCGGGCGACGTAGTCCACGAGCATCTCGTCGCTGTAGACGATCTCCATGCCGCGCCCGCCGAGCACGTACGACGGCCGGACGAGGACGGGGTAGCCGACGTCGCCGGCGATCGCCTGCGCCTGCTCGTACGTCGTGGCCGTGCCGTGCCGGGGGGCGGGCAGGCCGGCGGCGTCGAGGACCGCCCCGAACGCGCCACGGTCCTCCGCGAGGTGGATAGCCTCCGGCGAGGTGCCGACGACCGGCACGCCGAGGTCCTTGAGCTCCTGGGCGAGCCGCAGCGGGGTCTGGCCGCCGAGCTGCACGACGACCCCGACGAGGCTCCCGCCGCCCGCCTCGGCGCTGGCCCGCTCGGCGGCGACGACCTCGAGCACGTCCTCCACCGTGAGCGGCTCGAAGTAGAGCCGGTCGCTGGTGTCGTAGTCGGTGCTGACGGTCTCGGGGTTGCAGTTGACCATCACGGTCTCGTAGCCGGCCGCGGACAGCGCGAACGAGGCGTGCACGCAGGCGTAGTCGAACTCGATGCCCTGGCCGATCCGGTTGGGCCCGCTGCCGAGGATGAGGACCTTGTCCTTGCCGGACGGGGCGACCTCGGACTCCTCCCCCTCGCGGAAGTGGCTGTAGGAGGAGTAGTGGTACGGGGTCTCGGCGGCGAACTCCGCGGCGCAGGTGTCGACGGTCTTGTAGACCGGCCGCACGCCCAGCTCGCCGCGGCGGGCGCGCACCTGCGCCTCCGGCACGCCCCTGACCGCGCCGATCTGCGCGTCGCTGCAGCCCATGCGCTTGGCGCGCCGCAGCAGCGGCTCGTCCAGCTCGGGGGCGGCCTCGATCTCGGCGCGCAGCTCGACGAGCGAGGCGATCTGGTCGACGAACCACGGGTCGATGCGGGTCGCCTCGTGCACCTGCTCCGGGGTCGCCCCGAGCCGCAGCGCGCGCTCGACCGTGTGCAGCCGGCCGTCGTGGGGCGTGCGCGCGAGCTCCAGCGCGTCCTGCGCGGTGCCGGCGGGCTCCGGGGCGGTCCAGAACCCGCCCGGGACCTGCTCCAGCGAGCGCATCGCCTTCTGCAGTGCCTCGACGAACGAGCGGCCCATGGCCATCGCCTCGCCGACGCTCTTCATCGTCGTCGTCAGCTCGGGGTCCGAGCCGGGGAACTTCTCGAAGGCGAACCGCGGGATCTTCACCACGACGTAGTCCAGCGACGGCTCGAAGGAGGCCGGCGTCTCGCGGGTGATGTCGTTGGGGATCTCGTCGAGCGTGTAGCCGACCGCGAGCTTCGCGGCGATCTTGGCGATCGGGAAGCCGGTGGCCTTGGAGGCGAGTGCGGAGGACCGCGAGACCCGCGGGTTCATCTCGATGACGATGATCCGGCCGGTCTGCGGGTGGACGGCGAACTGGATGTTGCAGCCGCCGGTGTTCACCCCGACCGCGCGGATGACGTCGATCGCGATGTCGCGCATCCGCTGGTACTCGCGGTCGGTGAGCGTCATCGCCGGAGCCACGGTGACCGAGTCGCCGGTGTGCACGCCCATCGGGTCCAGGTTCTCGATCGAGCAGATGACGACCACGTTGTCGTTGCGGTCGCGCATGAGCTCGAGCTCGTACTCCTTCCAGCCGAGGATCGACTCCTCGAGCAGCACCTCGGTCGTGGGGCTTGCCTGCAGCCCGCCGCCGGCGATGCGGTGCAGCCCGGCCTCGTCGTGCGCCACGCCGGAGCCGCTGCCGCCCATCGTGAAGCTGGGACGCACGACGACCGGGTAGCCGAGGTCCTCCACCGCCACCAGGCACTCCGCCATGGAGTGGCAGACCGCGCTGCGGGCGCTCTCCGCGCCGATGCCGGCCACGACGGTCTTGAACTCCTGGCGGTCCTCGCCGCGCCGGATCGCGTCGACGTCCGCGCCGATGAGCTCCACGCCGTACCGCGCGAGCACGCCCGTCTCGTGCAGGCTCATGGCCGCGTTCAGCGCGGTCTGGCCCCCGAGGGTCGCGAGCAGCGCGTCGGGGCGCTCCTTCTCGATGACCTTGGTGACGAACTCCGGCGTGATCGGCTCCAGGTAGGTCGCGTCCGCGAACTCCGGGTCCGTCATGATCGTGGCCGGGTTGGAGTTGATGAGGGTGACCCGCAGGCCCTCCTCGCGCAGGACCCGGCAGGCCTGCGTCCCGGAGTAGTCGAACTCGGCGGCCTGGCCGATGAGGATCGGGCCGGAGCCGATGACGAGGACGTGCGAGAGGTCAGTGCGCCGCGGCACGCCGGGCCCCTTCCATGAGGGCGGAGAACTGGCCGAACAGCCCGGTCGCGTCGTGCGGCCCCGGGGCCGCCTCCGGGTGGTACTGGACGGAGAAGGCCGGCGCGTCCAGGCACCGCAGCCCCTCCACCACGTCGTCGTTGAGGTCCACGTGGCTGACCTCCACCGGTCCGTACGGGGTGTCCACCGGCGTGCCGTCGGTCGGCGCGTCGACCGCGAACCCGTGGTTGTGGCTGGTCACGGCGACCCGCCCGGTGGCCCGCTCGAGCACCGGCTGGTTCACCCCGCGGTGGCCGTAGCGCAGCTTGTACGTGCGGAGGCCGAGCGCCCGGCCGAGGATCTGGTTGCCGAAGCAGATGCCGAACAGCGGGACCCCCGCGGCGAGGACGGCCTGCGCGGCGGCCACCGGCCCGTCGGTCGTGGCGGGGTCGCCCGGGCCGTTGCTGAAGAACACGCCGTCGGGCTCGAGCGCGAGCAGCGCCTCGCCGGTCGTCGTCGCCGGCAGCACGTGCACCTCGCAGCCCTGCTCCGCGAGGTAGCGCGGGGTCGAGGCCTTGATGCCGAGGTCGACGGCGGCGACCCGGAAGCGGCGCTGCATCCCCAGCGGGTGCACGACGTACGGCTCCGGGGTGGTCACCTCGTGCGCGAGGTCCGCGCCGACCATCGGCGGGCTGGCCTGCACGCGCTGCAGGAGCGTGTCGACGTCCGTGAGCGCGTCGCCGGAGAACAGGCCCACGCGCATCGCCCCCCGCTCGCGCAGGTGCCGGGTCAGGGCGCGGGTGTCGACGCCGCTGACCCCGACGACGCCCTGGGCGGCGAGCTCGTCGTCCAGGCTGCGCCGCGCGCGCCAGCTGCTGCTGACCCGGCTGGGGTCGCGGACCACGAAGCCGGACACCCAGATGCGCGCGGACTCCGGGTCCTCGTCGTTGACGCCGGTGTTGCCGACCTGCGGCGAGGTCATCACCACCACCTGCCGGTGGTAGCTGGGGTCGGTGAGCGTCTCCTGGTAGCCGGTCATGCCGGTGTTGAAGACGGCCTCGCCGTACGCCTCGCCGACGGCGCCGTACGCCTGTCCGCGGAAGGACCGCCCGTCCTCCAGGACGAGCAGGGCGGGAACGGTCACGCGGCCTCCAGGGGCAGGTGGGCGCGCACGGCGGCGACCACGCGGGGGTAGGTCCCGTGGTCGTCGGCGCGGAAGCCGGAGATGAGGGTGGTGCCGCCGAGCGTCCAGGTCAGGGCGAGCAGCCCGTCGCGGCCGACCATCCGGCCGGCGATGGCGTCCGCGGTGCCCGCGGCGACCGGGCGTCGAACGGCAGGTAGAGGTCGGGCACGCCCTCGCGCTCGATGACCACGCCGCTGCCGTGCACGGTCAGCCAGCCCGCCGAGCGGTCGGACAGCCCGTGCACGGCGATCCGGTCGAGCCAGGACTGCTCCGACGTGGTGCCGACGAACAGCCCGGGCACGGCGCCGACCAGCACCGGGCCGGGGTCGGCGGGCACGACCGGCGGCGGCGGCAGGTCGCCCTGCCGGCGCTGGCGGCCGCGCCAGCCCTTGAGCATGAGCAGGTAGCCGAGGCCGGCGAACACGAGCGTGCCGAGCGTGAGCAGCAGCCGGTCGCTGGTCACGCCGTGCGCCCGCCCCGCAGGAAGGTGGCGACGACGGCGGCGGGCAGCGACCGCCCGGCGAACGGGGTGTTGCGGCTGCGGGTCGCCATCCGGGTGGCGTCGACGGTCCAGGCGGCACCCGGGTCGACCAGGCACAGGTTGGCGGGCTCGCCGACGGCGAGCGGCCGCCCGTGGGTGGCCAGCCGGCCGATCCCGGCGGGCCGCTGCGCCATGCGGTCGGCGACGTCGCGCCAGCTGAGCCGGCCGGGCACGACCATGGCCTCGGCGACCACCCCGAGGGCCGTCTCGAGCCCGGTCATGCCGGGCAGGGCCGCGCCCCACTCGGTCTCCTTGTCCTCCAGCGCGTGGGGGGCGTGGTCGGTCGCGACGACGTCGATCGTCCCGTCCGCGAGCCCGGCCCGCAGGGCCTCGACGTCGCTCGCGGTGCGCAGCGGCGGGTTGACCTTGAACACCGGGTCGTACGAGGTGGCCAGCTCGTCGGTGAGCACGAGGTGGTGCGGCGTGACCTCCGCCGTCACGTCGATCCCCTGGGCCTTCGCGAGCCGCAGGATGGCGACCGAGCCGGCGGTCGAGACGTGGCAGACGTGCAGCCGGCCGCCCACGTGCGCGGCGAGCAGCACGTCCCGGGCGATGACCGCCTCCTCGGCCACCGACGGCCAGCCGGTGAGCCCGAGCTGCGAGGAGACGATGCCCTCGTGCATCTGGGCGCCGACCGTGAGGCGCGGCTCCTGGGCGTGCTGCGCGATGACCCCGTCGAAGGCCTTGACGTACTCCAGGGCGCGCCGCATGAGGCTGGCGTCGCTGACGCAGCGGCCGTCGTCGGAGAACACCCGCACGCGGGCGGCGCTGTCGGCCATGGTCCCGAGCTCGGCGAGCTGCTCGCCCGCGAGCCCGAGGGTGACCGCGCCGACGGGGGCGACGTCGCAGTGGCCGGCCTCCAGCCCGAGGCGCCACACCTGCTCCACGACGCCGGCGTTGTCGGCGACCGGGTCGGTGTTGGCCATGGCGTGCACCGCGGTGAACCCGCCGCGCGCGGCGGCGAGGGTCCCGGTCTCGACCGTCTCGGCGTCCTCGCGCCCCGGCTCGCGCAGGTGGGTGTGCAGGTCCACCAGGCCCGGCAGCAGCACCTGCCCGGTGCCGTCGGAGGTGCGCCCGTCGTACGGGCGGCTGTCCCCGGCGCCGAGCCCGGCGCCGATCTCGGCGATGCGGCCGTCGACCAGGCGCACGTCGACGGGCTCGCCCTCCCCGTACGGCCGCACGCCCTGGAGCAGCCAGGACACGCCGGCCTCAGGCACGGGACACCTGCGGGGCCGAGCCGATCGCCGGCTCCGCGCCTCCCAGCAGGAGGTAGAGCACTGCCATGCGGACCGTCACGCCGTTCGCCACCTGCTCCACGATCGTCGAGCGCGGCCCGTCGGCCACCTCGGGGGCGATCTCCACGCCCCGGTTCATCGGACCCGGGTGCATCACCACGGTGTGCTCCTGCAACCCGGCCGCCCGCCGCACGTTGAGGCCGTAGCGCAGCGAGTACTCCCGGCTGCTGGGGAAGTAGGCGGTGCGCTCCCCGCCGGGGCCCATGCGCTCGCGCTGCACCCGCAGCATCATCACGACGTCGCTCTTGGGCAGCACGGCGTCCAGGTCGTACGACACCGCCGCGTCCCAGGTGTGCACGCCGACCGGCAGCAGCGTCGGCGGGGCCACCAGCGTGACCTCCGCGCCCAGCGTCGACAGCAGCAGCACGTTGCTGCGCGCGACCCGGCTGTGCAGCACGTCGCCCACGATGGTGACCTTCAGGCCCTCGAGGCGGCCCAGCCGGCGGCGCATGGTGAACGCGTCCAGCAGCGCCTGCGTCGGGTGCTCGTGGGTGCCGTCCCCGGCGTTGACGACCGAGCCCTGCACGTAGCGCGCGAGGTTGACCGGGGCGCCGGACCAGGAGTGCCGGATGACGACGGCGTCCGAGCCCATCGCCTCCAGCGTCAGCGCCGTGTCCTTGAGCGTCTCGCCCTTGGAGACGCTGGAGCCCTTGGCGGAGAAGTTCACGACGTCGGCGGACAGCCGCTTGGCGGCCAGCTCGAACGAGGTCCGGGTGCGCGTGGAGTCCTCGAAGAACAGGTTGACGACCGTGCGCCCGCGCAGCGTGGGCAGCTTGCCGACCGTCGTGCGGGCCGCGACCGTCGCGAGCTCCTCCGCGGTGTCCAGCACGAGCAGGGCGTCGTCGCGGGACAGGTCGGCGGCCGAGAGCAGGTGGCGCCTCACGGGGTCTCCTGCCTGGACAGGTCGGCCGGGCCGAGCAGCACGCCGTCGCTGCCGTCGTCCTCGCTGAGCCGCACGTGCACCGCCTCCTGCAGCGAGGTGGGGATGTTCTTGCCGACGTAGTCCGCGCGGATCGGCAGCTCGCGGTGGCCGCGGTCGACCAGGACCGCGAGCTGCACCGCGCGCGGCCGGCCGAGGTCGGCGAGCGCGTCGAGCGCCGCGCGCACGGTCCGCCCGGAGAACAGCACGTCGTCGACGAGCACGACCCGCTTGCCGTCGACGCCCTCCACGGGCAGGTCGGTGGCCTCCAGCGCCCGCGGGCTCTTCAGCCGCAGGTCGTCGCGGTAGAGCGTGACGTCCAGGCTGCCGGTCGGCAGGCGCACGCCCTCGAAGGCCTCGGCGCGAGCGGCGAGCCGGCGCGCCAGAGTGATCCCGCGGGTCGGGATGCCGAGCAGGACCACGTCGGCGCCGCCGCCGGTCTTCTCGAGCAGCTCGTGGGCCATGCGGTCGACGACCCGGCCGACGTCCGCCGCCGACAGGACCGGGCGGGCGGCACGCAGGTCGCCGGTCACCGGCCGCGGCGCGGACGGGGTGCCGGGCCCGGTGCGGGGTGGGCCGGTGGGGCGTGGGCCGGTGGGGGGTGGGTCGTGGGGGGCAGCCGTCACCGGCCTGACCTCCTTCCCCGCCTCACGGGACGGGCTCGGTGGAGGGTGCCCCGGCACCGTACTCCACGCGCACTCCACCAGCCTGCTGTCCCGTACCGGTCACGCTGCGTCCATGTGTCCCGGTCGTACCCGTCTGCTGCGGCTCGTCCCCCCGCGCTTGACCTCCTCCGCGGGGGGGCCTACCGTCACTCGTTGTAGTCGATTCGCAGGACAAGCACACGCAGAGGCGAGGCATCGACTCCGGGGGGACCACGGTCACCTCGTCCCATGAGGGACAGCTCCCCGGAAGAGCCAGTGGTGAGACCGGCGCCCGCGCACGACGGCCCAGACCGGGCCGCACGACGGGGGACACGTGAGCGAGTACGCAAAGGCGTTGGGCACGAAGCTGCGGGCCATCCGCACCCAGCAGGGCCTGTCCCTGCATGGTGTGGAGGACAAGTCGCAGGGCCGCTGGAAGGCCGTGGTCGTGGGGTCCTACGAGCGCGGCGACCGCGCCGTGACCGTGCAGCGGCTCTCGGAGCTGGCCGACTTCTACGGGGTGCCGGTGGGCGAGCTGCTCCCGGAGGGCATCTCGGCGAGCGCGACCGAGCCGGCGGCCCGGATCGTCATCGACCTGGAGCAGCTGCAGCAGGTCCCGGCGCACCAGGCGGCGCCGCTCGCCCGCTACGCGGCGACGATCCAGAGCCAGCGCGGCGACTACAACGGCCGGGTGCTGTCGATCCGGCACGAGGACCTGCGCTCGCTGGCCGTCATCTACGACGCGTCCCCCGGGACGCTCACCGAGCAGCTGATCGGCTGGGGCGTGCTGTCCGCCGACGCCCGCCGGGCCGTCGACGCCTGAGCCGCATCCGGGCCGGCCGCCCGGCGGGGGGACCCGCCGGGCGTCCGGGCCGGCGCTCGACCAGAGGCCGGACCGCTCAGACCGCCCAGACCGCCCAGACCGCTCAGACCGCTCAGACCGCTGGGCCGTGAGGCTGCGGCTCAGACGGCCAGGCTGGGCTTGAGCTGCTGGAGCCGGGCGAGCAGCCCGTTGACGAACCGCGGGCTCTCGTCGGTGGACAGGCTCGCCGCGAGCTCGACGGCCTCGCTGAGGACCACCTCGTCCGGGACGTCGTCGCACCACAGCAGCTCCTGCACGCCGATGCGCAGCACCGCCAGGTCGACCGGGGGCATCCGCTCGAGGGTCCAGCCCTCCGCGTAGGTCGTCAGCAGCTCGTCGATGCGCTCGCGGTGCAGCACCACACCCTCGACGAGCTCGACCGCGTACTCCGGGACGGGCGGGTCCGCCAGCGCCAGGCGCTGCCGGAGCGTCTCGACGGGGTCGGTGTCGCGCTGGGCGGCCTCGTACAGCACGTCGACGGCGCGCTTGCGCGCCTTGGACCGCGCGCCCACCTAGTTGACGCGGCCGAGGTAGCGGCCGTCCCGGGTGTCGACCTTGATCTTCTCGCCGGTGGTGAGGAACAGCGGGACCTGGATCTCGGCGCCGGTCTCGAGCACCGCGGGCTTGGTGCCACCGGTCGAGCGGTCGCCCTGCAGGCCCGGGTCGGTGTGCTGGACGAGCAGCTCCACGCTGGCCGGCAGCTCGACGTAGAGCGCCTCGCCCTCGTGGACCGCGATCATCGCGTCGGTGTTCTCGAGCATGTAGCCCGCGGCCGTGCCGACGGTGCGCTCGGAGACGTACAGCTGGTCGTAGGTGTCCTTGTCCATGAAGACGAAGTCGGTGCCCTCCTTGTACAGGTAGGTCATGTCCCGCTTGTCCACCACGGCCACGTCGACCTTCGTGCCGGCGTTGAACGTCTTG
>Ga0210040_10004709_pt1 | contig 17641 bp, 16 predicted proteins | sample CryGeyCG12114_NA_FD_185462 | JGI IMG/M metagenome (GOLD analysis project Ga0210040, IMG submission 185462) | Groundwater microbial communities from aquifer - Crystal Geyser CG19_WC_8/21/14_NA (SPAdes) (version 2) | ecosystem: Environmental > Aquatic > Deep subsurface > Groundwater | place: USA... | reverse complement strand
GTGGGGACCGCCCGCAGGGTGCCGGCCGTCCCTCAGGTGGTCGTCCGTCGGGCGATCGTCCGTCGTGGCAGGACCGTGCACCCCGTGGGGACCGCCCGCAGGGTGCCGGCCGTCCCTCAGGTGGTCGCCCGTCGGGCGATCGTCCGTCGTGGCAGGACCGCCGCCCGGGGCAGGACAGCCGGCCCGGCCAGGCCCGGTCGGGCGGGAGCCGTCCCGCGTGGCAGGACCGTCGTCCCGACGGTGACCGTCCCGCCGGTGGTGGTCGTCCGTCGAGTGACCGCCCCGCGTGGCAGGACCGCCGTACCAACGGTGACCGTCCCGCTGGTGGTGGGCGTCCTTCCGGTGACCGTCCCGTGTGGCAGGACCGCCGCCCGGGGCAGGACAGCCGGCCCGGCCAGGACCGTCGTCCCGGTGGTGACCGTCCCGCTGGTGGTGGGCGCCCGTCGGGTGACCGCCCGGCGTGGCAGGACCGTCGTCCCGGTGGGGACCGACCTGCAGGTGGGCGTCCTTCGGGTGACCGTCCGGCGTTCCAGGACCGCGCGCCCCGTGGTGACCGTCCGCAGGGCGACCGGCCCTCGTGGCAGGACCGTCGTCCCGGGCAGGACAGCCGACCGGGCCAGGACCGTCCCGCCGGGGACCGCGTGCCCCGCGGTGACCGCCCGCAGGGAGATCGCCCGGCGTGGCAGGACCGTCGCCCCGGTGGGGACCGGCCTGCCGGCAGCGACCGGCCGGCGGCTGGTGGACGTCCCTTCGCCGACACGCCGTCGTGGCAGGACCGCCGTCCCGAGCGTCGACCTGCTGCCGGCCGGGACGAGGAGGCCGGTAGCCGGCCGGCCGGCCCGCCGATCCCCGAGTGGGCCGACCCCCGTGAGCTCGACCCGGCGGTCCGCTCTGCGCTGCGCAGCCTGGACTCCCGCAACGCCGAGCTGGTGGGCAAGCACCTCGCCGCGGCCGGTGGGCTCGTCGACGACGAGCCCGAGCTCGCCCTGCAGCACGCTCGGGCCGCCCGCGACCGCGCGTCGCGGATCGCTCCGGTGCGCGAGGCCGTCGGCGTCGCCGCCTACCTCGCCGGTGACTTCGCCGAGGCCGCCCGTGAGATCCGCGCCTACGCCCGGATGAGCGGCGACCAGAGCTACCGGGCCGTGCTCGCCGACTGCGAGCGTGCCCTCGGCCGCCCGGAGAACGCGCTGCGGCTCGTGGCCGAGGCCCTCGAGGCGCAGCCGGACGACGAGGAGCTCGTCGAGCTCCAGCTGGTGGAGGCCGGCGCCCGGCAGGACATCGGTGAGCTCCCCGCTGCGGCCCTGATCCTGGAGGCTGCGCTCGGTGGTCGGCCGACCCCGGCCGGTCTCGGGCGCCCCGACCTGGGCAAGCTCCGGCTCGCCACCGCCTACGCCGATCTCCTCGATGCCCGCGGCGAGGAGGAGCTGGCCATGGAGTGGTACGGGGCCATCGCCGCAGCCGACCCCGACGACCTCACCGGCGTCTCCGACCACTTCCTCGACGACGACGAGGGGCTCCAGGACGAGCTCGACGGTGACGTGCTGGACGACGATGACGACGCCGAGGGCGACGACCTCGCCGGTGCTGACGCGGACGGGTCCTCGGTCGACGAGACCGCCGGTGCGCCGGCCCTGTCGGCCCACGCCGACGCCGACGCCGACGCCGACGCCGACGAGGACGACGCCGACGAGGATGACGTCGACGAGGATGCGCTCGACGACGTCGCCGCCGACGACATCGAGGCCGAGGTGGCCGAGCTGCTCGGTGAGGTGCCCCCGCCGCCGGTGGAGCGGGACCACAGCCGGCTCTTCCAGCAGGCGACGGAGCAGCACCCTCCGACGAACTGACCTGCTCCGTCCACACCGGCCGGCGTCGTCCACAGAGTCATCACGACGCTGGCCGGTGAGGGGAGCGGGCGGCCAGGCTCGGGTCCATGAGCCTGGCCGTGATCGATCGGAACGACGTCGTCCTCCGGGGGCGGCTGAACGCGCCCCCGGAGCTGCGCCCCATGCCCAGCGGGGACACGCTCCTGCTGTTCAAGCTCGTGGTGCGACGGGAGAACCCGCGGCCACGCGGCTCGAAGTCCGACGTCATCACCTGCGTCAGCTACTCGCCGGCCCTGCAGCGCTACGCCGCGGCCTGGACCGTCGGGGACGTCGTCGAGGTCGAGGGGGCGTTGCAGCGCCGGTTCTGGCGCACCCCCACCGGCACCGCCGTCGCCTACGAGGTCAACTGCCGCCGTGGCCGCAAGGTCAGCCGAGGCGCGCAGCGTGCCCCGGCCCGGCCCGCGTGACCGGTCAGCCCTCGTGCGGTCGCAGCACCAGGCCCGTGCGGGGCTTGGGCACGAACAGCGTCGACTTCCGGGGCATGCGGGCGCCGGCCCGCGCGACCGCGGCCACGTCCGCCGGCGACGGGGAGCGCAGCAGCAGCGCCACCCCGGCGCGCTCCTGCGCCGACCGCAGCGCCTCGGCCACGTCGTGGGCGATCAGCACCGACGCCGGGTCGTCCGGGAGGCCCCACAGCCGCGACAGCACCGCGGCGTGCGCCAGGACGACGTCGAGCCCGCGCCAGGCCGCGGGGGCCTCCGCCGGCACGGCGGCGAGCATCTCCGGGGCGGGCTCCGACAGCTCGGCGACGCGCACGCCGTCGGTGACCAGGAAGGCCGGGCCACCGCGCTGCGCGGTCCAGTCGTCGACCACCCGGCGCAGGTCGCCGTCGGCGGGGGAGAGGTCCTGCACCCGGAAGCCGGCGGTGGCCGAGGCCAGCGCGGCATCGAGCGTCAGGTCGGGCACCACCCGGTGGATGGCCTGCAGCCGCAGCCCGCCGGCGCCCATCGGGGTCAGCAGCGCCAGCACACTGCCGTGCCCGCCGGTGGCCTGCTGGTGGTCCCGGGTGGCAGCGAAGCGGTGGTGACCGTCGGCTATCACCGCCCCCGTGCCGGCCAGCGCCCGACGCAGCTGCTCAAGCACATCCGGATCGGTGACCCGCCACAGCCGGTGCACGACCCCGTCGGGGTCACCGACCTCCAGGGTGGGCGGGCTCCCGGCGGCGACCCGGCGGGTCAGCTCGGCCACCTCGGCGTCCGCGTCGTGGGCCAGCACGATCGGCTCCAGGTCGGTGTGGGTGGCGGCCAGCAGGGCGGCACGCCCGGCGACGGCGGGGGCGAAGGTGTCCTCGTGCGGCAACACCGCGGCCGACCCGGGCGGGGGCACGGTGACCGCGCCCAGCCAGCCCGTCGTCGGCTCGCTCCCCGGGGCGCTCATCTCGTAGCGCCACAGCGCCGGTCGCTCGTCGCGCACCAGCACGCCGTCGGCCAGCCAGCCGTCCAAGGTGGCCGCCGCGACCGTGGCCGAGGCGCGGTCCCGGCCGGCGCGGGTGCCCTCCGGGCTCTCCACCGGGTCGACGTGCGGCAGGATCAGGCGGACGATGTTGTGCGGATCGGCCGCGGCCAGACGTTCGCGGCCCGCCGCGGTCACCAGGTCGTAGGCCGGCGAGCTCACCGTCGCCAGGTGTCCGGCGTCGTGGTCGCGGTAGAGCAGGGCACGGAACGGCCGGACGTCGAGGCCCGCTTCGTCAGGAGGCGGGGCGTCCGCCGACGTCGAGGGCACGTACTCGATCGTAGGAGCGCGTCGGCACACGGCCCGCGGCGGCGTCGGCCGCGGCGGGCACCAGCCGCCGGCGCGCGCCAGGGAGGAGCGGCGGTGGTCGACCCAGGACAGCCCGACGGCGGGGTCTACGAGTGGTACCAGCGCGGGCTGCAGCTGCTGAGGGACCGCAACCCCGCGGCGGCCGCGACCATCCTCGAGCACGCCGTCGCCGCCGAGCCCGCCTCCCGCAGTGCGCGGGAGGCGCTGGCCCGGGCACAGTACGACGCCGGCCGCTACCGCGACGCGATCGACAGCTTCACCCACCTCATCGCCGCCAACCCCACCGACGACTACGCCCAGTTCGGGCTCGGCCTGGCCGCCGGCCGGGCCGGGGAGCTCGAGCTGGCCGCCGAGCACCTCGCCCTGGCCGTGGCCATGCGCCCCGACCTCGACCACTACGCCCGCGCGCTGCGCGGGGTCCGGGCCCGCCGTGGCCTGGCGGAGGAGCTCCCATGACCCGCACCCACCCGTCCACCCGTGCCCGGCGGTCCCGGCGGTGACCGGCGACCGCATCCCGTTGTCCGCGGGTACCGACGCGCCCCCCACCGCCACCCACGACGTGGCGCTGCTGGACCTCGACGGGGTCGTCTACGTCGGACCCGCCGCCGTCCCCGGGGTGCCGGAGGCGCTCACCGCCGCCCGCACCGCCGGCATGCGGCTGGGGTTCGTCACCAACAACGCCGCCCGCACCCCCGAGCAGGTGGCCACGCACCTGACCGAGCTCGGCGTCCCGGCGCAGCCCGGTGACGTCATCACCAGTTCGCAGGCGGCCGCCTCCGTGGTGGCCGACCTGGTCGGCGCCGGCGGCCGGGTGCTGGCCGTCGGCGGCCCCGGGGTCGCGGCCGCGCTGACCGCCGCCGGGCTGACCGTCGTCGAGCGCGCCGAGGACTCCCCGGCCGCCGTCGTGCAGGGGTACGGCCCGACGGTCGGGTGGGCGCAGCTGGCCGAGGCCGTGGTCGCCGTCCGGGGCGGGGCGCGGCACGTCGCCACCAACACCGACGCGACCATCCCCTCCCCGCGCGGTGTGCTGCCGGGCAACGGGGCGTTCGTCGGCGTGGTCAGCACGGTCACCGGGCAGCAGCCGCTGGTCACCGGCAAGCCGGACCCGGCGATGCACGCCGAGTGCGTGCGGCGCACCGGTGCCCGCCGTCCGCTGGTCGTCGGCGACCGGCTCGACACCGACATCGAGGGCGCGCGGCGGGCCGGGGCGCACAGCCTGCTGGTCCTCTCCGGGGTCGCCACCCCCGCCGACCTGCTCGCCGCCGGGCCCGACCACCGGCCCGACCTGCTCTCACCCGACGCCGCCGGGCTGCTCACCGCGCACCCGCCGGTCGAGCACGCCGAGCAGGGCTGGCACTGCCGCGGGTGGCTGGCGGCGGGGTCCGACGGTGAGCTCACGCTGCACGCGGCCGCTGCCGACAGGGAGCCGGGCGACGGGCTCGACGGGCTGCGGGCACTGGCCGTCGCGCACTGGGCGCAGCACCCGGCCGCGGGCGAGGCCGCGGTGGTCCGCAGCGGTGACGCCGTGGCCGCCGAGGCGCTCCGCAGGTGGGGGCTGCTCGCGGACTGACCGGCGGCCCGGCCCGGCCGGGCTCGGTCCGGCCGGTTCGCTCGCGCGGGTCGGGCCCGACCGACCGCGGACCGGGCCGGACGCACGCGGGAGCACGTCGGCCGCCGGCGTGGCGGCCGGGCCCGGCCAGCTCCCCGCGGGGTGGTCAGAGCAGGGAGCGCAGCCGGAGCATGTCGCGCAGCCCGGCCTCCAGCTTCACCCGGCCGCCGGCCCAGGCCGGGGCGAAGGCGAGCTCGCCGGACGTCAGCGCCAGCAGGTCGTCGCTGGCCATCGTCAGCCGGATGTCGGCCTTGGGCACGGTCGGGGAGTCGGGCAGGGCGGTCATGTCGTGCACCGAGCCGAGAGCCAGCCGGCCCTGCACCACCTGGCCGAGGTCGGTGAGCCGGCAGGACACGGTGCGGTCCAGGTCGCGGGCCCCCTCGGCGGCGGCCAGCTTCCCGACGAAGCCGTCCAGGGCGGTCATGCACTGCTCCAGCGTGGCCACGTGCGGCGTTCCTCCTCGAGCAGGGGACCGGGGTCGGCGCCGCCGGAGCGCCCGGCCGTGCCGTCCGGCCGGGTGTCCGGCCGGGTGGTCCGGGGCGGGACGCTACCGGCGGCGCCTCCGCACCGCCGAGGTCGGGACGGCGGTGACCGGTCTGTGTCCACCATCCCGGCCGCGCACCGCCGCCCGTCGGTCCCGGCCGGTAACCTCGGGGCGCGCCGCCTCCCGGCGGCCCGGCCTGCGCTGCGCCAGCAGGTGATCCGGCAGCGACGGACGAGGAGGAGGACCGCGTGAGCCAGCCCGACCAGTCCCGCCCGGTCCCCGGCCCGGCCGTCCCGCGCCCGGCCGCCGTCCCGGGTCCGCCCACCGCACGCGCCGCCCCCGGCCCGGACGCCCCGCGCCCGGCCGCCGTCCCGGGTCCGCCCGCGGGCCCACCGGCCCCGTCGGCCGGTCCGTCGCCCTTCGCCGGGCTGGTGGAGCGGCCGGTGTCCGAGCACGTCGCGGTGTTCGAGGCCGAGCACGACCGGCTGCAGCGCGAGCTGGCCACCATCGACCAGCTCTGATGGCCCGCCGCAGCCGGCTCGACGCCGAACTCGTCCGCCGCGGACTGGCTCGTTCCCGCGAGCACGCCGTCACCCTCATCGCCGAGGGCCGGGTCACCGTGGGCGGGCAGGCCGCGACCAAGCCCGCCACCGGTGTGGAGGCCGGCGCCCCCGTCGTCGTCCGCACCGACCCCGACCAGCCCAGCTGGGTCTCCCGCGGCGCGCACAAGCTGCTCGGCGCCCTGGCGGCCTTCCCGGTCGCCGTCGAGGGACGGCGCGCGCTGGACGCCGGCGCCTCCACCGGCGGGTTCACCGAGGTGCTGCTCAGCCGGGGCGTCGAGGAGGTCGTCGCCGTCGATGTCGGCTACGGCGAGCTCGCCTGGTCGCTGCGCACCGACGAGCGGGTCGCCGTCCACGAGCGCACCAACGTGCGCGAGCTGACCCCGGAGGCGATCGGCGGGCCGGTCGACCTGGTGGTCGCCGACCTCTCCTTCATCTCCCTGCGCCTGGTGCTGCCCGCCCTCACCGGCTGCGCGCGCCCGGACGCCGACCTGCTGCCCATGGTCAAGCCCCAGTTCGAGGTGGGGCGCGAGCGGATCGGTGCCGGCGGTGTCGTCCGCGATCTCGGGCACCGGGCCGACGCCGTGCTGACCGTGGCGCGCGCCGCCGCCGAGCTGGGCTGGGGCACCGCCGGTGTCGTGGCCAGCCCGTTGCCCGGCCCCGCCGGCAACGTGGAGTTCTTCCTGTGGTTGCGCCAGGATGCGCCGCCGCCGGAGCAGGCCGACATCGACCGAGCAGTTCAGGAAGGACCACCGTGACCCAGAGCACCGTCGCTCCGGCCGGTCAGACCACCCGCCGCGTGCTGCTGGCCGTGCACACCGGGCGGACCGACATCGTCGACCTCGCCCGCGCCGCGGCGGCCCGGCTGACCCAGGCGGGCATCGTCGTCCGGCTGCTGGAGGACGAGGCCGAGGACCTGGCCGTGCCCGGTGCGGAGGTCTGCCCGTTCGGACCCGGCGCGGCCGACGGCGTGGAGATCGTGCTGGTCCTCGGCGGTGACGGCACCTTCCTGCGCGCCGCGGAGCTGGCCCACAACAGCGATGCCGCCATCACCGGGGTCAACCTGGGCCGGGTCGGCTTCCTGGCCGAGACCGAGCCCGAGGCCGTCGAGGAGATGATCGCGGCGGTCGAGCGCCGCGAGTACCAGGTCGAGGAGCGGCTCACCCTCGACGCCACCGTCCTCGACGCCGCGGGCCGGCAGGTCGGTGGGACCTGGGCGCTGAACGAGGTGTCGATCGAGAAGGTCGAGCGCTCGCGGGTGCTCGACGTCGTCCTGGAGGTCGACGGGCGACCGCTGACCAGCTTCGGCTGCGACGGCGTCCTCTGCGCGACCCCCACCGGCTCCACCGCCTACGCCTTCTCCGCCGGCGGCCCGGTCGTGTGGCCCGACGTCGACGCCCTGCTGGTCGTGCCCACCAACGCCCACGCCCTCTTCGCCCGGCCGCTGGTCACCTCGCCGTCCTCGGTGCTCACCGTCGCCATCCCGCCCGACGGCAACCGGGCCCGGGTGTCCGCCGACGGCCGCCGGGTCGTCGACGTGCCCGACGGCGGCCGGGTCGAGGTCCGCCGGTCCGCCCGCCCGGTGCGGATCGCCCGGGTCAACCCGACGACCTTCAGCGACAAGCTGGTGGCCAAGTTCGGGCTGCCGGTGCGCGGGTTCCGGGACGCCCGCTCGCACGGCCCCGGCCACGAGGCCCCGGTCTTCACCCAGAACGTGCTCACCCGCGGCATCACCACCGCCGGCACCGTGCCCCCCGGCACCGGGCCCGGCGGAGCTGCCCCGACCGAGGAGGCAGCCGGTGGCCACCCGCACCGCACGGCCTGAGCGGACGACGGCCCGGACGACGGCCGCCCCAGCCGCCCCAGCCACCGCACCCGCAGGCACCGGCGCTGCGCCGCGCAACGGCGCGCTGTCCGAGCTGCACCTGCACGGGCTGGGGTCGATCGACGACGTCACCCTGGAGCTGGGCCCCGGCCTGACCGTGGTCACCGGGGAGACCGGCGCCGGCAAGACCATGGTGGTCACCGGCCTGACCCTGCTGTTCGGTGGCCGCGCGGACCAGGGGCGGATCCGCGCCGGGGTGCGGGCCGGGGTCGAGGGCCGGCTGGTGCTGCCCAGCGACTCCCCGGTGTGGGCGCGGGCGGCCGAGGCCGGCGCCGAGCCCGACGAGGACGGCAGCCTCATCCTGGCCCGCACGTTCAGCGCCGAGGGCCGCTCCCGCGCCCACCTGGGCGGGCGCAGCGTGCCCGTCGGCGTGGTGTCGGAGCTGGCCGAGCAGCTGGTGGCCGTGCACGGCCAGACCGACCAGCTGCGGCTGACCCGCCCGGCCGAGCAGCGCCGCGCCCTGGACCGGTACGCCGGCCCCGCGCACCTGGCCCTGCTCGAGCAGCACCGCACCGCGCACGCCGCGTGGTGGGCGCTGGCCGAGGACCTCGACCGCCGCCGCAGCCAGGCCCGTGAGCTGGCCCAGACCGCCGACGTCCTGCGGCACGGCCTGGAGGAGATCGCCGCCGTCGCGCCCGAGGAGGGCGAGGACGATGCCCTCGATGCCCAGGCCCGTCGGCTCGGAGACGCCGACGCGCTGCGGTCGGCCGCCGACGCGGCCCGGTTCGCGCTGGTCGGCGACGTCACCGGCGACCTGGGTGGGGGAGCGGACGCCGAGAGCGACGCCTCCACCGCCCTCGCCGTCGCCGAGCGCGGGCTGGCCAGCTCCGACGACCCGGCGCTCGTGCTGCTGGCCCGCGACCTCGCCGACGCCGTCGCCGTGGTCTCCGACGTCGCCGTCCAGCTGGCCGGCTACTTGGCCGACCTGGACGCCGACCCCGCACGGCTGGCCGAGGTGCTGGACCGGCGCGCGGCGATCACCGCGCTGGTGCGCAAGTACGCCGAACCGGGCGAGGGGCTGGCCGGGGTGCTGGCCTGGGCCGCGGATGCGGAGTCCCGGCTCTCCGAGCTCGACGTCTCCGATGAGGCGCTCGAGGCGCTGCAGGCCCAGCGGGACGCCGCCCGGGCCGAGCTCGACGCGCTCGCAGCACGGGTGACCGCCGGCCGGCAGGCGGCGGCCGAGGGGTTCGCCGCCGAGGTCGGCACCGAGCTCGCCGGGCTGGCGATGAAGAACGCGACGGTGTCCTTCCAGATCGACACCGACCCCGCCCACCCCGGCCCCGAGGGGGTCGACGAGGTGGTGCTGCTGATGTCGCCGCACCCCGGCGCGCCGCCCCGCCCGGTGCACAAGGGCGCCTCCGGCGGTGAGCTCTCCCGGGTGATGCTGGCCATCGAGGTGGTCTTCGCCGGGGCCGACCCGGTGCCGGTGATGGTGTTCGACGAGGTCGACGCCGGCGTCGGTGGCTCCGCGGCCGGGGAGATCGGCCGGCGGCTGGCCCGGCTGGCGGCCGAGCACCAGGTCGTCGTGGTCACCCACCTGGCCCAGGTCGCCGCCTTCGCCGACACCCACCTGGTGGTCGACAAGTCCCCGGACACCGCGCAGGGCGTCACCGCGACCGACATCCGTGCGGTGCGGGGCGAGGACCGGGTGCGCGAGCTGGCCCGGATGCTGTCCGGCCTGGCCGACAGCGACACCGGTCAGGCCCACGCCCGCGAGCTGCTCGCCGTCGCCGCCGAGCGCCAGTAGCGGCGTCGCCCTGACGGCGTCGCCCTGACGGCGTCGCCCTGACGGCGTCGCCCGGCCGCGGGGCGCGCGTGCGGCCCGGCGCGGGTGCAGCAGGGTGGAGCTGCGTGCGCTCGCGGCTCAGCCCTGCTCGGCCCGGCTCGACCCGCGCATGCGTCGACGTGCGCGTCGGACCACGCGGAGAGGTGGGACGACCCGGCGGTGCGGTCGCCGGGCCGGCCTCAGCGCCGCTTGGCGTACCCGGCCAGGCCGAACTGCAGCAGCGCGAGTCCGCGCTGACCGCGGGTGCGCAGCTCGGAGACCAGCCCCGGCCCCGACGCCCCGGCCAGCACGCGGTCGCGGGCCAGCTCCAGCAGCGAGGAGTACAGCCCCAGCACCGCGTTGGCGGCCAGCCACGGCTCCAGCTCACCCGGCGTCGCCTGGGTCTCCAGGGTGATCTGCTCGGCCAGCGAGTCGGTCAGCGTGCCCAGGATCTCCCGCTCCCGCCCCTGCAGGGTGCGGCTGCCGCGGATGACCCGGGCCATCTCGGCCATGCCCTCGGCGGCGGCGGGGGAGCCCAGCTGGCTCACCGCGGCGACGACGAAGCTCCCGGCGGCCGCGGCGACGGACTCCCCGGCCGGCCGGCGGCGGACGGCGTCCAGCAGGGCGGCACGCATCGGCGGGTCGGCCTCGAAGACCAGGCCGTCCTTGACCGGGAAGTGGTTGAAGACGGTCTTCTCGACCACGCCGGCGCGCTGGGCGATCTCGCTGACGCTGACGGCGTCGAAGCCGCGCTCGACGAACAGCTCGGCGGCCGCGTCGACGATGGCCTCCCGGGTGCGCTGCCGGCGCTGCTCGCGCAGGTCGGGGCCCCGCCGGTCGCGGCGGCGCGGACGGCGTCCGGGGCCGGGGGCGTCGGCGGGCACGCCGTCGCCGTCGCCATCGCCATCGCCAAGGCCGTCGACGGCCTCGGTGGCGGTCGCGGCCGGTGCGTCGTCCGGCTGGGGGGCGGTGGTGGTGGGCTCGGGTGCGGCCGGCCCGGGGGCGACGGCGGGCCCGGGCACCGGGGGGCGCGACCGCAGCTCGACCACGGCCGCGGCGGTCTCGGTGTGTTCCCCCGCAGGCGTCGGCTCGGCGGCCACCGCGCCGTCCGGGGTCGCGGCGGGGTCCTCGAACACGACAGTCGCTGTACTCCGGCGCGCGGAGGCCCCTGCAGTCACACCAGTCACGCTAGTGACGGGCCGGTCCCGTCCTGCTGCAGCGACGCGCGAGCAGATCACGGGCGTGTCGCGACGACACCGGTGTCGTCACCCTCCGTGGTCGATTACTCGCTGATGCGCGTCGGGATCAGGGCGAACGGCGCCCGTGGGAGCATCCCGCCATGCGCATCGGCACCCTGGGGCGCGGACGAGCGCCCGATCCGGCGCCGGGCGTGAGCGGTCCGGCGCGGCTGGACCGACGGACGAAGAACCTCACCAAGCGGCTGCGGCCCGGGGACATCGCGGTCATCGACCACATCGACGTCGACCGGGTGGCCGCCGACGCCCTCGTCTCCTGCCAGGTCGCCGCCGTCGTCAACGCCGCACCCAGCACGTCGGGCCGCTACCCCAACCTGGGCCCCGGCGTCCTGGTCGACGCCGGCATCCCGCTCGTCGACGGGGTCGGCACGGAGGTCTTCACCCGGGTCAAGGAAGGTGCGCGGCTGCGGATCGAGGGCGACCGGGTGTTCGCCGGGGACGCGCTGGTCGCCGAGGGCGTCGAGCAGACCCCCGAGCGGGTCGCCGAGGCGATGGTCGAGGCCCGGGCCGGGCTGTCGGCGCAGCTGGAGGCCTTCGCGGCCAACACCATGGAGTACATGAAGCGCGAGCGCGCGCTGCTGCTCGACGGGGTCGGCGTCCCCGACGTGACCACCCGGATCGAGGGGCGGCACGTGCTGGTGGTGGTGCGCGGCTACGACTACCGGGAGGACCTGCAGGCGCTGCGGCCCTACATCCGCGACTACCGGCCGGTGCTCATCGGCGTCGACGGCGGGGCCGACGCGCTCAAGGAGGCCGGCTACCAGCCGGACATGATCATCGGCGACATGGACTCGGTCAGCGACGCGGTGCTCCGCTGCGGCGCCGAGGTGGTCGTGCACGCCTACCCCGACGGGCGGGCCCCCGGGCTGCAGCGGGTCACCGACCTCGGCGTCCCGGCCATCACCTTCCCGGCGGCAGCGACCAGCGAGGACATCGCCATGCTGCTGGCCGACGACAAGGGCGCCTCGCTCATCGTCGCGGTCGGCACGCACGCCACGCTCGTGGAGTTCCTGGACAAGGGCCGCGGCGGCATGGCCTCGACCTTCCTCACCCGGCTGCGGCTCGGTGGCAAGCTCGTCGACGCCAAGGGCGTGAGCCGGCTCTACCGCAGCCGGATCTCCACCCTGGCGCTGGTGCTCCTGGTGGTGGCCGCACTGCTGTCGATCACCGCCGCCCTGGCCGTGTCCACCGCCGGCCGGGTCTACTTCGACCTGCTGATCGACCAATGGGACAGCTTCGTCTTCTGGCTGGAGAACCTCTTCACGTGATCGACTTCCGCTACCACCTGGTCTCGCTGATCGCGGTCTTCCTGGCTGTGGCGCTGGGGATCGTCATCGGCACCACCCAGCTCAACGGGCCGGTGCTGAGCAATCTGCAGGGCCAGGTCAGCGCGCTGCAGGCGGACAAGCGGGCGCTGGAGGACGAGAGCCGGCAGCTGCAGGCCCAGCTGGACGACGTCGGCAACTTCGACGAGGCGGTCGGCTCGGCGCTGGTCGAGGGCGCCCTGGCCGAGCGCAGCGTCGTCCTGGTGGTCGGCTCGGACGACGTCGCCCCCGACGTGGTCGAGGGGCTCACCGCCCTGCTGGGCAGCGCGGGCGCGACCGTGACCGGCACCATCCGGCTGACCCCCGGCTACGGCGACCCGGTCAACGACGCCGCCGTGGAGGCCTACGTCGCCGGCCCCGGCCGGCCGGCCGGCCTCGCCCCGGCCGAGGGCACCGACGTCGTGAGCCTGACCGCCGACCTGCTCGCCGAGGTGCTGACGGTCCCTCCCGCCGACGCGGGCACCGCGGGGCCGGTCCCGGCGTCGTCCACCTCCTCGGTGCTGGCCGGGCTGGAAGAACTCGGGGTGCTCGGCCAGGACACCTCCTCGGTGACCCCGGCCGACTACGCCGTGCTGCTGACCGCCGGGGTGCTGACCGAGGAGAACGCGCCCGCCCGCACCGAGGCCCTGGTGGAGCTGGTGACCGCCCTGGACCGGCGCGGGTCCGGCGCCGTCGCCGCGGGCGACACGACCGCGCTCGACGAGGGCGGCCTGATCCTGGCGCTGCGCGCCGACACCTCGGTCGCGGCGGTGGTCTCGACCGTGGACAACGTGACGGTGCCGGCCGGCCGGATCAGCACCGTGCTGGCGCTGGCCGCCGAGAGCCGCGGCACGACGGGTGCGTACGGGAGCGGCGAGGACACCCAGCCCGTCCCGCCGGCGTCGTGACCGGCCACCGGGGTCTGGCGGCCGCCGCGGCCGGGGTGCTGGGCGCCCGGGCCGGGCTGGCCGTGGCCGGGCGGGTCCCCGGGGTCCGCTGGCGGCGCACCAACTTCGCCGGCCGCCCGGTCAGCCTGCTCGGCGGCCCCGTGCTGGCCGCGGCGGCGACCGGCAGCGCGGTGCTCGGCGCACCGCCCGGCCAGCGGGCGGCCGCCGCCGTGGTCGGCACGGTCGCCGGGCTGGTGGGCAGCTACGACGACCTGGCCGGCGCCCGCCCGGAGCAGGCCCGGGACAAGGGGCTGGCCGGGCACCTGGCCGCGCTGCGGGCCGGCCGGGTGTCCGCGGGCGTGGTGAAGGTCGTCGGGATCGGTGCCGCCGCCTCGGTCGCCGCCGTCCTGCCCCGGCGGGGCAGCGCGGCCGACGCCGTCCTCACCGTCGGCCTGGTCGCCGGGACGGCGAACCTGGTCAACCTGCTGGACCTGCGGCCCGGCCGCGCCGGCAAGGCAGCCGTCCTGCTGGCCGGCGCGACCCTCGGCGGGCCGGCCGGCGGGCTGTCCGCGGGGCCCCTGGGCGCGACCGCCGGGCTGCTGCCGGCCGACCTGGGCGAGCGGGTGATGCTCGGCGACTGCGGGGCCAACGCCCTCGGCGCGCTGCTCGGGCTGCGGCTGGCGGCCCTGCCCGGGCGCCCGGTCCGGGCCGGCCTGCTCGCGGTCGTCACCGGGCTCACCCTGGCCAGCGAGAAGGTCAGCTTCACCCGGGTCATCGAGTCGACCCCCGGCCTCCGCGAGCTCGACCAGCTCGGCCGCCGCCGGGCGTGAGCACCTCTCCCCGGCGGGCCCTGGTGCAGGGGGCGGCCGGTGCGGCCCTGCTGATCTCGGTGCTGACCCTGCTGTCCCGGCTGGCCGGGTTCGGGCGCACCGTGGTGTTCACCAACACCGTCGGGGCGGGCAGCACCGGCGACACCTACCTGGCCGCCAACACCGTCCCCAACATCGTCTTCGAGGTCGTCGCCGGTGGTGCGCTGGCCAGCCTGGTCGTGCCGATGCTGGCCGGGGGGATCGCGGCCGGCGACCGGGAGCAGGTGCGGCGCACCGCCTCGGCGCTGCTGGGCTGGACCCTGCTGCTGCTCGTCCCGCTCGCCGTGGGGGTGGCGCTGCTCGCCCGGCCGATCGCCGCCGGCCTGCTGGGCACCGGCGACCCGGCGCAGGTCGACCTGGCGGCGCGGCTGCTGCTGGTCTTCGCCCCGCAGGTGGTGCTCTACGGCATCGGCATCGTGCTGACCGGGGTCCTGCAGGCCCACCGCCGCTTCGCGGGGCCGGCGCTGGCCCCGCTGCTGTCCTCGCTCGTCGTCGCCAGCGCCTACCTGCTGTTCGCCGCCATCGGGGGCGGCCGGGACGTCGCCGGGCTGGGTGCCGCCGCCGAGCTGGTGCTCGGCGTCGGGACGACGCTGGGCGTGGTCGCGCTGAGCCTGTCGCTGCTCGGGCCGCTGCGCGGGCTGCGGCTGGGGCTGCGCCCGGCGCTGCGGTTCCCGGTCGGGGCCGCACCACGGGTGCGCCGGCTCGCGCTGGCCGGGGTGGTCACGCTGGCCGGGCAGCAGCTGGTCACCGTGGTGGCGATCCGGCTGGCCAACACCGGCGCCCCCGACGGCACCCAGGTCGTGCTCGTGGCGGCGATGACCCTGTTCCTGCTGCCGTGGGCGGCGCTGGCGGTGCCGCTGGCGACGTCGGTCTACCCGGCGCTGAGCGAGCGCGCCGCGGCCGGCGACGAGGCGGGTTACCGGCGGGCGCTGGCCCCGGCCGCGGTGCTCACCGTGGTCACCGCCGCGGTGGCCGCCGCCGGGCTGGTCGCGGTCGCCGGGCCGGTCGCCCGGGTGTTCCTCGCCTCGGCCGCCGACGCCACCGCCGCGCCGGCGCTGCGGGCCGCCGTCCTCGGCTTCGCGCCGGGGTTGGTCGGCTACGCGCTGGTGGCGCTGTTGTCCCGGGCGCTGTACGCCCGCGGCCTGTGGCGGGCGCCGACGGTCTGCATCACCGGCGGCTGGCTGGTCGCGGTCGCCGCCGACCTGGTGCTCGCCGCCGCCCTGCCGCCCGCGGACCGGGCGCTGGCCCTGGGCGCCGGGCACAGCGTCGGGGTGACCGTGGCCGGGGCGTCGCTGCTGGCCGTCGTCGTCCGGGTGGCCGGCCCCGGTGCGCTCACCGGGGTGCTGCGCACCGGGGCGCCCGCCGTCGGAGCCGCGGTGCTCGCCGGCGCAGCCGGGCTGCTGACCGCCGCCGCGCTGGGCGCCGACCCGGTGCCCCGGGGCACGGTGGCCGGCGCGGTCGGCACCGGCGTCGCCAGCGGGGGGGTCGTGCTCGTCGTCGCGGCCGCGGTGCTGCTGGCCACGGCCCGCCGGCCGCTGACCGCGGCGCTGCGCGGACTGCGCGCACCGGCGGAGGAGACCCGTGGCTGAGCTGACCGGCCGGAGCATCACCGAGGTGCTGGCCACCAGCACCGGCGGCGTCGGCACCCACCTGCGCTCGGTGCTGCCCGCGCTGGTCGCCGCCGGCGCGGAGCTGCGGGTGTGCGGCCCGCGGGCCACCGAGGAGCTGTTCGGCTTCACCGCCGCCGGCGCGGGCTTCCGCGAGGTCGGCATCTCCACCGGGCTCGCGCCGGCCGCGGACCTGCGGGCGGTGCGGGCACTGCGCCGGGCGGCCGCCGGCAGCGACCTGGTGCACGCCCACGGGCTGCGGGCCGGGCTGGTCGCCGCGCTGGCCGGCCGCCGGCCGCTGGTGCTGACCCTGCACAACGCCGCCCCGCCCGGGAGCGGGCTCCGCCGCCGGGTGACCGATGCCGCCGAGCGGGCCACCGTCCGCGCCGCCGACGTGGTGCTGGCCGCCTCGGCCGACCTCGCCGCCAACGCCGCCCGGCTGGGCGCCCGCGACGTGCGGGTGGCCCCGGTGGCGGCGCCCCCGCTGCCGCTGCCCACCCGCTCGCAGGCGCAGGTGCGCGCCGAGCTGGGCCTGGACGACGCCCGGCCGCTGGTGCTGGCCGTGGGCCGGCTGCACCCGCAGAAGGGCTACGACGTGCTGCTGGACGCCCTGGCCGCCGGTGTCGCCGGGGACCCGCTGGTGGCCGTCGCCGGTGACGGGCCGCTGCACGACGAGCTCGCCGCGCGGGTCACCGCCGGGGGGCTGCCGGTGACCCTGCTGGGCCGGCGCGCCGACGTCGCCGACCTGCTCGCCGCCGCCGACGTCGTCGTGCTGCCCTCGGTCTGGGAGGCCCGCTCGCTCACCGCGCAGGAGGCGCTGCGGTCCGGCGTCCCGCTGGTGGCCACCGCCGTGGGCGGCATCCCGGAGCTGGTCGGGGACGCCGCCGTCCTCGTCCCGGCCGGGGACGCCGCGGCGCTGGCCGGTGCGCTGGGCGGGCTGCTCACCGACCCGGAGCGGCGCGGCGCGCTGGCCGCGGCCGGACGGCGGCAGGCGGCGGGCTGGCCGGACGAGGCGGCGACGGCGGCCCAGCTGGTCACGGTCTACCGGGAGCTGCTGGACCGGCGCTGAGGACGGCGGGGGAGCCCGTGTTAGCGTGGGCGTCCGTGGGTCGACAGGCAGAATCCGGCAACCGTTCGCTCCCCAACTCCCAGCCGACGAAGTTCGTCTTCGTCACCGGCGGCGTCGTGTCGTCCCTGGGCAAGGGCCTGACCGCGAGCTCCCTGGGGGCGCTGCTCTCCAGCCGGGGTCTGCGGGTCACGATGCAGAAGCTCGACCCGTACCTCAACGTGGACCCGGGCACGATGAACCCGTTCCAGCACGGCGAGGTCTTCGTCACCGAGGACGGCGCCGAGACCGACCTGGACATCGGGCACTACGAGCGGTTCCTGGACACCGACCTCACCGGCCGGGCCAACGTCACCACCGGCCAAGTCTACTCCGACGTGATCGCCCGTGAGCGGCGCGGGGAGTACCTGGGCGACACGGTGCAGGTCATCCCGCACATCACCAACGAGATCAAGGCCCGGATGCTGGCCGGCGCCGACTCCGCGGAGCGGGTCGATGTCGTCATCACCGAGATCGGCGGCACGGTCGGCGACATCGAGTCGCTGCCCTTCCTCGAAGCCGCCCGCCAGGTGCGCCACGAGATCGGCCGGGACAACTGCTTCTTCCTGCACATCTCGCTGATCCCCTACATCGCGCCCTCCGGTGAGCTGAAGACCAAGCCCACCCAGCACTCGGTGGCCGCGCTGCGCAGCATCGGCATCC
>Ga0210040_10004707_pt1 | contig 17647 bp, 19 predicted proteins | sample CryGeyCG12114_NA_FD_185462 | JGI IMG/M metagenome (GOLD analysis project Ga0210040, IMG submission 185462) | Groundwater microbial communities from aquifer - Crystal Geyser CG19_WC_8/21/14_NA (SPAdes) (version 2) | ecosystem: Environmental > Aquatic > Deep subsurface > Groundwater | place: USA... | reverse complement strand
AAAGTAGACAGGTCTTGGCTTGTTTCAATTTTAGTGTTTAGTTAAGATTTCCATAATGAGCAGTAGCAGGAGCAGCAGGCATTCTCCTCCGTCTGTAAAGGTAAATTAAAAGTTCATTCTGGTGCTAGCACATAGCACTGCTATGTGTTTTGCCGGTTTAATGCCTAGAATGAAGATGAATATAAAACAATTTTTTTCTTCGTCATTTTGTAGAGATATAGACGAGAGGAGAAAGATGATCAAGAAGAGAAGATAATAATTCCTGAAGATGATCCAAATTACAAGCCATATATACCTGTCCGTGAAAGACAACGACTGAAGTTGGCTAAATTGGGATCAAAATTGCAGGCGAGTAAAAAATCAAAGCATCATAGCTCTGATTCTTCCGACTCAGAAGAAAAAGAAGGATATGGGTCTAATGAAGATGATGCCCAGGCGTTGGCAAGAAAAGAAAATATTTCCCTGCTTGACCAGCATACCGAGTTGAAAAGAATAGCTGAAGGTATTATAATGATGACAAACTAAATTGCAACATATCTCTATATTGGGATAGTTGTGTTTTTACTGACTATGCGCTTTAAAAATTTTAGCCAGGAAAGAAAGCGCAATGGAGAAACAGTTGAAAGAGGAAGAAAAAATCCTGGAAAGTGTTGCGGAAAGTAAAGCACTTATGGGTGTTGCTGAATTGGCCAAAGGCATTCAATACACAGAACCCATAAAAACGAGGTATGGGATTTTAAAAATCAAGGTAATTTTATAGCTGTCAAATCATTAATGAACTCATTTATATTTCTTTTTACTATGCTGTTTTCAATAGCTGGAAGCCACCGGCGTACATAATGGCCAAATCGGAAGAAAGGCACGAAAGAGTTCGTAAAAAATATTGCATATTAGTTGAGGGAGATGGAATTGTCCCACCGTTGAAAAATTTTGAAGAAATGAAGTTTCCTAAAGCCATTATTAATGGATTACATAAGAAAGGAATCGTGACACCTTCTCCCATTCAAATCCAAGGAATTCCTACAGTGTAAGAAAAACTAAGCATTTGATGTAGGTTGTTGCAAGTGGAGCATAATACAATTGTGCGCATTTAAAAAATTATAATACTGATATTTTGTCTTCAATATGATTTAGATTATATGGACGAGATTTAATAGGAATCGCTTTCACAGGAAGTGGAAAAACATTAGTATTTGTACTTCCTATCATCATGTTTTGTTTGGAACAAGAAACTAAACTACCATTTGTAAAAGAAGAAGGGCCTTATGGTAAGTTTTTTTTTGACATTCGCGATGTGGGAAGAACCCCCGAAAGTTCAAGCATGTTGTTCATTTAATATATTTAATCAGTATTTATTTGCAGGTCTAATTATTTGTCCTTCTCGAGAATTGGCTAAGCAAACCTTTGAAATTATTTCCTACTTTTGCAAATGCTTGAAAGATGATGGATTTCCAGAAATAAGAACCTGTCTCGCCATAGGAGGCGTAAATGTCACAGAATGTATGCAAACTATTAAGCCTTTTATTGTTGAACTTTACCGCTGCAAATTCAAATATTTCAACAGCAGATTTTTTTTAGCAATGGATGTAATTCGACAAGGTGTTCATATCATGGTTGCAACTACTGGAAGACTTATGGATATGCTGGATAAGAAAATGGTTCGGTTGGACGTGTGTCGGTATCTTTGCATGGATGAAGCAGATAGGATGATTGACATGGGATTTGAAGATGATGTCAGAACTATATTTTCCTATTTCAAAGTATGTATAATGTATTAGATTTTACGGGAATTCTGAAAACCGCAAGTTAGTTAGTCAAAAATGGATGCAAGAGTTGTCTTATAAAAGTATTTGTTTTTTTATTATTTCAGGGTCAAAGACAGACCCTTCTTTTCTCAGCCACAATGCCGAAAAAGATTCAAAATTTTGCAAGATCAGCTTTAGTGAAACCTATTACAATTAACGTTGGTAGAGCAGGTGCTGCATCAATGAATGTTACGCAGGTACTACTCTTTATACTTTTTATCGGACCAATAATGTTTGTCAGATTCCTAATGCTGCTTATTTCATTCAATTTTAACACACAGGACGTTGAGTATGTGAAGACAGAAGCAAAAATTGTGTTCCTTCTAGAATGCTTACAAAAGACTGCTCCACCAGTGTTGATATTTGCTGAGAAAAAACAGGACGTAGATACAATTCATGAATACTTGCTCTTAAAGGGAGTTGAAGCTGTCGCCATTCATGGAGGAAAAGGTATGGGCAGATAAAAGCACTGTTCTATGATGTGATATGTGATTCTATATTTTCTTTCATTTCATGAATTTCAACAAAAAATGCTATACATTTTGAAAACAGATCAAGAAGAGAGAACCAAAGCAGTTGAAGAATTCAAAACGTTCAAGAAGGATGTACTAGTTGCTACTGATGTGGCCTCCAAAGGTTTGGATTTTCCTGATATACAGCACGTTCTGAACTATGATATGCCAGACGATATTGAAAACTATGGTAAAGATTTAGATTTAATTTTTTTATGTGTAATGTTGTATGATTTATTATAAAAGCTAATGCTTTCGGAAAACTACAGTTCACAGGATTGGACGTACCGGTAGAAGTGGAAAAAGAGGATTAGCTACAACATTTGTTAACAAAGGATGTGAAGAGTCAGTTTTATTGGACTTGAAGCATCTTTTGATAGAATCAAAACAAAAAGTTCCTGAATTTTTGGCTTCACTGCAGTCAGAAAACGAAAAATATTTGGATCTTGGAGGTAAAATTGTTTTTCTTATAGGATTTAAGTATTCACTAAATAATGGTTTCAAACTAACAACCTGTGTACTATTGTAGATGAAAAAGGTTGCAGTTATTGTGGAGGTCTGGGTCACAGAATCACGAATTGTCCTAAATTGGAAGCTATTCAAAATAAGCAAGCATCCAATATTGGTCGAAGGGATTACTTGGCCAGCAATGCCACTGATTACTAATTGGATTTGACGAAGATGTTTAGTTTGTAGTAAATATGTATGTCAAGTATGTCTGTTTCTCATTTTTTTTGGTTAAGATATATTTGAAATGCAGGGCTTTTATTTTTATGTTTTTTAAATAAATGACTATATTATGATTTTGATAGCTATTAAAAAGTTGAATACAGCATATTTCATCAAACCATGACACAAAAATTTGCTCAAAATGATTTATTTCGTATTACCTCTATAGTCAACATTTGGGCTAAGGAAATGAGCACAATTATCATAACCTTTTCCCATTTTACAGTGTCAAAACTTAAGAAAGGTTTGAGACCAAAACCGATATGAATTGTAATTTAAGGAATGGTAAGATTTTGCAATACACATTTGGACTTTTTTGTCTATGAAATTCAAGAGGATCTTTGGATAACATACGCTAAATACATTACACATTGTCATTAATATCATTCATAATTTATTTAGTAAACAAACCAACCAAATTTGCGTCTTTCATTGTAAACAAACGACTGACGAAGTAAAACAACCAGACAATAAATAATAATGTTTATCGTTATGAACAGAAAAAAACATGCAAGGTAAGAGTTTAAATATCACAACATTGAGTGTATATGATTCTTAACAAATTATAAACGGAGTTTCCAATCATTTTTTACCTAGCACATGTGCACATGCTATCTAAAAACAACAATAGCTATCGGCAAATCCTAATTCATACAAAACCAATGGATTTACTTTATCTACAAAATAGATACAACTTCGCTAGATTGAATTTAAATTCGTGAACATAGCACACTAAGGAATGAGATACTAGTGCGGCCATTTTGCCACAACTCAAATTGTCAATAATGTGGAAATAACGTTGAAAAATAATTTTAACGATAATATCTTCACTTAAGTATCAACCCAGTGAGATAAATAAACGCGTCTTAAAACCTTACAATTGAATACTATTATAAATATACCGTTTTAATTAAAATACTAGTGTTATAACTCTGTATGCAAGTCGTCTCCTTCCTTAGTTCCAGTTGGGTCCACTTTTTTGGTCTCATCTTGAGGCTTTGACTTATCATCACTAGTATTACTAGTCTTACTTTCCTCTTCTTTAGATTTAGAGCCGCCAGCTTCTGATTCTGTGGCATTCGAATCTATAGTTGTTGCATTAAGATCTTCTTTTTTCATTTCCTGCTCTTTCTCCTTTTCTTTGAGTTCTCGTAACTCTCGCTGCCTTTTCAATTTGTTCACTTTGGCTTTATTTATCATGTACTTGACCTGAAAAATAACAAACGACAGTTTAAGATACAGTTATTAACCAAGCAAAAAAACATGATAGAATAAGAGATTAGAAAAACGACCTCTCGATCCAAAGCATCAATTTTTTCGGCAATCATTCTAATCGTGAGGGCAGGTGTTTCTGAAAGAGGGGTGGTCTCCTGCTCAGTCAATTTGTTTACTCGCCACTCCAGAGTTTCTGTTACTAATTTTTCTAGAGTTGATAATTCAACTTCAGTGAAATATTGTTCGTCTTCAGGCAGCATCTTAGAACTGTCTAAGAAGCCCATGCTGATATTAAGCATCTTGTCCAATGCTTCCAAGGCTTCTGGTCTTTCTTTATGCTGACGCACCCGATCCAGCATATCTTTTGTTTTCAATTTTAGTTCTTGCAATTTTGTTTCGTAAGTTTCCTTGGCGGCATCGGTACCGTCTTCATACAGCCAATCTGCTAGCTAAGGATACAAATAAAGTACATTAGCATCGGAATGCCAGATTTACTATACGGATATCTTAGTTTAAAAAATATAGTACTCTACCTCTGAGCATAGCGCTAAAATATCTTCCTTTTCTTTAGAAGTGACAGCATTATAATATTCTTCCATCAATAAGTTGTTCTGAATGTCAATAACATAACTTTCCAAGTGATTGCGTGCTTTAGCAGTCGAGATTCTGATTTTATCCTTGGCCTCAAGTTCTTTCAATCTAGGAAACGAAATTTTTTCTTCAATTATTAAAAAAAGCTAAACTAATAGGGTAAGTGATTGCTGTCAGTATCAGGTAAAAAATAATTGAAAAAAATACAAAGAATTTTTTAAAAATCGACTCACTTCCGTGAAGACATCTTCATTTGTTCTCCATCCAAGGCAGTGATGTCCAACACATATTCCTTCTTTTGAAGGGATTCCTTCACTAGAACTGTCTTATTTTTCTTTGCTGCCTCAGCCGTAGCATTAACCTTTTTATCATCCTCAACTTTTTTGGATTTATTATTATTTTTGCTATCGTCAGTTTTCTTCGACGAATCCTCAGTGGTAGGAGTTGCCGTTTCCTCGGCTTTCTTGTTTTCCGTAGAGTCATCGTTTTCAGTTTTCACAGAGTCAGTTTCTGCGTTAGGCTTTTCGTCGGTGCTTCCAGAAAAGAGCTTGCTAAATGCAGACCCGATTTTTGATAAGGTATCCTCATCATCCGTAACAGTGGAGTTTTTCTCAAACACAGATTCAACCAACGAGAGAGAGAAAATTCCACTTTCGTCCATGCTAAAATGCGCTTTGACACCTTTAGATTCTATGGCATCTCCAGAATGTTTACCAATGGCAGTAGCAACACCAGTTACCTCAACTTTGGATATATTTTTTGAACCAACAAACCTGTAACGCAAGCACAAATCAATAATAAATTAACTTTTCGTTCAATATTTTGAGCACTGTATTAGTCAAATTGATTGAATACCCTACCCTTGCTCTTCAGCAGACACAGGTAGTTCACCGTAACTGACGTAAAATGTAAAGTCGGAAACATGCTTGTTGAAAGTTAAAATTTTCTTCTGAGGATAGGGATTCATATGAGAAAACAATGTTCGGCGAATTATTTTCACTGCTTTGACTCCATCGTCACTTTCTGTATCTCGTTCAAAGTCAACCTAAAAGAAAAAAGTTGAAGAAATAAATCAAGTATTGCTAAAATGTTTCAAAGCGTAGGTTAAAGTTCATGCCGAATGAAAAATCTTACCAAAATAGGAAAGATTACAGCATCTTTAATAATGAATTTTTTCACTTTAAATCCAGTGCTCAAATCAGCTCCTCTGTACGCTGCACCTAAAGTGGCAGCTTCGTCAGTGTTAATACTTTTTCCCAGTTCGCGTTTGACATAAGAACTCAGCATCTCTTGAACTTTTGGAACTCGAGTTCCAGCTCCAGCCAAAATGACCTTTCCATTTAACATACGTTGATTGATTTTTTTTAAATATTTTAAATTAAAGCAGAAAAGACGCTGCCACTGCAGTTATTCGCTCATGATTACCTGCTCAATAGAGTCCATGGTCAGTTGAGCTGCAGACAAAGCTTTTTCTACGGGATACTTTATTTTTTCAAACAAGTCGGCGCACAACTTTTCGAAATCCTCTCGAGTAACTTGAACGCGAAAATCTATATCTTCCATCAAATTCTCAACCTATTAAAAAGACATGCATCCAGTTCAGTTAAACATAATGGTTGATGGGTCCTTTATAAGAAAATTCATGAAGCACTTACCTGTGCATAATGGTCAGCATTTGCGCTCAAAACATTTTTTAGTCGTCCTGCTTCCTTGAAAAGCTTGGCCATTGCACGAGCATTGGTGAATACATCCGTCTTGGTTTTCTTCAAATTGTTAAATGTGTGTCCCAAAAAATCTCGCAGTCGAAGCTGCATTTCTAAACCTCCCAATGTCCTGTCGTAGCCCACACCAACGACACTAATTTGTGGGTGAGTCTCCACGACACCCTTATCTTTAGTTTTCACTACTTGGTAACTCACAATAGACACTTCAGTGCCTGAAGCTCCCATGTCGAAAAACATGAAATACTGAGCAGTGTCATTGAAGTCTTTGCTGCGGAAAACTCCGTAATTGAGAGCGACTGTAAAAAAAAATTGGTTACTCATTTGAACATTTACATTATTTAAGGTTTTAAAACCTCTTTTTATTTTATAACAGTTGATATCAATGACTTCAGTAAAGAAGTTCTCACCTGCGGTATTAGTATTGATGAGCTGAAGAATTTTCAACCCAGCCAGTTCAGCTGCGTTCATTACGGCCCGTCTTTCAGCTTGGTTGAAATATGGAGGAACAGTAATTACAGCTTCTGTCACAGGCTGCTGAACCGAGTCTTGTGCAAATTCTTTGCATTTAGTCAAGATCATACCCAACAACTCTTCAGGTGAGTAAAAAGTCTCACTGAAAAACAAAAATACCAATTTTAAACTCAATTATTATGCTAAATCCATATGCAGTATCTTCAAAATAAAAGTGAAATACCTGTCTTGTTTGAACAATACTGTTCCTCTGGTTTCATCTTCGACAAGGTTGTAATAAGGAAATCGCTTTCGAAATATGTCCACAGCTGGATTATCAAATTTTTTCCCCAGAAGATCGGTGAAATACAAGTATGCATTTGACGGGAATCTAACTGCAACATTAAGGGCATCTTCTCCAAACAGCCGTTCCCCATCACGGAAAGATACGACGACAGGTGTTTTTCTCTTGGATTCTTTGTTCAATACGATGTCCATAGGTATTCCAGGCTGCAAAACGGATAATAAATATGAGGCTTTTGTCTTTTTACTGGTCTTGTTCTACATTTGTGCATCAAATATTATTAGCTTACAGATACAATTCCAATCTTCAGCCATTCAGAGCCAATATCTACACTCATTACTGCTAATGCTGATGCTTCATACGAACATGACAGCATTAAAATTGTTGCTATAATGGCACCAGTGGCGGCACCAAGCCTGGATTTCATCTTCATCCTAAAGTTTCCAAAATGTATGCGTCGCGTTCCAAACTGAAAAATAGGGTTAGTCCTCAATCATAAATATTCTAAATGATTACATAATTATTTATTACATGCACGGGTATCTCATCAACAGTGGACAATGATTAGGCTTGTAGCAATTTTATCAAGTAATCTTAACCAAAAATACAAAAGACATAGTCGCCTAGCTAAAGAAGATATGCGAAAGTTGCAGAGACAACAAATTTTAAAATATTTGCCGATGCCCACGCGAAAAGATTTGACAAGTAAAATCTGAGTCCTTCCCCTCAATCAAATTCAGCGTGACTCAATTCAACGCCGATGAGTACCGCACCGCAATGAAGGACAAAATGAGCAGCAACAACACTTCATCAATCCCAATTCTCATTTGCTAAATTACAAAGACAATACAAAGTTTTACAATTCTTGTCATTTCTGGAAACCATGTTAAGCAACTGCTACCTAATTCATGAGCGGGAGAGGTAAGACAGAGACAGACATGTTGGTCGTCTATAAATCATGTTTTAGGTTTCTTATTGGTTACAGCAACATGTTCAGTTTTGTTTAAAGAGACAGAGTGTGAGTGGTAGTAATTGAAATTATTGAAAAGTGTCGATGAGGTGCTCTATTAGTTATAAATTACTAGCTTCTAGCCAACTATAATAATTGTACGTAAAGTTGCACACAATTGTTTGCAGCTTGCTAATTTTTTTGGAATTACTTATTCCATAAATGGATTGGATCACCTCTACTTTAGCACTTAAATGAGCCGGTCGGAAGAATTCCTTTCCTGTAACCCTCTTTTGTAATTTTATCGTTTTTTTTTAATCAGTTTGACCGCAAAGTTCTTAAACTATGTGATTATAACCAAAATATGAAAGGGATCTTTAGTGAAACTTCGAGACAAGAATCGTTTTATACCTGAGACACGAAGTTGCCGAGCCGACTGAAGATATTTGATGAAAGGTAATACCCAGTTTTCTCTCCAACACGTTTCGTTATAAGTAAGTAACTGACTTTTTATCTCCTAATCTGTCAATCTTTCATACAGAAATTTTTAGAAATATCCAATGTCCCGTGTAATACTTTCGTGTGGACGATTCATTGGTCGGTATGTCATTTTCGAACATGAGGCGCCATCCTGACGTAGACTACTCTTTTTTCTGTGTTAATTTTCGACTCTATGCGTCCAACGATACTCCTCTAATACGTACATGATAGATTTTTCATTCTTCTTACTATAGGGGTCGTAGCTCAGTGGGAGAGCGCTCGTTTCGCATACGAGAGGCCTCGGGTTCGATCCCCGACGACTCCAATTTTGCTTTCCTCAGGTTCACTTTAATTACTGTAGTTATAATTTTATTTTACGACGACATTATTATGCGGACAAATACACGATAAGTCATTTCGCGAACGATTTTTATATCTCTCTATTTGCTAAAGGCTTTACACATTACATAGCAGTACAAAACAAACGGATATTTTTTTATTGTTATTCTATGAAATCGTATGGAATATCGTTTGTGATACCACAAACTAAAGAAAATATAACTACAACATCAAAGACAAGACAAGGTATTATGAATGCGAATTAAAAAGGAACCTAATTTCCAACTGAGTATATATACCCACTCGGATGGACCACTAGTTATAACTAATCAACTATAAACTACGTAATATAATATGAGTGTAGGTAAATAAATAAGTCACTAACCATAACCAATAAAATAACAAGTAACCAAGTTTCTAACTATTCTAAAACAGTGTCCATCAACATGCAACACACAGTTAAGTTAATCACGGTCTGTTTAGAAATTGCTATCTGACAGACTGCGGAGAAATTGTTCGGCAGATTTGGTAGAACACCCTATGACCCTATGGAGAAAGTCAAATCTTAGCGGAGTATGCCGTATGCAAGCGAGGTTGCTTGTCTTACACTTACACTATTCTCCTTCAGTACTACAATATAATGCTTTTGTATCAGTACAATCAGTAGTGTATTACCAAAGCTTATATGAAAAATCGAATATTGAAAGAAAAAATTCCAAATGAAATATAAAAGTTGGTAGTGACATAAGGTATCATTGGGCCGCGGATGAAAATAGACCTGACCGTCGGACCGTCCCCTCCCCTCAAAAATCTTTAGTTCAATTTTTTGCGCTCTTACGGAACATCATAATGCTACAAAATTTTTCTCAGATCATCGTAAATTATTTGTAAATATTATGCACAGTACATTACATAAGTAAATTATTCATCTTGACTGAGATGACAATCTATTATCCCCATAGGTCTTCAGATCGTCCAAACTTATAAACCAATCCACTCAAAAAAATAAACAGATTGTGAAATAATATTCCCACGCCGTACCAGTTGTTTGCATCATCTATTTTCGGAAAGATAAAAATTATTAGGTTTTTGAACTTTTAACAAATTATAGACGGGAGTCATTATATATAAAGTTTGCTATATCTAACCATTTGCAACATATCCCGCAAACAAAATCCAGCCAGCAGCAATTAGAGTTGCAAATCCAAGAACAAATCCTGTAAAGAGAATACACCATTGTGCGTGAATTCAATTGGTTTCGCTTTCGCTACATTTAGTCTCGTCGGAATTCTTTAGTTTATGTTTTGAAACTTTGAAGCGTGAGGAAATACTGCGTTAATTAAAGTTAGTATTGTTGTAGTTGTGATGTGAAGTGAAACATACCAACAAACAACCACAATCTTGCTCCTCGTGGACCCATGCATCCATTTGTAAATGAGTCTCCTCTAAGCTGGCCGTTCGATACAGCGTTGATCCTAATTTAAAAATTAATCATAAATACCAAATTGCGAAAAGTAAGTGAAAATGAAGCTATTAGTTATGTTAGGTAGTTTGCATTTGCAAATTTTGACTTTGAAGGATTTAGGAAGGCTCAATGCTCACTGCTCACGAAAAGATCTGGCCGTACTGCGTACTGCCCGTGCATTGTACATTAACATTACTTACATGAATAGGGCAATGGTTCCTAGTGCTCCACAGATGTAATAGTAGCCTTCAAAATCTTTTGATGCTGGCCCTTGCGCTGCTATATCGATTATAATCCACCAACCACTAAAAAACTGAAATATAAAGTCACTAGTGTTTAGTATAATATAACTTTCTCTTTGTCGCGAACCGAAGTGCTAATTGAAAAAAATCTAAAATCTGTAACAATTATACCAGTCCACCAGATATGGCCGCAGCTATTGAATTTCGTCTTTCTCCTTCCAAACAATCGCAATGCATGCTGTCTAGAATTCCGGACATGTTTGAGTGTGAATAGAAAGCAGTGAAGGTTGAACGGAAGTAAATAGAAACAAGGGTCCAAGATTTCCGCTATGTGAATTTCAATTTTTTTGGTTATCTCTGACGTATTTGCTACGGTAGAATGTAAATGAAAACGAATAAAACAATACGCAGGAAATTGTGCACTTTAAAAGTTAACAAACCACCCCCAATAGAAGTGGATTGAATGTAGTAATTTTAATTCACGAAATGGTTTGAAAATCTGACAGCTGACTTTGTATGCTTGCTTTGTATCTATTTCTATGATGTACTGTGACTGTGCAATTTGAGTTGAGAGAGAAGTTTACTTTGATGAGCGATGACAAATAGTGAGATCAAGGCTTTTTGTTTATTGACTGACTCTTCCCATTTATTTTTTCAGTCTGACAGTCTGACTTTGATAGTTTGAATAGTTAGAAATTCAAATTCTATTTGCTTGTCGAAGTCCTTCGCGGGCTTAGCTTGATGAGTGTATCTGAATCTGAAAGCATTTACAAATCAAATAAACCTCAGCAAGAGGGTATTACGACGAGGCCGGGTTATAAGGAATTATTTATATTAATATTACAAAAAACCAGTAATAATAATTAGGGGTTTTTATCGTTTTTCGGTAGTCTCATCAGCTCGTCTTTCTCTGTTCACCAACTTGCAATCGCAAATTGAATCATCAATCAACATCATTTTGATTTTCGCGCCAACAATAATACTACTACAAGTTATTTCAGTAAACTGATCAGATGACCAAAAAATTATCCTAACATTTCAAATTGAAACATTTAATTATAAAATTAAACCATTTTCGTCACGGTTGGGGTTATTCTAAAACCTGTCCGAAAACTGCGCACACAACTTTTACCCCGTTCCAAACAGAGTGGGTTAACAGAAATTCCAACTTGCGTTTTCAGGTGATTTTAGCTTTAACATGTGGAGCATAGGGCGCTCCCGTTTCTAGTAATTCTAAGACTCCGCCTTCGGCTCCGTAATAACCTATGACATAGACATGAAATGAGAAGGGTGTAGGATTAGTAAGATAGACCCATCAATTCGAGGGCTGTTTTTTCAATGATATTCAGTTGAAATGGATCGTCTAGTCGTCGACGCGAATTGCTTTGATAACTGAACCATTCAGTGGAAGTGAACAGAGCTTTTGCCTCTTACAAGTTTTTTTGAAACAAGAATACTCTTTGAATCCAAAATTTGGTGATACAACTCGACTATAAGTAGATAGCATATGTCCTCCGAAGGAAATTATCGTCTCTTAAATACAGGTGAAAGAATAATTGAGCACACGTTACATGTAGAAGATGGGTACGGCATGAAAATGGGAAAAAAGCGAAAAAATGCTGTGTTGGAATGAGTTACTAATATTGGCTGGTTGATTTTTCAGATTATAGGAACAATAAGTGGAAGGTCTGCATTGCATGATCCAGTAATAATATTTACAACGATTACTGTGGAATTGCGCCAAGAGCCAATGCTGTCATCTGTTTACAAGGACCTGAATGCATAGCGCATTAAATGACCAAAAACATAAGTTACAGGCCACACCGGCCGCAGACAGACAGTTGCATCATTTTTCCATACCCACTTGTCGTTACTGCCTAGATTCTTGAGGATTATCATGGCAGCCTAAAATGCCAAATATATAAGTAGCAGCCAGCAGCAGTAACTAGTCACTCACTGATTCTCTCAAACAGCATCTTTCTGCTTATTGCTACTTTTAGTTAGTTACTAACTAAACTACATGCACAACACAGCAGCGGTTTGATAGGCATCTTTTACATTTTACAGAGATGAGATTATAGACAACAACTCCAAAATCCAAGAGGTTCTTCATCTCAGCTGGAGGAGGAGTACAAAAGAGAAAGTGCAAAATGCACTCTCAGTCCTCAGCTGCTTGCTTTTTTCCTATAAGATTAAGACAGCGTGCTTTTTCTCCCTATATATCTCTGTATATAATGTACTTACATGCGTTTGTATCTGCATGAAACTAAAGTACAGGGTGTTCTGCTCATCTTCGGTGTATTAATATATAATATCGTTAACTACATTTTTATCAAAAATTTAAGTAATGCACAGTTTTCGAAATTTTTAGTGACTGATGTGATGATCAATTAATGCTTTAAAATTTGTCCACTCAAAGACCAAGTTCAACTGGACTAATTAAACTGTCCTCCTAAACAGGAAATAATTTCCCGAATTCAGTTGTGTTTAAAAAATGCTTAACATATTACGCATTTGCTAATTTACTATGCATCTCACGTATTCTTTTTTATCCATTTGAACTATCAGGTTTTCCACACCTGTGATTACTTCGGATCAGGATGACTGCAATATTGAGAAGTTAATAATCTTGTGGTCACCTTAACATGCGGAGCGGATTTTGCATTGGAAAAGGCGAAAAGGGGTAAACCTAGGCTCCCTAACTATGGAAATGAATACATACTAACTAACTTATAGCTATCATGAAAGCTAGTTTTTTAGTAGCAGTTTGTACATGTAGCATGTTATGTTTTTCATTGGGAATAAGGAAAAAGTTTAGTCACTTCATAGAAATAGATATACTATAGTCACTTATACTTACTTACCACCATAGTGCTTTTTGCTTGGGCATATATATCTATATACCTATAACCACCACCACTACAATTCCTGCAAACTTACTAAACTATAAGGACTGCGAGGCCACTCTGAGAATAATGTGGGAACGCTCCGTTGGGGGGCCTCCGTCATCTGGGGCCTTCTAGCATAGAAAACGAATCATCGTAGCTGTTTATAGAAGGACAAAGTCGTATAAAATTTTGTCTGATTGCTTTTTTAACACACGTAAGATACGAAACGCGCGTTTAATTTTAAAATAGACCTATCAGAGCATCTTCGGCACCAGCTCTGCACCAATGAGTGTGTCTTCGGAACTTTTCTGCACAGCTGCTATATACCCAAAGTCACAGACATTGCTATGCATATTTTGTATGCTTCTCGTAGAACATGTACTACGACGTATTCCCTGCTTCTAGGGTGTGCTGGGTGGCAGTTGCCAGGCCATTTACATCTTGCTACGCACATCAAAACAGTCTCGCATCGGCTATCCTAAATACACTAACGAAAGCTGACTGTGGTGGTACTATATTGTGAGGACTACATAGGCTTTTTGGCTGGTTATTGTGTGACAAGCCCATTGCCATTCATTGGGAACAGGACGCTTTTGCTCGAGCTGCTGGTAAACTCTTAATTACACATGGAATAATAATTAGGAAATTGTGTGAAAAATAATTTGTTGTGGAGCAATGCTGATGTCTTCTAAATTGTGGTGATAAGTGGTTCGAGTAAATTGTGAGGCGCGTTGAAAACGTTGGAAACTACACCGAGTGATTCTTGATCACGGATTGTCCAAATCGGAAAATCAATTCAGATTTGAAATTTTGAATCGTAGTGGATGTGAATTTATTTAAAATAAAGATAATTCAGTGGTTATTTAGTGAATTCGGAAACTTCCAACTGTTATTCATCGTTTTGGACTTGTTTCTAGCCATTTTCAATCGGACTTGTATCATCAGCTGTTTCGTTGGAGGGATATCATCGGTATAGACCATAAGATACAATAGACGTTACTTGGTGTGTTTTCGGTGTGATAGACTTCACAATTAACTTTTTTAAGTTCCGTTAGGCAAATTTAAAGGAATTGGGATTGATTCGAGGCTATTTGGAGTATTTTGCTTTTGCAGAAATACGGGTGTCGTTGGGCAATATTGTGTTGCTCTTTGCATTTTTCGTAACTGCGCACTATGTTTGTTGTGACTTGCTTGTAATTTATTGGAATTTGAGTATTAATTTACCTACCTAAACAACATATTTACTGCACGTTTGAGAGTTTTTCTACGGATACTGTTCGTTGTTGTGACTGAACTGAACGCAATATTTGGTTTGCGACCTGCCTGTTTAGCTCCAGTGTGGTTTAGTCTACCTCATTTCCTAGAACTATTCAAGTAATCGAAGATTGAGAAAATTGTGGAAGTTGAAAATTTAAAAGTAAAACCAATCTGTGTCAATGGTTTCATGGTGGTGTTGACCGTGGAAGCAGCTAGAGCCAAACAGGCCATGGAAAGCACTGTTTTAGTGCACCCCAAACGGCCCGAAGCTTGGCATGCTAAAAATGATCAAATGATGCTCATGGAAATGGAGAAAACAAAACATAAAGGCACGTTTCTAAATCTCGAAATAAATAGATTAAAAATTTGATTATTAGAGAATTGGTGTAAAATGTCTCATCAATCATGCAATGCCAATGAGAAAATAGTTTGGAAATGCTAAAAAGGCGCTATAGCGTTGACATTTATAGGAAGTAGGCAGGTGCCACTTGCTAAGTAAATGTTTTATGAGGTCTTTTACTAGTTTCCCCTTTCTCACACACCTAGTAAAAGAGCCGTAAACTCCAGTTCAATTACAATCTCAAAAATTGGTTTTCCGTTTTCCCTGTCCGAAGTTTTTTATGCTCCCCCATCTGGTTTGACATAGACACACTTGTTTTGGATTCTTTGGATTAATTACTTCTTGCTTTATTTGATTATAATGAGTTGGGCTATGATTTTTTAACAATGAATTGGTTTATTTGCGTTTGATTTGATATAACATTAAAGCGACTATGTGTTTATTATTATTTTTTTCATTCATTACAACCAAACAATGCAATACTTTTTTGCCTGCTGGATAGCCTAGCTAATTGTGTCAGTTTCAGAGGGTCGGCAAACCAAAATCTTCAAAGGGAATGAACCAGGTCATTTGATTGCTAGTCAATACTTTCTTTCAATAGTGTTATCATTTTATTGCTTTTGACTATACCGAATTTTCAAATAAACTAGAACTAGACAAACTACAATTGAATTTTATCGAAATTAGAAAGCTGGATGACAGTGTTTTGATTCCTACTTATTTTACCACAAACCGCAATGTTCAGTTCACCTAATTTTTATAATAGTTTTCTCTTTTTCTGTTTACAGGCGTGACGAATAGTAGTAGTACTGATAAAAATCGGGCTCCTCAAAATGCCCCAATGTATGGACGAATAGTTCCTGATGAACAGCTGTTGTCTTCTATAGGGGGTGGAGTGACTTTAGGACCGTCAAATGTTTTAGGGATAATGGGAATGGCTGTTCATACTCCTGGGTCCTCCGGACTCATTAATCTGAATGCTACGGCTCCTACCGGAGCATATCATCCCCCATCTTCAACAGTGAATTTGAACGCAGAAATCGGAGGCCCTGCGAATGTTGGTGCTAGTAACGTCGCAGATATGCAAGCAATGCAAGCACGGATCCCAAAATCATTTCGTGACCCGTCTGCTGCTCCTTTGAGGAAGTTGAGTGTGGACTTGATCAAAACTTACAAGCACATCAATCAAGTAAGCATTTTGAATTGCACACTTTAATTCCTTCATTTCTCATGTTTCTGGCGTTCTGTGCAGATAATTTAATTTAGCTGCTTACCATGTGTTGTTTGATTCAGGAATTTAATGTTAAAATTTTGGTATCACGAATTATGGCGGCATTAAACTTCGTTAAAAAAGTTTCCATTCATAGGCTTGGTAAGCAATCGATTCTCTGTAGGGAATTTTCAGATTTTATTTATGTAAACAAGCAACACAATTAAGCGCACTATGAACTGTGCAGAGCGTCATTAAGTCGATTGAGTTTGTCCTACCATGATTTGCGTAGTATTTTGTGATCTACTCGTATGCAGATTTGTTTCTTCAGAACAGGATGTTAGTACCATTTAACTAGTTTGTGATGCTAAAATCTCAAATTTAAAGCTGTGGGCACTTTTCATAATAATCTATATCTACATCTATAGCATTCCCTATATAAAGTCTACATTTATAGCAAAATTGCAATAAGTGCGCATCATTACCGCAAGTATAATTGTTTTTTATATGCAAACAACCAACCATGTGGGATGATGAAAACTAAAAGCATATGATGATGATGCAATTTCGTAGACTGATAACGAAGCTTCAAGTTAATTCATTTATTTTAATATTTACTCCAGTTATTCATTCATAAAATCTCAAGGCTGTTCTTTTTTATCGCAAGGAAGGTATAATGAATGCATTACTTAATGTATGCAAGAAGATAAGAATAATGTTTTTGTTGTTGAATCAAAGCATCATTTGAAGGAGGTTTTGATATAGCAAAATAATGTCCTTCTTTTTAAAATTACTGCAATATTATTTATTGTTTTCTCATTCATTCAACAGAACTAGGCTGTTGATTATTTGTGTATGTGGTTGTTTACATTTTTTACGGAAATCCTGGAAATGGAAGTGAGTAGCATGAGTATTTTCTGTCCATTTAAAAAAGGCCATCATGTAATGAGCGAAATATTAAAATAAAATACACATTGTGGAATATAGACCATGAACATAGAACATTCACAGTCACAGGTTTTAATTCTAATTCTATAGTGCTTCAAAAATGTCCTGGAGAGAAACTAAAGAACAACACTTGACTGTTTGTGGTGTTGTTATACGATGATACAGGTTTGGTATGCTACTGCCAACTGCCACTGCTATA
>Ga0210040_10004706_pt1 | contig 17647 bp, 18 predicted proteins | sample CryGeyCG12114_NA_FD_185462 | JGI IMG/M metagenome (GOLD analysis project Ga0210040, IMG submission 185462) | Groundwater microbial communities from aquifer - Crystal Geyser CG19_WC_8/21/14_NA (SPAdes) (version 2) | ecosystem: Environmental > Aquatic > Deep subsurface > Groundwater | place: USA... | reverse complement strand
GATTTTTGGGTTTTTGGTGTGGGTGTGGGGGTGTTTTGACTTTACCTGTTTTTTGTCGTTTTGGTGTGGGTGTGGGTGCGGGTGTGGGTGTCTTTTTTATTTTCCGGACAACTTCTAGAATACCTCCAGGATAACAGTCCAGTCTCCAGTGCTTGATGAATAAACGTTCGTCTCATCATGAATTCAGTATCTTTGTTTTTTGTGAATTCAGGTTTTTTATTTTCATGGCTTTGGAGCAAGAAATTATCAACGTCGAAATGATTGCAGAGTCTCCGACTGATGAAGATATCCCTGGAATTAAACTTTTAATGCATCAACTGTTAAAGTATTCTGGGGTAGACGTGAGAGCTCTTTCAAATCTAATTGCTGCTCAGTCGTACATTGGCAGCACTTTAAAGGTAACACTAATAGTTGCTAGTTTGTTGCAAAGTGAACTTCCTTCCTGCGGATCATGATTAAAGTTTTTAATCTAACTTTACTTCTGTAATCAGTGGAAAACATAATGTATTGTTTCTCTTTCAGCAACTTGTCTCAGATTCTGAATCTGATGACGATGACACTGACGATGGGGGTTCTGTGTTTGCGGTCTGCTCTGCCATTAATTTAACTTCTAAGAAGGTAAATCAGGCAAAGCTGTGCTATTTCGGATTCAGCTGTTTTCAGCTGTAGTGACTCATCCATTGTCTTGTATATACTAATTTGTACCATCTGTTTCTTCAAGAATACTCCTGTTGTGAAGGAAATAATATCCTATATTTTAAACAAACCTAAAACAAAGGAGACTAGAAATGTTGTAGAACTTCTTAAAGACTTCTTCGATGGAAATAAACCCTACACCGTCGGACTTCTCATCAAAGAGAAAATGCTCAATCTACCCGGCAAGGTCACAGAGCCTTTGCTGAAGTCTTTAAAGTAAGTTTTAGTGTAGAAATAACGAATGGTTCATATTTCTCTTCTCAATTCAACTATTGTTCTTGCTCTTTCAAGTCAAGTCAGTCTCAGTTATTATTACCTATGGTAAATCGCATATTTCGAAATCAGTATTTCAATGTTATGCCTCGTTCATCATGATCTACCTAATTGTACGATTGTCAAACTAAACGAAATGTAACTAATTGCGCGAATCATACTCTCAGCCGGAGTATCAGTAAGCTATGACTCATAGCTTTCTGATACTCCGGCTGAGAGGAAAATCTGCCGCAGAGGCGTCACGAAGTGATTACGAAACAACCTTTTCACAATATGCGACTTTAATATTTTCTCCAATCTGTATTTATTGCTAAGGTTTTACGTGTTTCTGAATTTTAGAGGAAACTTTTGACGGGGTAGAACGGTTTAATTGGCTTCAGCTAGAGTCTGTTCTTAATTAAGTCATGTGGATTTAACGGCCGACTAGTCGTTTTAAAGTCTACAGTTTATATTGTTTCAGAGTTTTGAATCTTTTTGTTTGATGATCTTTTTGTACGTTAAAATTTACAGAGACGATATGGCTAAGGCACAAGCTAAAGGAATGCCTTTTAGTTTTACCCATTTTGTATATATTTCCAAGATGTATCGAGATCTTGAAGATCGTACTAAAGAATTCTATATGGATAACGAAGACAGTTTGTTGGAAACTGTAGGTTTTCTCACATTTTTAAACCACTTTATGCATAACTTAATGAATTTAATGTTAATTTTAATATTCGAATAGATTGGCGATGGCAGTGTTGACTTCGAACTTCGTGAAAATGTAGAGCCTATTCGAATTCAAGGAGATGAAAATGTGGAGCCGTTCAGGCGACTTTTTATTATACGAAATGATAATTTGGATCTGCTGATTCAGAAACTTGCAGAAACAGCTTGGATCTGGGATGGTCCGTTACCGTTAAGCGCACCTTGATGGATTACTGTTGTATTAATTATGGGTAAAACTTCCATCTTATACAAATATTTTTATAACTTGAGTGCTACTTTGAAAGTGCAGAATTTCTTTTTTCTTGTTTCCACAATATTTGATTCCCAGATTATATTTTTACGATAGTAGATCATGTAGCAATTTCTCTACTATAATAATCTTCGAAATCAAAATAAAATTGACAATCTATTGTAAGTATTGTTCAGTTTTATTTAGACTAAATTCAAATCTGCCAAAATAAAATCGAAAAAAGAAAGAATGCACGATTAAAGCTTAGGAATTCTTTTCAATTCATGGGTTAGCCAAATGGCTGTAGATAACAAAAACAGAGATCCGCTTTGGTGTGCAGCTGCTAAAGTTGTGGGTACGTAATGTAGTAATGTTGTAATTCCTAGCATGACCTAAAATTTTCAGTAAAAGTTTGAATTATGGTTAGAAGTCGCATTTCAGATTCCGTCTTTATGATAGGATAATTAAATGACTCCGTACTTGGATGAGGGCTAGTGTTGCCATTGAATGAGCAGCCAAATGTGCTCGAGGATTCCATGCTGCTCTGCGGGTAAATCCCCAAAATGCCATGATTGAACAGAAGGTCGTCATTGCCTAGCATTGAACAGTGAAAGAAACCTTTTACCTTGCATACTCAAGCAGCTTAGTTGTAATAGTTACAAGACCTAATACTTTTTCTTTACCAAAACTCTATGGTTAAATTGAACAGTAGTCGGATTTTCAGTCATATTCCTTAAAGCAGGTTTCATTGCCATTATGTCGTCAGGTATCCATTTGCCAGCCATCTTAGGAAAGGAATTATACACTAGCCCGGCATCAAGTCCCGCAACAAATGCTCCTGAACAAAAAAGACTTTGCAATACATGGGCTAAGTTGACTGCAATATTGGAATTTCACTAAAGTCCTTTAATCATACCAGATATAGCAGTTATAAAAACAAGTCCTTTACATCCATGTGCCGCCTTTTTGAGCCAAAAGTTTTTTCGAGTGTTTTCGATGAATTTAGCAGGTATTAACAAATCAAGCGCCGACCACAGCATAAAGGAGTAAAGAACGAAAGCAGAACCTAAATGCGCAGCTAGTCTGTACTGGGATACGCGGGGTACATCATTCTCTCCTTGAAAGCGATCTTCAAGACCAGATTTGACCATGTACCATCCCAACAAGCCCTAAGAATAAAAAAGTACCCGGTAATGAAATCACAATTATCTTAAAATTGAGCAATGCGTATTAATCCGCATTTTCAAGAAGTAAAATCCCATGGTTTGCCACCCTTTTGGGAACCAAGTGAAAGCATGTCGTAATACCTGAAACGCTAATAAGGATCCCAAAATGACCACACGTCGTTTAGAAGCAGCATTCAAATACCCTTTGGACCAAAATACAGCAGCAGGAATGTAAAAAACAGCACCTATAATCCTGCCCCATGTTCTGTGTCCGTATTCCATCCACCATATCCATTTAAATTCTGACAACGTCATCTCTGAATTTTTTCTATTCAAACAGTAACGATAAATACTGGTATAGCTATAGTTACAACTGTAGTCTGACTAGTCTGACAGCTTAGGCGTCTTAGATTCTTAGACTCTCAAGTCATTAATCAAAATTCAAACGGCGGTATTTTAATCACCCAACTTTCTCTTGGGCTAACCTAACCACAACACTTGGAGAAAGTTGGGTGCTTGAACAAAGTTGAGTGATTAAAAGACTGTCGTATTAATCAACATTATTATACACGCGCGTATTGATGTATTTATGCAGTACATTTTAAATTCGGGAAACTGTTTATATTTCTCAAATTCTGCAATCCAATCTGATTCACTAAGCGGTGGTCTTTCACCAAACAGCTTCCAATTGACCATTGATAGTCCTGATTCAGTCAGCCTCGTAACACCGCCTAGATTAAAACAAACAATGGTTTGGAAAACTACGCCTCATGAGTGGGCTGGCTACTTCACCATTTCCTTCAAAAATACCTAAAACAACAGCACCAAAGCACATGCCAGCAACTCCTAGAAACCATCCACCAACCAGTTTATCACTATTTCGTGCAGTCTTAGGTATGGCTGAAACATTCGCTATTGCAGATCGTCTGACAGGCATCAGCATGGTCAATGAATTGGATTTGGTCGGGATCCGAAAAGCCATATTCCAAATGGAAACACCACTTCGACTAGCAGAGGAATAGCAGATCGTTCTGACTGAAGTACATTTAGGAAATGTGGCCCCACTAAATTGTCGACTAAAATTAAGGAAATTTGATCTCAGCCCTTTCAGCATTACAGCCATAGTATACACAGGAGAGCAAAAAGAGTACGGATAAATAAAACTGTATCTTCTTCAATTTTTTCTCAAACTCAATGAGAATAAAGATATTGTATTAATTGTATTGCAATATTACGCAATGTCAAATACACTTTACGAAAGAAAAATTCAGACATTAATATTTTGAAAAATGTTGCCGCGGGACGATGTATGTACATGCGCTACAATTGCCGCAAATCCCAATTTGTTTTCAGTTTCAAATTATGATGAAATTTCTAAATTTAGCTGGTTAACGAAAACATTAATCATTTTTGGACAAAATTGGCTAGCGCCGTATTAAATCTTATTGGTACAATGGGTTCAATATATAGTCATCATCTCAATTAGTCAATGTATTGGTTTTGGTAAATTATAGCGGCGCATACATTTATTGACAGTGCATAACAGCGGGAACTTAAATTTTCTTTTCATTCAAGATTTTCAGTCAGTAAATCATAATAAATAATAAATATAAAACACATAATAGTTAATAGTTACATACAGATTACATGCTAATATAATCATAAATTGTTTTCTCATCGTGTTCTCTCATCGTATTCTGTTCTTCATTGTGTTCCAATCGGCAATCAGGCTTGAAAAAATTTTCTTGAGCCCGAAAATCTCTTTTTAGTTCCTTTAATGTCTAAAATATTGAATAAACACACAAAATTTTAGTTTTATTACGTGGTAGCATCTTTAATAACCTTAATAAACCTCCGAGTTAAATGGATAATAGAGCTGATTTGCTGGGGGACCTTGATGGTTACTCGTCAGATTTTGAGGATAAAGAAGAGAACGTAACTTCAACTTCTGCAGAAAATTCGAAATCAAAAAAGCTCCTTCGAAAGGATCAACCATCAACGTCACAAAGATATGAGCCTTGTAAGCATGTTGCTATTGCATTTTGCATCACTTTTAAACGCATAGAAATATACAAATAATACAGACAAAACAAACTAATTTATAAATGAATTTATTTACTCATAGTCGTTGGGGTTGGACTTGCGGGGAAAGAGTTCTTTGACCAGCAACAAAGCCGTTTTGAAGGATACAAGAATCGATATTTTTCTCTTAATGAATTTGAAAGGCATAAAAAGCTGATTAACGACTATTTTCTGTATTATCCGGAAGCAAGCAAGTTGTTAAAGCGAGATACGTGAGTCACCACACAACTATAATGCCACTAACGGTCTGCTGACGATAGCGAATATCATCTAAATCTGAAGATTTGTAGAAAGTCATACAACTAATTTATTTCATAGCTCTAAGGACAAACGAGATATAGACGTGATTCGTGAGAACCATAAGTTTTTATGGTCTGACGATGATGACATCAACTCTTGGGAAAAAAGGCTTGCGAAACAATATCATGACAAACTTTTCAAGGAGTACTGTATATGCGATTTGTCTAGGTATAAGGAAAACCAGGTAATTTTTCGACACTTAACTTGTTAATTAATTAACAATTAAAATTAACTTGGTAATTGTTGTTAATCAAACGAGTCGGTATATAGAAGGAATTCAGTAATAAGTATAAAGATTCAAGAAACACGATATCGTTTCAATTTTTAGTGCGTGATATTTTCTTTCTTTTTCTTTCTCCTTGTTCTTGCCTTTACATAACAGCTGGCAGAGAATAATACAGTTTATTTTTATTGGCAAAAATGCTGCATAATATATGCATAGTCGCTGTCGTTTTTTATTTAAATTGACTTCTGCGTCTACATTTAAATTATAATTTAAAAGGTTGCCATGAGATGGAGAATAGAAAAAGAATTAGTCGAAGGGAAAGGTCAATTCGTTTGTGGTAATAAACGATGTTCAAACACCGATGGATTGCGCTCGTGGGAAGTTAATTTTGCTTACATGGAAGAGTATGTAAAAAAGAATGCCCTCGTAAAGCTCCGTAAGTAATAAACCAATTTTGATCTTATAATTTCTTTAGAATCACTTGTTTATTTGTAAACAATGAAGTCAATAGTAGTCAATCAGTTAAGGTTTGTAGCTTGTACTTTTAATGAATCAAGTCTTCAATTTCAATTTACATCAGGTCTGTGTCCAGAGTGCTCAGTTAAATTAAATCATGGTCATCAGAGAAGGGAGATCAAGAGAAGCTCTAAAAAAAGAAAACATTCAAAGTCTGCTTCTAGTCGTGATCACAAAAAATCCAAAACTGCCGATGGGCCTTGCTCATCAGGCCAGTCGGAGAAGGTGGATAATAAAACTCCTGATGATGAAAGTGCCCAAAGTATTTGGAAAGAGCAAGTGGTTATACCAGAGTTGAAATCGCGAGAAGATGAATATGACGAATATATTGATGACTTGTTCTTCTAATTGTATTTACATGGATATTTACTTTGCAATTAAACATGAAATTGTGTCAATGTTATGGAACTGATAGATATATATTTAACTAGTAGGTATATGCATCACAAAATAACCAAAACCAAAGACTCGTTTACGAAGTTGTTTCTGAATTCTCCGTAGAATTTTTTACGTAGTTTTTAAGCCATGGACGTTAGGCCTATGGGGGTTAATAAGTTATAAATATAGACAATAGGCTTATGCGTAAAAATTATCGGAAATGACTTCAGGCTCAGCAAAGAGTGTACAACATGTAAATGTAAATGTAAAAACCAATGTTGTATAGGTAGTGGGTCAAGTTGCTACTTGTTACTTACAACGCAACTGTAGTTCAGTTTTTATTTTTTTGCAACAGAGTCGACCAGCAAAACAGAGGCTAGAATACGTGCAAAGACGGTTATTGATGATCCAAGACAAAATATTCCAAATATTACGAGAAGTCTTGCCTATCGTTTTTGATTAAGCAAAAAACGAAGTAGGACAGTCAGGACAACCGCGCGAGAGCACCCACAGAATCAGAAATCCCTATCCGTCAATCATCAAAGAGCAAGAAGCAATAGTTAATACCAATGAGCCTGAAATATAGTCGATAAGTTAACACTTATCATGCAATGCAAGCAACACTACTGAAAACATTGAGAAAAAGATGAAGCATATTAATGGCCGAAATTAGTTTATATAGTTCAGTTATATTTAGTCGGCTGTAAATACTTTTGACGGGAATGAAATGTATTTTTTCATAAGCCTCGAGTCATTTACATTAATTTTCACGCATTAAACGTATTTTACAAGTCTGTCCATACGCCTGTAATATGTAAGGTTAAGATATAAAATCTTTTTGCCCTAAAGTTGATAGCGAAACCGCTTAAGCCAATCTCTATTAAACTTTAAACTGTTAGAATTTTTTAAATGACAATTATACTTTCTTTTCACATCTTTTTAATAAAGTTCTCATCCAAACTCCGAAACCGATTATATTTTAATTTTATGTAAACTCTCGTTTATAGACCATTAAAAATTATTGTGCACAAAAACTTTTCAAAAAATTGCTGCAAATTGTATTCATTCGGTGTATAATTACTAATGTTCTGGTTAAAGCAAGCAAAATGTCTAAAAAACCTTCCTGCACGAGAAACCATTTGAGACCACGTAAGATTTGTCCTTCGAGTTCGACAGAAAAAAATTATTTGCTCTATTCGTATGCAAAAACGATAGCAGTGGCCCCCTAGGTTCTCATAAAGCTGTAACCTATGCTGAAATTGCTATTTTTGCTTGAGGTCGTCAACAATACGAAAATCAATGTGTTGGCCTTTTTTATCCCTGCGAGGTTATATAGTAGTAAGGAATAAGCACTAGGTAGCAAGCAAATAAAATTCACAGGCAAATTCAATCGCTTCATAACAATATTTACGTAAATAAAATACGCAGACTGCAAGCGAAATACTCCATGGATTTTGAGATTTCTTTTCATGTATTCAAAACCAACAAATAAACATTAACAATCCTTCCCACCTATCTGTCATACACTCGCTATTTATCATAACTGACAATTAGGCACGGGGGCCGGGTTATGATTATTTTCATTTATGGTTGACATTGGCACATTGGGGCATACCATTTCTAGTTTGACACTTTTGTCTTGTCACCAGTTTTCTTGGCGATTAAAGGACTTGAACATGGAACATGATGTTCATCACGTACATTGGTACATTCAAAAAACTACGTGCATGCGGCAATGCGGCGTTAAAAAAGCATGCTGTTGAGAGAATGTGAATTCAACCATTTTCTCACTTTTTGGCATCGGTGCATGGTGCATGCAACACAAAACTCCATGTGACATGGGATATATGTGATGCAGTAGCAGTTGGCAGTTGGGTTGGCCCTAAATACTTGCCTACAATTGAAAGTACAATTGCAGTCGTTCACAATCCAGTCTGCAGTTCAGAAGTCTGTATCCTTTTGGCTGAAAAGTGGTTCATTTGGAGACGACCACATCTCTGTGATTCCGGAAACTAAAATTGTTTTGTTCCCCATTTCGTTAAATATCTCTGGTAAGCCCACTACTGTTTTTTTCATTAATTTTGAAGTTAATCGATATCGATTTGAAAGAATTCAAATGGTTTCGACAATGGCGAGACTTTGGGATGTTTTCCGGAGTCGTTAAATAAATGCCAACATGAATTGGCTATAGTTGGTTCGTTTAATTGTTTGTTCTGCTAATTTGTAATTAATTAGTTAATTAGTAGTGATAACGCAATGGGATTTGTAGGCGTTTTTGCACTACTTTCTGGGTGGTGACTACGATCTGTTTCATTCTGACCTCTCAATCGTCAATTGCCACCGTCAGTCTAGTCATATGGATCACTTTTGTTTGCTCCACGACATATTTTGTATAAAAAGTTGGAAACTGTGGATACACGCAGAATGGTCGCCACGGCATGATTGTTGTATTACGTCACGTGCTCGATTGAAAGCAATAATGGCGAATATTATTGTGATTTTTTGTAGTGAGTTATCAACTGATTTTGTTATTACAAAAACTTGAGTAAATATTGTATAGATTGGTCTAAATTATATTGGTCGCAGATTTTCCCCAAAAATTAGCAATGTTTAAACAAAAAATACATAGATATTTTACATTTTATATTCATACTATCTACATAAAAGTGTAGTTGGAATAGAAAGCTAGCAACGTGGAACCATAAAATTCATCCTCAAGGAAAAGGATTTCTCCATTTCATGATATTGACCAGTTTTTTGGGTGTGTTACAAAATTCTTTTTCCTACATTATAATTCGGTGAATATTGATTAATACGGGCTTTATATTATGGCTCTTTGTCGCACTGCTAGCTAGTTTATTTATTGATTTAATCTGAACCTAAACCTATAGATTGCCTGTTAGGCTCTGCTTACGATGCTCTGTTTTTGTCATCTCTATTCATTTGTTAGAACATTTTTTGTGCAAACATCTATATCATAATCAGGAAATAACTATCCTTGCCATTTATAGTAATGGGGTAGAAATAGGTTGCTTAAAATTAGTTGACTCAGCCGGTGTCATCGATCTTTCCGGATAGAACTGTACACTGCAATAGTATAAATCGCATTTATCCAGGTAAAATATTTTTAAAAATAAGTCAAATATAAATTATCATTGAACCGTATTTAGTTTTATTGTTTTGTGGTTTCTGTATAGCATTAAAACTTATGCAAAATTCTACTAAATTGAATAAGGCTTTGAGAGGTACGGATAATTTTGTGGCTGAATCAATGGCGAACTAAAATGAATTGATATATTTGTCTGGTCATTTTGATTATAGATAGTATAGTAAGCATACATTTTTTCACAAAACGCGAAACGGAATACTGATGACTAATTTATATATGCTTAAAAATTGAGTTGGATTATTTGGTTGATTTTACCATGTGAGCGTTTGGTTTTTTAACATTATGCTTTTTCTAATTCCAACTAGTATATTAGTGAATACTTTTATGGTTACAATCTATGATTAGTTTTATTTGAAGGACCGTTTGATGGGAATGTGTCGTGTCGTAAACAAAATTAACGAAAGTTTATTGGTACCGATGATGCAGGTTCTTTGCAACCAGTAACACGTTGCCCCATTTGTTTCATCTTTAAGCTTTTTTGCTTGAACTTGTGCTGAGCTCTAGTTTTAAATCTTATAATATTAGCTTATAAAAAGTAAGAAAAAACAAAGGTTTGATGGATTGACTTGGTCGAAAATATAAAATATTTGAAAGCCCCATAACGAAACTTAACATCGCGAGAAGCAAACTCAGGCAGTGATGCATTGCATACATAAGTTTTACGAAAATATTGATAACGGCTATTACTTATAGTTAGCTATAATTTCGGTGGACAGACAAATTCTAGAATTATGTTGTCTTTTTTAGGTCATCATAATAGCTTCATGGTTTAGACTTTCCTCAATCAATCAATAAACTCTATATGTGACATGGGCTCATTTCAACTGGAACGGGTTACCACCACCAAGCTCGCTTGCATATATGTGGATTATTTATTCATGGTGTTTCTTTCCAATATGAATCCGCAAAATTAATGTCTTGGGTAAGCAAAGTTAGCAAGCTTGGTTGCATGTTTTAAATGCAAACTTTTCGCATTTTAGTTCAATCAATACGCTTTCTTGTGAGGCAAGTCTCTGCATAATACACATTTTAGTTCCAATTTTGTGATTATCAAAAGTCACTCATCGCTCATTTTCAATTTTAATGAAGGGCATTAAAAATCCAGAACTTGTTAGAAGCAATCTCATGTTTTGCAAGGGCTTTCAGTTCATCTATCGCTTCAATATACATAACATCCAATAATTGATATGTTTATTGAAGTTATCACACTCGGATACACAAACTATCAATTTTGATTTATCCATTGTCATTTCTAACTACACGAAACTGTTCGATTTGATTGATGTATTGGTCATTGTCGTATCGATCCTATTTGCCATTTTTCTATCAGCCATAACGACTGAATCATATATAATGCCCATATTAAAATGCTACTAGTTCAGAGTGGCCGTGGTAATTTGTTGTAAGCTGAGAGTGATCAAAAAGTTCACAGGACGGAAAATATACAGCATTGCAGCTCAGGCAAAAGTTTTACTTCGTTGATTTTAGTATTAGAATTCAATTGAGTAGTTTCACGGGGTATGAATTTAAAGGCGGTTTTCAATCTAAACGCTAATTCTGATTATAAATGAATGCCCGTTAATGCTATTATAACGATTCAATGGGAAACGGCTGTTCAACTTCAAAAAATCAAAGTGTTCAGAATGCGGTAGTAAAATTTAAGAATGGTGCAGTTGACACAAAAAACTCTGCGAAAACAATTGAAAATTCGGATTCCAGGAATAAGCTAACAAAAAGTGACCATTCGGACTATACTAGCATTGTTGACAAAGAGAAGGCATTCGAAATACAAATAGCTTTTCATGAGGATGCTGTGGAAGCACCAGGGCTGTTGAATGAATCTCTTAAAATTGTTCACCACTCTGAAGGTGAAATTAATTTATGGTGAATCATGCATTCTTGGGGCCAATGGGCCAAATTAAAAGCACTTGATAACTTATGGTGGGGTTTTAGTTAGTTAATGTCAATATATGCCTTACTTTAATAATATAGTCCATAGTTATCCATACTATATATACTTATCCATACTTCAGTGCTACGGGTAGAATCTTTGAATTGTAGATGTTTGTGTATAGAAACATGGACGTATGAGATCTGAAATCTCTGTGTGTAAAGCGTGTGTGTAGGACTGCAGAGCACAGCAGCACTATGCTGCTTGATTAAAGGAATCAAACCAAACAATACTGAATTAGTATCAATACCATTACATCTACATGTGCGTGTTGATGCATAAAAAAACTTGATGATAGTTTAGCACATTTTCTGTTTGATTCATCTGAAAACTCAGTCTGTTGAACACTTCACCACCATTGTTATAATTCAAATCAGGCTTAACTACATATCCAAAGTCTTGCAGTATTGCTTTGCGTATTACATGAATTCAACTCATTCCTCATTCTGGTTTTCAGTTGCCGAAATGCCTGTTTGGGGTGATGCGAAAATCCAACAACCGGCGCCTCAATTCAGTGGAACAGCCGTAGTTGATGGGGAATTCAGGGAAATTAGTTTGGAAGAGTACAAGGGAAAGTATGTAGTCCTGTTCTTCTATCCAGCGGATTTGTATGTCTATATCATCTATTATTTTCTTCTACTAATCGAGTTGATGAGTGTAATTAGTTGGTTACCAAATATCGGAGATTCTAATTTTATACAGCACGTTCGTTTGCCCAACGGAGATAATTGCCTTCTCAGATAGAGCAGAAGAGTTTAGGTCTATTGGTTGCGAAGTAATCGGTGCCTCTACTGACTCCCATTTCTCTCATTTTGCATGGTATAGGCCTTAATAATGTTGTACACAAATATTTCTTGCGCGCCTTCAATTTTGAACTTCTGGAATGTTTCATTTTTTACAGGATATCGACTCCCCGCAAACAAGGTGGTCTGGGTCCAATGAGTATACCGCTTTTGTCTGATAAAAATGGAGAAATTGCTAAAGCGTTTGGCATCTATAAGGTAGGTTTTTGCATTAAAATAGTTTTAAAAAGTCGTGCATGTTACCTCAAGGTTGTTATCGTACATTTTTAGGAAGATGAAGGTATTGCATTTCGTGGACTTTTTATCATTGATGACGTGCAGAGACTTCGACAGGTAACCATAAATGATCTACCTGTTGGAAGGTCTGTCGATGAAACGCTGCGTCTAGTTCAAGCTTTTCAGTTCACTGATAAATACGGAGAAGGTAAGATATTTTCGCATGTTAATTCTAATGAGCGGCCGACCGAATGCTAAAATGACTAGTTAATTGGGTTTCAAACTAATTCAGTATGCCCTGCTGGATGGAAGCCTGGCCAAAAGACTATCAAACCGGACGTTGCTGGTAGCAAAGAATATTTCGAAGACGGAAAATAATTTTTACTTTTAAATATTCTATAATTAATTAATAGATCTCAAACCAGGCTCTTCTTCTTTTTTTCAGTGTTTTTTTTTTTTTAGATTTGTTTTCTTGTGACTTGACAAATGTGATGTTAATATGGAGTACGAAATTACTATTGCTGTTGTGGTGGTTACTCATCGGGCTAAAAGTATATGATTCTTTGTGGCATTTATTTTATTAATACATCTAATGGTACACAAAATTCTGATAACTTAATATTACTACACGCACAGCAAGGTTCACAATAGAATGTGTCAAGTTGTTTCGTTTAATCTACATATGCGCAGTAAAACTTTATGGATTCAAACTAAAACAAGTGACCTTTTATTTAGTAATGTGCATTATGTCTGATACAATAATGCCGCAATCTAAGATTGTACTACCCCTACTTCAATAGTCCGGTCAAAATCTTTCCTCCAGCAGTATCTGGAATATGTTTCTTCAAAGGACGAATCAATTCACCAAGTTTACAACTAGCAGACTCGACACCAGCTTCCATAATTCTGAAATCAAATTGAACTTTGTTACTTAAAGAAAAATGGCATGTTATATCACATTAGTTATGTTGTCCCATCGTAATAATGACTTACTGAATGAGAACAAAGCATGGCCGATTTGTTTTTATCCATGTTTTTACAACATCTGTTGTCAATGTGCAAGCTAAGGCGTCGGAGAATGTAGCCACTCCATTGCTATCGCGTTCTTTATCTTGCTTTATCAGACACTTGAGCATGGCTGTAATTCCTGGATTTTCTACTCCTTTGTTACAAGGCAGTTCACAAAGATGTTTTGCGATTTTCTCGGATGTTGGCAAAATTTCAGTTGAAGAATCTAAATTATATGGAAATGGGCTATAACACAACAATAAACGATAGACTATTGGTCTGCGTATGGAATTAATAAATTAATTACCGGAGCAAGTGTTCAGAATAGTTGAAATAGCTAAACATGCTCCCTTGTCTTCAACCCAGTTTGCGAAATTAGCTCCTATTGCGTTCACTACATCTTGCTTGACAGCATCTAGTAACTCCTTCTGTCTAACAGCCGCGTCTTTTTTACTATATTAAAATAGAATTACGATTTAGCATTACATAAGCAATTTTAAATTCACAACTACAATTTGTTTCATAATAAAATATCACTGCGGCTCAAAGAAGCTAAATGGACATTATCTCACCTATGCGCGTTTGTATCTCCTTTGGATAGAATTTCTACGATTTGTGGGTGAAAATACTTGGATTCTCTCGGTACAATAGTGTACAAAACAACTTTCCTGCCATGTTCACACAGCATAACGTCTTTGATCTCTTCCATCATCTCGGATAACAATGCCTGAAAACATAAGTAAAAAATTAAGGACTAGGGCGTGCTACGTACAATTTGCATATTGAAAATAAAATACCACACACTATATTACAGTTTTTTTTACCTTGGAAACTAGCTTGGTGTCATCAACACAATCCAATAAAGCTAGCATGACCATGTAGCCATGTCTGTCCATGCAAATCTTTGCAACATGAGTTTTGAAGCTTTTTACAATTGTCTTCCGATCCTGGGGAAAATTAATACATTACATTTGCAGCTTGTTAAGACGTGGTTTTTAAATTTCATGACCTTACTGTACTACGACTCCTACATGTTCCTAAATGTTGAAGAAAAGTGAAATCTTACTTTAGCAGTTCCATGCCATAAGCAAATCATGGCCACTCGAGCACCATCTTTAGTGTGGATGATATGAACAAGGTGCTCCCTCAAGGTTTCAATCATCTCAGTCTTACTCTGGTCATCACAGTTGCTCATGTACTCAAAAAGTAAAGAGTGTAGAATTCGGACGCTCCACAAGGCTCTAAAAATAAAATAACAATAATAATAAATAAATAAATAATATAGTAAGATATGAAAAAATTTACGGTCACTTGGAGGAAAGAGAGTAGATAGTTATTTAAAGTTTATCTTACTTGGATGTTAAGCCTTCAACAGATTCCTTAAGATTCTTAAGGATTGAATTTCGCTTATCAGGATTTTCCTTCAGAATCTCCTCTAGATGTCCAACACGACCCTTGTGAAACAATCGAAACTCGGGTCCATAAAACTCTTGGATAATTTTACCCTTTTCTTCAGCTGTACAAAAGTCGTAATATGCGTCGTCAATAATTAAGGAAGCAAACGGATGTCGCAGTAGACTAGTCACTTTTCCGATGAAGCTATCAATTATTATTTGTCTTTGCAATTTATTTCCATGCTTCAAGAACTTCAAGACCAAAAAATGTGCGTATTTCGACTTCATTAAGAGCAGCAAGTCCGGCCTAAAGTAAATGTAAATGGGAAATTAGAACTACTATTAAAAAATCTAAACACTTTTTTAAAAACGCAAGCCAACATACTACCGTAAATACTTATATACACCCCCTGTTCTACATATGTCCCCATTCTCTATGGTAAAAAGTTAACGAAAAAATACCAAAGAGGGTATATATAAGCATTTAAGGTATATTTATTATCACGGAGATCAATCAATGCAAATCATGATGAGAGATTCGTAAAAAACTCATATATCACTTACTTGAGTTCTTCGAAAATAGCATTTCTTATATGTGGCTCTCCCAATGCTACGACAGTTTCAATTACTCGCACAGTATCATGGGCAAAGACAAACTGAACAATTAAGTGTGAAAAATGTAAATTCAGTTAATTCAAAAACATTAATATTTTTTAATTGTAATGAGAGCCTACTTTTTTCAAAAATGGTTTCATTTGATCAAAAATTTGCTGGCATAGCTCCTTCTTTTTTTCAGGAGGACACGATTCCGGCCTCAAACTTTCCCATGCTAGTTTACAGTCCTTACTAACTTCGTAGACTTCCTTTGTCTTCAATTTTTTAATCTTTCTTACTTCTTTTAGTTCTTTTTTTTCTTTTCTCATTTCCTTCCAATTTGGTTTCTCGTTTGACCATCCCGGAGCTCCATCCTCCCCACTTTTAGGTTCTATGATTGAAGGTATAAATTAAATTCAGATAACCGTATGTCTAATATCGATTCTACTACAGTTTTTACGCGTATTCACGAGAGCCTCAATACAACGGATTTTGTAGCTGACCTTGTTATCGAGTGAGCGGCATTATAAATTGATAAATAACTGAAATACATACTTTTTATTAAAGCATCTGAAGTTCCATTGGTATTTTTTCGTTTGAAATTTCCTTTGGAGTCTGAGTTGAAAGTTTTTTCGCTTTTAAACTTTTTACTGGCAGCACCTTTATCAAATGGTTTTCTTGGAGGTTTCCTTTTTTCGGACTTTACTTTTTCAGCAAGATTATTCAGTCTATCAGAAAAGTTGTCCCTACAAGCATAACAAAAAGCAAACAAAAGTTATTACATACATCCATTGTACGTTGATATCATAGAAGTAGATTGCTATTTGCTATATAACAGTATGTAATCAATCCTGAGAAAAAATATTCAATAACTCCTTCAGTTTTTAATGTTTTGCTTTTGTGATCAACTCTAAAATTCACAGATTTTTGGGACTATTTTTTAGAAAAGTAGTCAGTTCAATAGCTTCAGCAAACATGAAACCATCTAAAATAGTCAAAAATCCTGATTCTAGCGCCTTTTAACTTTTAACGTTGAGCAAATGCCGCAAATGGATGAATTACATATTTTTCGTTATAAGAGCTGGATACTGGACGTACCAAAAGAATCAAAATACAAATGCATTCGAAGGTAACAAATAAAACCAATGACAAACTAACTACTATACTATGCTAGACGATTATTATTAGTAACTGATATATAGCTGATTGCTTACGAGACATTGGCAACGATTAAATCATCATCAACTGGATTCGTCATGATGAGAAAGTAAGACTATAAGATATTTCAACTAAATTCTGGTCTTTATAGTCCCACAAAAGAGCCAACTCACTGGTAAACACAAAAAATGGAACTGACAATATTAATTCAGAACTCAAATACAATAAAAATAAGAAAATCAATTCTAACACAAGTCCTGAGCCAAATATATCCCTCTAATGATTAAGAATCACTAATCACTATTTATTGTGAGGTGAATCAATTGACAAAGTAAATCACCACGTGCTCGGTGTTTTCAAATTATTATTTTCTCATATTTGAAAGTCACCGCACATGCATCCAAGATTTTTGTGCAAGCTGACTTTCAGTGTATTAACTTGGGTACACATAGAGTGTGAGTTGGAACGTGATGAATAACAACAAAGTACAAAATATTTTATAATACGAGTACGAGATAACGTAAATAAAAACAATAAACCTCAGCAAGAGGGTATACCGACGAATCCGGGTTATAAGAAATTATTTATATTAATATTAAAAAAAACCAGTAATAATAATTAGGGCTTTTATTGTTTTTCGGTAGTCTCATCAACTAGTCTTTCTCTGTTCACCAACTTGCAATCACAAATTGAATCATCAATCAACATCATTTTGATTTTCGCGCCAACAATAATACTACTACAAGTTATTCCAGTAAACTGATCAGATGACCAAAAAAT
>Ga0210040_10004705_pt1 | contig 17650 bp, 10 predicted proteins | sample CryGeyCG12114_NA_FD_185462 | JGI IMG/M metagenome (GOLD analysis project Ga0210040, IMG submission 185462) | Groundwater microbial communities from aquifer - Crystal Geyser CG19_WC_8/21/14_NA (SPAdes) (version 2) | ecosystem: Environmental > Aquatic > Deep subsurface > Groundwater | place: USA... | reverse complement strand
TTTTTCTCTACTTTTTTGACGCACCACAAGTAAATTAAGATTGAAGAAAATTAAAGCTTGTGTGTGGTGGCACAAGTGATTCAATTTCTACAGTGCACGTGTGCATAATATGCGCATGGATTCCCCCATTGTCAGTAGAAATGATTGTTCCTCCATAATGGAGACAGTATGGATGTGAGCTCATTTATTCTCGTTAACTTTGGCAGCAATGTTGATAACAAACTATACACAAGTTGGCTATGAAACCCCACTGAAAATATAACTAATGATACGCAATAGTGAATAAATGACATGGGATTTCTTTCTCACAGCGTTTCAGATAAGGAAGGAACATTTTTGTTATGATTGAGAAATGGGGAAGAGGTGAGTCCTATTTATTATGATAAGGAACTGCCACCCAACCCTTCGTTTTTCACCCTGGGTTCAAAATAACAATGTAAAGATACAATATGGTTGTTAGTTTATGTATAAGTCTTCCAAAACATTGTTCGTTTTGCTACTTTTTTCGATCTGTATGGAATTTTTTTCAATTTTCTATTCGATATCCATTGATATTTTTTCAACTATATACATGAGCTGCCAAAAATAGTGCAAATTTGCTTTTCATTACGTCAGTTCATTTCATTACAATTGCTTACAATGTGTAGTTACACATATTTGTCAGATAAAACGAGCTGCCAAAAAAGCTTTGTTATCTCAAGTAAAAGTCAAAATTGTGTCTTAAACTTTTGCCTGTGTAATCTTTGGTAAATGTTTCACACACTTTGAAGTAATAGCAAACTGTCTTGTGATTCAATACGAGCACAGTAAAAGATTTGTTATTGGCTTATTTCGTGGTTCTCGTTTCCAAAAAACTGCTAAAACCCAAGAAAACATGTGTACACAAAACCTGTGTGCAATGAGTTCCTTGTTCCGCCTTCCAAAGATATTTTAGGGTGAAAAAGGGATACCATGTCACACTGCTAACTAACTGCATACTGGAGCCCATTTGAAGACACCCCTATTGTCCTCATGTGTCTGCTTCCTTGTCAAATTTTAAAGTGAAATGTGGAAATGGATTTTTCTTTTGTGATACAGAGAGGGGAGAGAACAAAAGGGAAACCTTAGCAAAGATACCAACATATTGCATATTAGGTGTACGCATACGCGTACGCGGGCACTAGGCACAAATTATTTCATTCTGGGATGCAATTCTTTAACTTTTAGTTCAGTTTTTTAGTTTCAGTAAAATGAGTAAAAACTGAGAAATATCCATTATTTCTTCTATTGTACTAGTTTTGGCACAGTTATCCCTCTATACAAAGTCGAAACTCAACAGGAAAGATTCTAATTTCCAAAAATGTGCAGATATGGTGAATATTTTACGATTTCCGGTATCATAGTTGCACTCTATTCACAAAACTATATGACGCCATAACAATTGTGTGTGGGGTTTACAATCTTTAGTGCAATGCACATAAGACTGTCAGTTATTTGTACATGGCATCAAATCTCACAGCTGAGAACATGCTTTATAGTTGAGCCAACTACTGTAACCAGAAAACTGCCACCCAGTCTGCCTATCTGTGTGGAAAAAACGGGAAATCTCAACCCTTTTGTTATCATCATCTGTGCATTAAAAGATGCAAGTAATAAAGAAAAGTTGGAGCAGCAATTGTAGCAGCGGATGTGAAAGTGAAGGGTGCAAGTAAAAGACAAAATGACAATGACTCGTGGTTTTTGGTATGAACTGCTGACTGACATTAATGATTTCTCCTTGTTGTGGTCTTAGATACGAAATCTGAAAATGAGACTCGCTCTTGAGATTACCAATTCAAATTTAATGCATTCTGCATGAAAATGGAGATATCTAAATCCTCTGGGGTACTTTACGTGTTGTGCACCATAAGAGTTTCCATCCGGCTAGCAAGTGGAAATATTATAGTTTGATTTCGAGCTTTATGCGATCTATCTATACAGTTTGCTGCTGTAGTAGCAAATTATTTTATGATTTGAGTCAGCAGTTTGGAACTTTTGGGTGAAAATACAAAAGATAATGATGGGAACCAGTTGGGTGTATACTATTGTGAGCTCAGATGTGTCTTATAGTTAGTTAGTTAGTTAGTTAGAAGCATCCAAGTAATTAAAAATTGATCGAGGGTGTATTCTCCCTTTTTCAATGGAATCCACCAAAAAAGAGCACTCAATTTACCCTTCATATCTTCCCTAGTCTGAAATGAATTTTCTATCCTCCTCCCATATGCAAGATACATTTTTGGACAAAAGGTTTAAAAACTTTTGGGTGAAACTTCCTACACAACTATACCTTCTAATGAGTTCTGGATGGGAATCTGAAAAGTAGCCTTTACCTTGTGTAGCTTTGTTTAATTGAATTTATATTCTGAAACACAAGCATGAAATTAAATTAGGAATCTTACAAACTAACTCCAACTCAAATTTTTTTATATTTCGTTCCCCGTTAGTTAGTTAGTTACCTTTTCATAAACTTGATTAGTTAACTGTAGTATTAGTACATTAAATTACACAATGTACATTCTTGATGGGTTCTCTAACCTTTTAAATTTATTTTATGGGAATACCTTTGTTTCCTTGTTGAACTAAAGTGACAGATTCATGATCCTTACATCAATTACGAGAATGAGGTAAAGTTGAATTCTCTTTTCAAACATAATGGCTTCACTCTTCAACTTTATGGGCCAAAGTCTTTGAATAAAAAGTCTGTGCTACATTGCATTTTATAGCAGTTTTAAACCTACTCAACTTTTTCTTGCAACAAATTATCTCATCCAAACAAACCACAATAATTATTAACTGCCTTTTTTCCAACATGAGTATGACTGAATGAATTATAATGTTCAGCCTAGCTAACCCGAAAAAAACCATAAACCATGAGAAACACATTTTTTACTGCTCATTTGAATGCCGTAAATGCTCTCAATGCTCATAAAGCTAGTTAAAAGTCACTTACTTGTTAATTTAAGAGCCCCACTACTCTATTTTTTATTCCTCTATGCAATGTCATCACATCCGAAACGAATGTAGCTCTAATTATTCCATTTATATTCTGTCTATCGGTATTTTTTACCCACGTATTTTTTCATTCAATATTAAACTTAGGAACGAAACATGAACATAAAAGATTGAATGATTTATCCGTTACGCTTTAAAATTGTGTGAGAAATATTCCCATGAGAAAAAACTGTCGATCAATTCGTTCTTGGATCATATTGCACTGGATTATTTTACCGAGCATAATTTGGGCTTCTCTTGTTCACTCGTTTAAACCACAGGTTGGATTGATCATAGACTAAAAAGTCGATACTGTCTATATTTTAAGAAAAATCCAGTTTCAAATAACTCGAAAAATGTCATGAGCCCCACTCTTTGATCCACCACTCACTCAGTTAGACGGTGGTCAAAGCCAAATAGTCGTGATGCCACCCAGGTGAAAACCCTACCATTAACAATTACAGTAGTGGGGACAAAAGTGAGAAAAAATCCTTTCATGTGTGAAAATGTGATCGGTGAAATCTGAGCTCCACCTTTTCCCTTCTAGATACACATCTTATATGTGGCCCAATCATCTGTATCCATTATTACTATCATCTGTATCCCATTTCTATACACAAACATGGTCATGCTTTCAATAAAAGCAGGAGTGGAGCCCGATTTTCATATTATTATGTACTATTAGAAGCCCTCTTTATGTCATAATGATGAGATATAAAGGTGAGGTGGTACTGGTGCAATAAAAATATATGTCTACGACTCCTATGTATGATCCCGGGTGGTCGGTCAAGCTCTACTTACTATACTCTTTGGGTCGAACGGATTAAATGTTGTTTCAAAACAACGTGTTCTATGTAAATTTCCCAATCCAGTAAGTTTTTTACAAGTTTTTATTCCAGTCTTGCTTACTTGATCCTCGGAACAAAAAAGTTTTGGTACAACTTGACTGACCCGACACAGTACCATAGTTCAATTTGAATCATTCGAGTAAATGAAAAAAATTATATACCACTTCAAACTTTATGAACTGTATACGATACAAATTTTTAGAGCATTTAAACGTAGTTTTTCACTACTACAGAGACTTTTGATATTTTATGCAATACAAAGTGTTTTCCTTACATTATCGCGATCAAATTGTTTCGATTTTTTGAGATGGAGCATCGCCAATGTACACAATATAAATTCACTCGAATTTAAATGCCGCTTATTTTTGAAAGCAGCAATACTAGACGAGAATACGACGGCCTATTCTGAGGTCTGTGCTCGTGTAGAACTATTCAAAAGTTACCCAACGCATTCCTGGCAGCAGACACGGTACTTTAATCACTGTGTTGGGCTGAAAGTAGTAGCCAGATATAAAGCTGTTTACAATCTAATACAATGTAGCCGCATAGCTGGCTGCAACATGATTCCCCCACCGAATTCGTCAAGGTGTTGCTTTATCATCACAAAAGTGTCACTAATCCTTTAATGTAGGAACTAAAAAATTCAAAAGTCCAGTTTGTTTGTCTTCAACAACAAAGTTACAAAGCAGTACGTGAACTGCATACAATACTGCATACGTAAATAGCACAGCTATACTATGACAGAAAAACTTAATCTGATTTAGTTGGATAGTGTATTCACTTTTTTTGAGGTGCAAGTAGTAGGAAGAGACACACTTAATAAACAGGACCTCTTCGTTCATATGATTTCCTGCCTGCAGTTTTATTTCATTACCATTTAATTTTGGAAAGGTTAAGAAGAAAATGATGGTAATCATCATTCTGTGGTCATCATGGTATTCCACCACAATACTTCTATAGTTAGTTAGTAGCACCATTAGGTAGGCTAAAAGTCAAAAGAATCACTAATAAATCTTTGGTGCCTGGCTGCCTACCTAACTAACTAACTAACTAAAGTTACCTGCTCATGTTTGTTGCTGTTGTTGTTGTGTTATGATGAACTGAATGTTAATAAGGGACACCTTTCCAAATTGTTAGTTCTGTATCTGTACATGCACATGCATGGAGCTACAAGACCACAATATGCCCTTGATTAATAAATGGTGATGGAGCCTTCAGATATCATTTTACAGGATTTCTCCCTTCGTTCGTTAGGCAGTGAACACGCAATGGTGAAAAAAGGAACATTTTCACCGGCTCATGGGATCGAAACGTGTCTATTTATTATAGGCATAGGTACAATAGTGGTGTATTGGGAATCTACTTGAAACTGGACCTATTCATTTCAGTAATGATAGTTATATAGTTAGTTAGTTAGTTAGCCAGAACATGAAGCTGTCTTCAACTCGGTTTAACATCATCATGCGATTTAATCATGATGGCTAAAGGAAGAATTGGTTTTCAACAATACAGCTGTATTTAATTCTTGGCTGGGTGCAGCCATATTTTCCTTTTCAGGGTATGGGTTCTTGCGTATTGTGTGTGTGATTGTGCAGTATTTTACCGAATTGATTAAAAAGATTAGGTTATTGTGAAGACCAGACCGATTTTACAGATTGTGTACAACTGTAGCTAACTAGGCTGGTTGGTATCTAAAAATTAATTTTATATAGTTATAGTGAGTGCCCAAAAAAGTTACTGCAAAACGGAGAGCGTGTACATGTAAATAGGAAAAGTAGTTAAGTTAGTTGAGTGCATTTTACAACAAACACAAATGTACTCTATTGCTCCTGCTTTAATGTCTGATGAGTTTTTTTTGTAATAGATTGCACAGGAAACTAATCATCACAATGTAGCCAAATATATGCATCCGTAGTTGGTTGAAGAATACAAAAAAGATAGAAAAACAGACTGCCAGCATTTTTTCAAGTTCCAGACGGAGACTACAAAAATCTAATCGTATTATCACTGAAATCTGATCTATGGGTAAAAAAGATTCCGTGGTGAAATGTGTGTGCTGCGTGGATTTAATATCCTGTATTGAAACTCATGTACAATCATTAGATTCCTTATTATTATCCTTAATAACCTTTTGTATTGCCTAAAGGCGACACATGAAAAAATGGAAACACCAAAGGAAGAATAGCTACATTTTTACAACTTTTGTTAACTACTACTCATCATAATAATCACGTTAATTGAACCATTTCGACTAATACAGTGCAATGGGCATGTTATGTCATTGCCTGCTTATCTATTAACTAATACTAATGGTAATAATAATTATCGCATCTATTCAGAGCTAAAAGATGAGATCTTTTTATTGAAAGTTAGCTACACTACAACTGACTATCAAATTTAGGGTAGGTCATGTTTTTTTATACAAAGGATGCTTTATTGCTACGATAATCAATGGCTTTTATAATGCTCAATGGTTGAATCCCATACGATTTTTTTCAGGCAGATTGATCAACCATACAAAGGGGTATGAGATAAAATATTGAACAGTACTTTACAGTCTGTCATATGAATGGGGAGGTTAGTTTTAATGAGATCATTAAGAAGATCATCACAGCTCCCATCAAAGTATATCAGATACCACTTTTTATACGATTCAATAAAGGTTCATGTGGCACTTCACTCATTCCCCAAATCAAACATAATATAACAAACGAGGATTAAATTTTGAACCAAATGAGAATATATATAGCTAATGGAAACTTTTTTGAAACCAACAGCTGCAGCGAATACAACAGGAAATATGTTTTTACGCAGATCATAAACTTAACAATCATTATTACTCCTTTGGCAAAAGAGGGAGTGATCAACAAACAATAAAAACCTCGCTGGAGAACAATAGAGTCACATATCCTAAAATGGAAGTGCAATGGTCCATAAGAGCATCTCCTATTTTTAGCAATATCCTTTCCCTGTGGTATTTAAACAACACTAAAATGACATAAAATGAATTTTTGCTTCCATCCAAAACAAAAACATGGGATCATACAACCCTCACAGGTCGCATGATGCTACTTTGAAACTGGAAATAAAATGAAATCGCACCAAGAAAAAGGAAAACTACCAATTACCTAAGAGCTCCAGATGGAACTGTGAAATTTAATTTTTCACGCTCAGTCATTATTTTTTTTTGGAAAAAGGTACGCACAGTCATGTAGGTAGGTTGGCTAGTAGTCTAGTTAGTTAGTTAGTTACGAAGCAGATGAGAAAAATTCGGCTTAACCAATTAACCGGGCGACTGACATACATGTATGAAATGGGAAACGGAATAAATAATATAGCAACAACCCTGGGTTAGTTAGTTACAAAAAAATTGTGCCCTTTGCAGTTTGCCTTACCTAAAAAAAAGGAAAGAGGAGCTCCCGTGAATTCAAAGTCAAGTGTGTTGTGTATCTATACAGGATTGTACTTACTAACTAAGCTAGCTAATATGGTCAGTCTACCGTGTTATTTTTCCTGCTGAGAATGCTTAAATAGGACATGCTGTTCTCTCTTATGGAGAACAACACACAACATAATGACATGATACGCAGAGCACATAAACACACACAATTGTGGACCTTAACCTAGGCTATGAAATCTTAAGTACCAGTATACAAGGATAACTAAAAGTGCAGGTCAGAAAAGTGAATTCAAGTTGTTTAGGTCATTTTGCTCCCTCTCTGCGTTTCATGAATACAAATTTTGACTACTTTGGCTCTAAAGTAATAATCAATTGGTTCAATTTCGTGGAAGAAAAGTACAAGTGAAATGAAATAAGGACTACCTTGAGTTTCCATTCATAGTTGTGGGACAATGCAACAGTTCTAACTAACGAAAAGAATAAAGTAGTAATAATAATGCTGCATAGAAAAGGTGAATCTATACACTACGGGAGGAGTCGTTTTACATTTTACCTATGAAATGAATTTTGTATGAGAATGAGAGAGACATTATTTTCTTGCAAGGTTTTGAAACGCAGCTGCTCTCTATAGATTCTCCTGAAGGACTTTCTTTTATTCAGCCAACCAGAATAGACGCAGTTACAATTTACTGTCATTTCGTTTTTTTTTCAGAGCATGATTTGGTCTACCGTGAGGGATAAATGAAGATGTTGGATGGGTCAGAATTTTTATGTTTTAGTTTTGAATTCAGCTTTAGAGTATGAAAAGGAAATAAATTTGTGTAAAATTTTGCATTTCTCTAAAAAACCTACGCACACAAAGTCTAAACAGCCACATTGTTCAGCGAATGCAGTAATGTATATTTCCCCCTTTATGTGCACAAGTTCTTAAATTGCGTATGGTATCAGTTTCTCATCTCTATTTTTGTAGTTTGTTAGTACGATAAACGAATCTAATGCTATCCGGATTCATAAAATTCAGGATGAATGAAGGCTACATTTTATCAACGACTGATATATTGCTAAGAAAGCAAGCGTTCACCAACCACAGACTGTTTGAATGAATCCCAAATGTCCACATTCTTATTTATGAAAGGGAAGCTTTTTGAGATTGTGCTATTAAGTGTATGATTCCTCTATTATGCTATTGAAAATGCTCCCTCTAGTAAAACCAGCAGTGCTGACTGACTGTTGAATAAGCAATAGTAATCCAGTTGGACCAAACTACATGGTATTTCCCCTCACAGTAAGTTCTATTATGTGTGCAAAAGAAGGAAATGTCTTGCCTTTGCAGTGCACATTGAAGCTAGTGGTAATGCAACAAGACAAATATATTTGAAACCTGGGGAAATAAATCTTCCCGTCTTATGCTTCAAATCCCTTTATGTGGTTTAAATTCTAAATGGAGTAAATACTTTCTGTAGAAAAACTGCTCCCAAATATAGAAATAAAACGCATTAATATCATTTTATATACAATGATCTACTTTGCAATGCTTTTCCCAGAAAAGTGTAATGAGAATCCCTTTGTTTAAAACTAATTAAAAACGCTGCCAGGTGCGTTTTACGTATAAACTAACAAAAGACAATAAAGTCATAAACACATGATAAATGGTGAGAAACTATGAATTTAAATGGCAATGTCTTATTGTCACTGTATGCACAAAATCACTTGCTAAACAAAAAAACAAGTTTTACCTGTACCAAAAACATTGAATTTTTGGAAAAATAGAAAAACATACAAAATCCTTCCTTCTGTAATCATTTCATTGTTGAAAATAATACACAACTGTCGTGGGAAAGGAAATACAGCAACTTAACTTCACCTATTCACTCATATTTTTCACATCCAAACTAACTAAAAGACATATTGTACTCTATTATTTCCCCACAACTTAAATATGAGTATATTTACTGTGTGGGTGACAATTATTATGGTTTGAGCATGTTATTGTCAGTTTCCAATCTTTTGGTTCATTGAATCCACCATATTCAATCATGACAGTTGATGTTGATATGCATATACTGAACTATTTACTTGTTACGTACAAACTGCTGTCAAAAAGCCCCTTGTTGCTCTATTTGAGCCAATTGTGACAATTTTCCTGCGCTTTGTAAAACGAGAAAAAAATATACAAAAAAATATGTCTCACATTTTTCTAACAAGCATATGAATAACCAGTCAAAAGTTGCTATCCCTGTTTGATCGATGATGATAAATCTGTCCATAGTTGGCTTCGTTTGTCACTTATTCCAGCTGCTGGACTCTTCCAATATTCATTGCTCATTTGCAGATACTGGATTTGAATATGGTTAACAAGCTGGGACAATAAAAATACCCCTTTTTTCTCATGCAATGTTTTTTCCATACCCCATGATTCCATCGGTGAGGTCATGCATAATACAATATACTAGATTCGGTCGTGCATGCATGTGTGAACTAACGTATGCACGTGTGTACATCTCCGATGGAATAATAATCATGTCACGATAAACGGGCAAGACTATGGGGATGATAAACTTTTCTTTCAAAAGTCATATCCATCGGAGCGGCAGTAAAATTTGACAGGTGTCATCCACTGAGTGACAATTACTTTGCTCCAGCTTTTACAGTTTCATTAACTGCAAGGGTTGAAGTTAGAGTTAGTATGGATTACTAACAAACTATAACTAACAGCTATACTGTAAAGATATACGTATTAAAGAGTTGTATAAAAGAAGAGCTGGTATATACTGACTGTCAGTGTTATTATTGCCGACAAGTGCTTTCCTTATCAAATTTTCATCACGATAGATTACATTGTGATTTATACTACCCCCCTGATTCCATAGGAATAGTATATGGCAGGCTGGGGAGAAATTAGTCAACTAGGAGTAATAATTCTGACGGAATCCTTTTACAATGAAATGATGTAGCTTTCTTTCCCAAAAGGTGATTTCTCTGTTGGAAATGAAATCACCAAAGTGACGTTTGCATGCAAATGATGACGACCCGAGACACAGCTAGTGTGATGCATTTAGATGATTTTTTTGTTTCCTCATTGGACACGACATATGTACAGGAGAAAAGGATCGATAAAAACCGTATATAGTAGTCAGTAAAGAATCTTTTCTGCTCAAGAATTCCATGAATGCCTTACACACATCGTGATTGGCCAGAAGAAAAGGGTATTCCCAAAATTCCCTTTGTAGTTGTACACACTTACTTACATACAAATTCTTGTTACCCCCTTTTTGCCCATTCCCCTTGTGGATTAACAGTAGTTGTAGTACTTCGGTGTGGAGAAAAGTTTTTTTTCCCAAACCTTGTCATGTGTCACTCTGAAGAGTCTTTAAGACTTGTGTATACGCTTAAACTTCTTTCCTATATCATCTTATTGCGTACAATTTGAAGTCTTGGCATAAATATTCTGGGCCGGATTCGACTTGCTTTCAATCAAACAAATGTGTTTACTTATTCCAAATGTGGGAACACAATAGGTATAGGTAGTACATATGTAGAAACGTGCTATATGGGAATCAAATTGTGTTGCCAACTTTAGGAGTGGGAGTTGTGTTTAGTTTATTGGAACCAGGTTAGTTTGCATACTTTTTTAGTGTATGAGGACCACTAAGGACTGATTGAGCATCGATTATTCACGTGAGTTTGACGGATACGTTAAGTATTAAGCTTTTTCGTGGTTTTTAGGTCGGTGCAATAACTTTGGAAGCAGATCTGAGCCTGTTCAATCAAAGTTATGGAAATTTTTTTAGAAAAATAAAGAAATGTTTCCAGTTCCCGATTATCTATACGTAATGAAATGTAAACGCAGCGTACAATGCCAGATTGGAGTAGTTAGTTATGGTACTTACAAAATGCAAATTCACAAGAGGATTCAATACAAAAAGTCAAGTTGTATGCAAACATTACATGAAGCAATATTATTGTTGAATATAAAGGTTTCTTCAACCAGTCTTGCGTATATAAAACCATGTCTTTCTTGTTTTTTATTTCCCCAGGATTTTGTAACAATGCACTGTCTCCATTTCTCTACAAAAGGTGCATATATAGCGTGTCAATAAAAGGACCCCCAACAGACTTGGTTAAGAAACTGATATTTCCTTCCCGTCCAATTTTCGTAAAACCTCATCCATTTTATTATTACATGCTGATGTAATCACACTAATATTCTCATATTTCGTATCTCATTTCAATCTATATACTTTTCATCACACCAGTAGTCACCAGTTTTATAGTCAGTTAGTAGCTGTACCTTATATTGTGTTGTGTGCATGACTCGAAAGCGAAATAAAAATTGCATACATTATAGCCAACTGGAACTTTGAACTGCCATGATAACAGCTCTAATTTCACGTTGTAGTACCGGATATGTTCGTGCAAGTATGGGTACTGAAAATTGCACAATATTTCATAATTTCTTTATCATAAAAATACCAGGTGCTTGAAAAGCAGTATAATAAAAGCAATCATAGTATTAAGATTCCACGACTTTCCAGCATTACTTGCTTCCAAGCACAGCTTATAGCTAACTGCTTCTAACTAGCCAACTATTATCATCATTATTATTCAGTATTGTTGCACATGCAGACAAGAAATCACCGGTTAATATGGCTGTTGGCAGCAGCCACAATTTTCTTTAAAAATTGCTGCGTGAGTATTAAGTTGTTCCACTAATGCTATCATTGAAGAGATATGAGCCATACACCCAGATTAATTTATATCTTTTTCTACGAGTACCGCTGGAATTTTTACCCACACACACACACATTATCCCCCGTGCAATTTAATCCCGTCTGTTTTGATCTGTGAGACATGACGACCAAGTGGTGTAATTTCATTGGCCAGACCTAAGCAATTTTTTTCGAACCCGCTAATTTTGCACTGAAAACCGGTTTGGTGCCCATTATTTTTCATTGTTGTTACTGCTTTCCAATCTGACTTGCTGAGGGATGTTGAATTACATAATCTGTCATGGAACATGGACGAGCGTGCTTGAAAACATGTCTTCTTTATGTTTTCGTGTCAGTAATGCCTCCATTGTGTACAGTAAGTTAGTTACATATGGTAGCAATAAAAACATTTGCTCACAAAAACAAAAAAGGTGTATGGATTTTTTTCTTATGTGGCTACCTTATGGTCAAATAATATGGCTCCAACTGTTGTGAATTTCTACACAAATTCGAATATAAATTACGATCGCACTAAACTGTGAACTTTGATCTATTGTCACAATTTTAAGAGAATATGCTGGCGTGGCAATTGGCAATCCTATGAAGACATAAAAATTGCCTGATTTCCAAAAGGTTACTTAGTTATGCAAAGCAAAGTTCACCAATCGTATACATAAATCACATTCCACACTCCACATATATTGCTCCATCGTGCAGTACTAACTAAACTACTCATACATATCAAATTATAATAAACTCATGCAAAAAACTCTGTTCCCAAGCTTTACCAGTCAACCATCCCAATTTGCCCAACGAGCTTTCAATCCCTATCAATTAATCAAAGCACACATCAAACAAATCGGAACGTTCAAAGAGTCCCAAAATACACGTTCACCATACATTAAATGAGCAAATAAATCGGCCCGGTTTTTTACCCAAACCCTTCATTCCCACCATACATGAGACATACTCAAATCCCAGAAGATAAATCATTGACCAACACGTCGGGCACAAGAACCAACAAAGCACAGTCAGTCCCAACTCAAATGAAAAGCGTATGGAGAATTCCAAAAAATCATCATTATTATGCATAACAATCCATATTTCCTTTGAACTCCACACATATCCCCATCATTATTCACCATTCACTCACCAACTACCTGTATAAACCTAACCCACCAATTCACCATGCTAGCATACTTTGGTACAGCAAACTAAATATAACAAAGGCCCATCCTGAACACATTTCACATAAACTAAAAATCCAGCTATACAGGCAAAAAGGAACAAAAAACCCTGATACAGATCATACCACATCACAGAAACACATTGGAATCATTCACTAACTTAAACTTAGTATTCTTTCAACACTGGACTCTGTTACGTAGGCAAGTCTGGCGATGGTACACAACACACCGTATTGGGGGAATTACCTTGATCTTCTGCTTTAGCTCTATCTAGCTATAGCTTTTTTGTTTCGCAAGGCTAGTTCAATGTGAGCATGGAAAACCCCATGTTAAAAGGCAATAGTTAGTTATAAGTTCCTTTCGTTCGTTCGTTGTTTGGGCGCAGACACTGCTAACTAACTACTATACTATATGCTGGATAAGCTGCTACGTTGTACGTATGTGAGTTGTTCCCACTTTTTGAACCTTCTCATGTGCACGAGAACACAAATGTTTCATTCAGTCGTAGACACAGCTGCTGAAAGGAGAGTTGCTGTCCTTGTTTTTCTGAGCGAAACCATTTTTTTGTACTTGGCTACTAAAAAATCCCCATTAACTAACCAACTAACTACTTTCAGTAGCTATAGTTTGTTAGCGTGTGTGAAGTTGGTTACCGATTGTGTGGAATATTACTATTGTGTATATTGTCTGTTTTTGCAATAGTTGAAACTACCGCCAATTCGTTGTTTTGTCTTTTGTGTGTGTTAAGTTAGTTACAAATACTCAGGATTTTGTATTTGAAAGTTTTGTTGTTTATGTTTAGTTAATAACTAAATTGCGATAGTTTGTTTGCAAAAGGAACGTGGAATTGAATGGAGTTAGTTTCGAAAAATCTCGTCTTTTTTGTGTGCTTTGATATAATCAAAGCCAGTTGGGTTGTGCGACCAACCACAACAAACAAACAACAAGTTAGTAAGTAATTCGTTGTTAACTTTGTTAACGAACTGGGAGCTCTGTTTGATCCCCCAAGTTTTTTGTGGGCTGAATATCTGCAGTGCTGTTTGCTTGTGTTTGCGAATATTTTTGGCCCAAGCCGGGCAGCTAACTAACTAAACTACTGGTCCGTGCAAACATGATCGATTGAAGAAAGTGAATTTCATTGTCAATTCCTGGAATCAAATATTGAACAGACCGTGACTGAAGTGAGCAAACTAACTAGAAGAATAAATTGAGCTAAAGATAAACTTTTGCATCACAAGAAGCGCAACTTTTTTCATCCAACAGCCGTTTTTGCATAAAGTGTAAAAAAGTCAAACCGGACAAAAAAGTAAAGTTTGTTGGTACGTTTCAGTCACCAGCTTTTTCGATTACTTATCAAACTCATTCCTTTTGAGTTGACAAAAATAAAAGACTTTTCTCAACCGACAGTCGATCCCTACCATTTCTCTTTCTAATCTTTATCGGTTCTTTGATCAAAGTGAACGGATTATATTTTTCGGAGCAAAAAGTCAACCATCGGTAAGTTAAACTTCTAAACATATGCCATTTTGTACTGTTGTAAGGTCGTATCTCTTATGTTTTATTTTTTGCTGGCTGCTTAGAAAACTTTTTAGATATTACGCTTAAGAGTTACGTATGGGTTAGTTTGTCAAATCTGATCTGGAATGATACTTCTGGGTTACACATGGTAAAGGAGCCTCTCAATCCTTTTGACATTCATATGGTGTCTTGTTAACATCAACTTGTAGTGTATTTTACGTGACGCTATTAATCTCCACGTACTGCATACACTGCACTCTTTTAACATAAGCAAAGTGTCACTTTTTTGCCCCTTTTGACTAAAATTAGTTACTTAACTGGTATCTAGTGTAACAAGTTCATCGAACTCGCACTGCAAACTTTTTCACGGTCAATTTATCATGGAGCTTTGATTATCATTCATGGAATAAGATTTGGCTACAAAGTTTAGTTTCAAACGAACTGACTGACTGTAGTCAGTCAAAGTAAAACTGAATCATCGTTCTTGTACAACTAAAAAAGCATAGTTTTATTCACGGTTTTTCTAACTCCCTGACAGTTCATCCAATTGTTCAATTGTGATAAGCATGTTCATTAGCTATTCCATAATTCTTGAATCCAATGAGCAAATATGTGATTAGCATTAATACACGCTTCGTGTTACTACTAACTAACTAACTGTAACAAATTGTAGTTTATTTGTGTTAGATTGCATAAGCAGACCAGGAAACTTGGTATGCGCAAAAAAGTATCGATTCGTGGTGCAAAAACTATGGTGCATTTATGTGTCGTTAGATTAAGTGGAGTGAAACGAGCTCAATTTCGAAACAGTTGATACTCAGGATTCTCTTTATAGTACGAAATAACTAACTTGTCTCTTATCTTGGTCCCTTTTTCGCAAATAGGCTGCGTGTGCACTCATGTGAGATGGTAAACTTTTTTTACAACCAGTGACGTACTGAGAGCATAGATTCAAAAAGTTGGTTCCACTTTAATTATACATGAAATTTGCAGGCCTCATCTAGGTCATGCCACAAAAACAGATTAAATTTCATTATATATGCACTCAAATTTTCTCATTTTCCACATCGACTTAACAAAATTGCAAGCTTGTAGTCTCTCACTCTCTAAATCCCAAGTACCAGCAGGTGGTGCAAAAGTCTAACTCTCACCACTAATAGCTATTACTATACTAGAATGATAACACCAGTATTTTCAAATGAGCTCTGTGAATCGGGCAATACGATCTGTACGTAAAGGCAACTATCGTTTACAAGTTTCTTCCGTTTTACTACCGCACAATTCACTCTATCCTTAAGGCCTCTCAATTTTAGCCTAAAGCTGTAGCTACCAACTTGACATTGACTCTTGTTTGTAACCGTATTCCTTGGTATGTGCAACCAAACCGGCATTAGATAATTTTAATTGAGTCAAGTTCTCCTTTTTATCCGAGTCTGTTTAGTTTTTTATATGACTAAAATATGGGAAAATAATTGAATCCATAACAAGGGTTGCTGTAATCCTATAGGGCACCATACTATCAACTAACTAGACACATTTCTTTATGTCATTTCATTTGTGCCTTCAATCTTGGAAATGGATCTTATCCAAATTATGAGTTCAATTCTCTCTCAACTTATCTTCAGGGTTGTTAGTTATTTAGTTAGTTAGTACGTAAGCTACTGACTAACTACAAAAGGTAGAAAAAGAAATTCCACGTTTTGGTGGTAGCAACTCAATCCTCTAGTTTTCATTCCCTGTCTAATATAGAGGTTTTATGGACTAACTAACTTACAACTTTACTTGCCGCTGTAAATCAACCCCTTGTGCTGAGAACAGCATTTTTTTCAACTTTTTCTCACACCACACACATACTCGCACTAGCTAAAAGAGTTGACTAGTCAATGTGAAGGTTACATGTTCCATCACATTTTATTTTCCACTTGGCTAAGCAAGCCCTAAGAGATAATACAGAAGCACTCTCTATAGAAAATGACTGCAGCAGCAACTTATTGAGATGTTCTTGGTTTTTTTCCCTAACTAACTATAAGAGCGTCTATCAAATCAAGTTTGCCACCTGAGATGATGATACTGGTGACAATGTATGAGCACTTTGTGTAGAAATACGAGCAGAGCAATGAAACTCTGCAAAAATCGAAGTGATAGGAATACGAGTGAGTGAGTAGTGATAAAATTGAGCGTATTTAATGGGAGATTGGACTAGAACTTGCGATAAACTGCAAACTTGAATCCGCAATAAACAACAGGTATTAAGTGCATTGTCTGCGTTTTTCTAGCTATACCAAGTTGCGTCAATAAATCCGTCGTGTGAGAAAGTCGATTTAAAGCTTCCGAGATTCTACAAGTTGACTTTGCTCAGATATATAGGACCATATTTTGTGTAGCTCTTTGGAAATCCGACCACATTATTTTGTGCACACACGTTTGTTATTATTTGTTTGTGTGTGTGAGTAAATAATTCTCTGGTGGATTTCCGTGTGTGCATACTTGGTGGTATGCAGATCAAATTCCAAACGCTTTTGGGAATTATAGTAAGTTAGTTAGTTAGTTTTGGTAACAACAAAAGAACTGTAGCACATGTGTTTGTTTGTGAGCATTATTATTATTTGAAGCAGTGTGCAGGACCGTATTAGTTTCCAGTTTGACAATTACAGATTTTGTGCACACTAGTGGAACACTGACATTTGTCTTTGTTCCTATCACTGGTTTGGTTTGGTTGGTGGGAGACGTGGAAAAAAAGGAAGATAAAAAGCAAGTTTCCAGTCCACCGACATAAATATTGTGGGATTTTTTTTCAACTGTAGTATCTAAGGTAGTACAAGAGTGAGATAATCTTTGATGACTTATGGTCTTAGAGACAAGTTAAGCACATAATACATAGGTGCACCCATTTAGTTGAATCATGGTGTAATTAAACTTCATATCTTGTGTGCTTATGCATATTGTCAAGCTGTTGGCTGCATTTGCTTAATGATGTGA
>Ga0210040_10004704_pt1 | contig 17654 bp, 13 predicted proteins | sample CryGeyCG12114_NA_FD_185462 | JGI IMG/M metagenome (GOLD analysis project Ga0210040, IMG submission 185462) | Groundwater microbial communities from aquifer - Crystal Geyser CG19_WC_8/21/14_NA (SPAdes) (version 2) | ecosystem: Environmental > Aquatic > Deep subsurface > Groundwater | place: USA... | reverse complement strand
ATCCGGGCGACCGCCTCGGCCAGCCTGGTGACGGCGTTGTCGTCGTGCACGAACGAGCCGTGCCCGGGGCGGCCGGATGCGGTGAGCTTCATCCAGGCCAGGCCCTTCTCCGCGGTCTGCACCAGGTAGAGGCGCAGGTCGTCGCGGACGGTGATGCTGAACCCGCCGACCTCGCTGATCGCCTCCGTGCAGCCCTCGAACAGGTCGGCGTGGTGGTCGACCAGGTAGTGCGCGCCCTTGCGGCCGCCGGCCTCCTCGTCGGCGACGAAGGCCAGCACGATGTCGCGGTCGGGCGTGACGCCGGTGCGGGCCCAGTCGCGCACCAGCGCCAGGGTCATGGCGTCCATGTCCTTCATGTCGACCGCGCCGCGGCCCCAGACGTAGCCGTCCCGCTCCTCGCCGCTGAACGGGTGCACGCTCCACTCCGCCGGGTCGGCCGGGACGACGTCCAGGTGGCCGTGCACCAGCAGCGCCGGGCGGTCCCGGTTCGTGCCCTCGATCCGGGCGACCAGGCTGGCCCGGCCGGGCTCGGACTCGTGGATGACGCTGTCGATGCCGACCTCGTCGAGCTTGGCCGCGACCCACTCGGCGGCCTTCCGCTCCCCCGCGCTGGTGGCGGTGTCCCCGGTGTTCGTGGTGTCGATCCGGATCAGCTCGGAGAGCAGCTCCGCGACCTCGGACTGCGCACCTTCGAGCGGCTCTGCGGAAGGGGCGGGAGCTGGCTGCGACATGCGGTCGATCCTGCCACCGGGGCCCGTCCCGGGCCGCCGGGAGGCTCCGTTATGCTCGTCGAGGCGCTCCGCGGAGTGCCTCACCTGTCCGGGTGGCGGAATGGCAGACGCGCTAGCTTGAGGTGCTAGTGCCCTTTATCGGGCGTGGGGGTTCAAGTCCCCCCTCGGACACACACTCACCCCGGTGTTCCTGCAGGTCAGGAGCCCGGGGTGATCTCGTTTGAGGGCTCGGATCGGCCGCGTGCTCCACAGTGGTACTTCGCCGGCTCGAGTTCGATCGTCGAGCAGTCCGGCGAAGCGGTCGGCCGCCTGACGCCCCATCCCGGGGTGCACGTGTTGGTCGACGGTGGGGGTGATGGTCGCGTTCACGTGGCCGAGCCGCTCGGACACGACCTTGACCGGCTCGCCGGCGGCCAGCCGCAACGTCGCGTGCGTGGTGCCGGAGGTCGTGCAGCCGGATCAGCGGCAGCTGCTCCTCCCCCACCGCTCGCCGCGCATGGCGCACGTGCTCGACGAACCGGCGGGAGAACCGTTCGGGGTGACGGGCCACCGTCCGGTCCTCGTCACCCCGCTGGTCACCGCCTACCGACGCCGGCCGGGCCCCGAGTGGATCCATGGACTCTGTTCGCACCTGTGGACACGGCTACCTCACCCCGCCGTCGCATGGGGTGACCTGGCCCGACTCTCTGTCGGCTGGAGTGTCGGAGGATGCGGGGACGGACGTCTTGAGCAGCTGTTGCTCCTGCGACCGACGGACCTGGCGCGACCAGGCGCTCTCTCCGGTGCCGAGCTCCGGCTGACCGTGCTCCGGCAGCTCGGCCATCGGACCCCGGCGGCAGCACTCCCCGTGGTCGCCCGGGTGGACGCGCCGCTCGGCCCCCTCGCGACGGGGACGGCGCCCCGGCCGAGGTAGTGCCCGGGCCCATGGCAGGTATCACCGGATCGGCGTTCCCCGGCAACGAGGTGGGCGGTTTCCTGTGACGGACCCCACGTGCGGTCCTGGACCGCCATACAGTTGGAGAGCGAATGTCTCACCGTTCCACGTCACGAGGCGCGCACCGTCGCGCGGCGCTCGTGGTCACGGCCGTCAGCAGCGTGGCGCTGCTCGCTGCCTGCGGCGGCTCGACGCAGCCGGCCGACGGCAGCGGATCTGGCTCGGACTCCTCGGCGAAGACGCTCGTGTTCTCGCCCCTCGGGCTGCAGATCCCGGCGATGAAGCAGCTGTCCGACGGCATCAAGGCCTACGCCGCGTCGAAGGGGTTCGACGTCATCGTCCAGGACCCAGGGCTGGACGCGCAGAAGCAGGTCACCGACTTGCAGAGCGTCGTCCAGTCCGGCCGTGCCGACGCGGTGTGGGCGATCATGGTGCAGCCCTCGTCCGCCACCGCCCTGGTAGGCGAGGCCCAGGATGCCGGCGTGCCGATGGTCCTCAACGGTGTGCCCGCCGACTACGGCCTGGACGGGCTGGTGCCCGGGGTCTCCTTCGCGACCATCGATTACACGGCCCTGGGCAAGGCGGCCGGCGAGGCGCTGGGTACCTGCATCAACGACGAGCTCGACGGCAAGGCACAGGTGATCATGGAGGAGAGCACCCCGGGCACCGCCGGCAAGGAGGACATCGAGACCGCCGCGAAGGACGCGCTCGCCGCGACCGCGCCCGGCGCCGAGATCGTCACCTCCGTGGTCGCCAGCGAGCGGTCGCAGGCTCAGACCGACATCGGTGCCGCGCTGCAGGGCAATCCCGAGGTGACCGCCGTCCTCGGCAACAACGACGAGGGTTCGCTCGGCGCCATCGGCGCGTTCAAAGCTGCCGGCAAGGAACTGCCTTGCATCGTCGACACCGGCGGCGGCAACGACGAGTCGCTGGCATCGGTCGACAGCGGTGACCTCTACGCCGTCGTCGCACTGCAGTTCCAGGACGACATGACCCAGAACGTCGACCAGCTCGCGTCGATGGTCGCGGACCCGACCGCCCAGGGTGTGCAGCTGACCACCCCGCAGAAGGTCGTCACGGGGAAGGGATGAGCACCATGACCCAGTCCGAGGTGGTGACCGTGCCCGGGGCGGAGAGCCCCGGCGCGGCGCCCGTCCCCAGTGGGCACGACATGCCGCGTGCGGTGTCGATCCTGGTGTTCCTGCGCGACCGGGGCATCTTCGTCCTGTGGGGCCTGCTCATCGTGGCCTTCGCCTTCTGGTGCGCCCCGTACTTCTTCACCATGGACAACGGCCTCCTCGTGGCCAACGCAGCCGCGCTGACCGCGCTGTTCGCGGCCGGCGTCGGCATCGGGATCATGACCGGGGTGCTGGACCTCTCTTTGCCCGGCACCGCCGCGATCGCCAGCTGTGTGTGCGGCTGGCTGCTGACCCACGGCCAGCCGGTCTGGCTCGGTCTGCTCGCCGGGCTCGCGTGCGGGGTCGTGGTCGGGATCGTCAACGGGCTGATCACCATCCGTGGCTTCAACCCGATCATCGTCACGATCGGGACCCTGTCCGTGCTGTCCGGGCTGGCCTCTGTCGTGGCCGGCGGGTTCACCTTCCCCGGGCTCACCCAGCTCGAGTTCATGGGCACGCACCGGTACCTCGGGGTGCCGGCGCCGGTCTACGTCGTCGCGTTGGTCTTCCTCGTGGGCACGGTCTTCCTCACCCGCACTCGGGACGGCATCCGGCTGATGGCGGTCGGCGGCAACGCCGAGGCAGTGCGCCGGGCAGGTATCCGCAGCGACCGCTACAAGGTGGTCGGATTCGTCATCTCCGGTCTCCTCGCGGCCCTCGGTGGGCTGGTCAGCACTGCTGTCGTGACCGAGGCCAGCCCGCAGGCCAGCCCCGCGATCATCTTCAGCGCGCTGACCGCGGTCGCCCTCGCCGGTGTCGCCCTCAGTGGCGGACGCGGCAGCTTGCCGCGGATCCTGGTAGGGGCACTGATCCTCGCCACCATCAGCAACGGCCTCACCATCCGGGGCATCCAGCCGTACTGGGCGACGGTCTGCACCGGGGCCCTTTTGCTGGGATCGCTGCTGCTCGAGCGGGTCATCCAGAACGCCGTCTCAGAGCGGCTGATGTCCGCCAACGTCTCCGTTCACGCGAAGAAGGTCTGAGGCCATGCCCACCCGGAACGCCGCCACCCCGGCGCTGGAGCTCGTCGACATCGAGCTGCACTACGGCTTCGTCCGCGCGCTCGACGCGATCAACGTCCATGTCATGCCCGGTGAGGTGGTAGGGCTGCTCGGTGACAACGGCGCCGGCAAGTCCACCTTGCTCAAGGTCATGTCCGGAGCGCACCGGCCCTCCCACGGCAGGGTGCGGGTGCACGGTGAGGAGAAGGTCTTCTCCGCCCCCAGCGACGCCGCCGCGGCCGGGGTGCAGATGGTCTACCAGGATCTCGCCCTCGTCGAGCCGCAGGACATCTCGACCAACCTCAACCTCGGCCAGGAGCAGCTGCGGCGCGGCCCGCTGGGCTGGCTCGGCTTCGTCGACCGCAAGGCGATGCGGCGCGGCGCTGAGCGCGAGCTGGACCGGCTCGGCGTGCGCACCGCGCCGATGACCCGGCCGGTCGAGATGCTCTCCGGCGGTCAGCGTCAGGTGGTCGCACTGGCCCGCAGCGCGATCCGGGTGAACGGCGAGTCGCAGGGCATCCTGCTGCTGGACGAGCCGACCGCGGCGCTGGGCTACGAGCAGACCAAGCAGGTGGAGGCGCTCATCCGGCGGATGGCCGACCAGGGCATCGCCATCGTCCTGGTCACCCACGACCTGCCGCTGTGCTACGAGACCGCCGACCGGCTGGTGATCCTCAACCGCGGTCGCAAGGTCGCGGACGTACCGGTGCAGGGGGCCGACCGCGACCACGTCGTCGGCTGGATCACCGGCTCCCGGCCGTCGATGTACGCGACCGCGTGACCGATCGCGGCAGCGCTCCCTCCGATCTCCGGGTCGAGCACCTCGACACCGCCTTCGGCATCGGCGACCGGCAGCCACGGCTGTCCTGGCTGCTGCCGGAGGGGGTGCCCCGTCAGCGTGCCCACCGGATCCGCACCGAAGGCGGCGCCGACACCGGCTGGGTCGCCGGCGACCGCAGCGTGCTCGTGCCCTGGCCGTTCGCCCCGCTGACCTCCGGGGAGCAGGTGACCTGGCAGGTCCAGGTGCGCACCGAGCGCGGTGAGAGCGACTGGTCGCCGCCGTGCACCCTGGAGGCAGGCCTCCTCGATCCGGGGAACTGGACGGCCCGCTGGGTCCACCCGGCCGAGGACGAGGTCGCCGCGCCGGGACGCCGTCCGGCGTACGAGCTGCGGGGCACCCTGGCGCTCCCGCGACCGGTCGTGCGGGCCCGCCTGTACGCCACCGCACACGGCCTCTACGAGTTCTTCCTGGGCGGCCGTCGGGTCGGCGACCTGGAGCTGACTCCGGGCTACACCGAGTACGGCTCGCGGGTGCAGGTCCAGGTGTACGACGTCACCGACCTGCTGGTGCCCGGCACCAACGAGCTCACCGCGCTGCTCTCGGACGGGTGGTTCCGCGGGCAGGTCGGGGTGATGCGAGCGACCGAGCAGTGGGGTGTGCGCACCGCCTTCCTGGCGCAGCTGCACGTCGACCTGGACGACGGGACGACGGTCCGCACCGGGACCGACGCCTCGTGGCACAGCCGCCCCTCGCGGGTGACCGCCGCCGACCTCATCGAGGGCCAGGCAGAGGACCATCGCACCGACGAACGGCCGTGGCGGCCGGTCGTCCCGGCGGAGCTCGGCTTCGACACCCTGGTGTGGTCGCCGGCTCCCCCGGTCCGGCGGGTGCAGGAACTGCGACCCGTGCGCGTCACCCGGCTCGACGACGACCGGCAGGTCGTCGACCTCGGGCAGAACATCAACGGGTGGGTCCGGATGACCGGCCTGGGTCCGGCCGGGACAGAACTCACGCTCACCCACGGCGAGTGGTTGGCCCCCGACGGGGACGTCACCGTCGAGCACCTCCGCCCGGCCATGGCCTTCCTGCCGCACCCGCTGTCGGCGGGACAGGTCGACCGCGTGCTGTCCGCCGGTGACGACGACGTGTTCGAGCCGCGGCACACCACCCACGGCTTCCAGTACGCGCGGGTGGAGAGGCACCCCGACGACCTCACACCGGAGGACGTCACCGGCGTCGTCGTGCACAGCGACCTGCGCCGCCGTGGCTGGTTCAGCTGCAGCGACGAGCGGGTCGACCGACTGCACGAGGCGGCGGTGTGGAGCTTCCGCGGCAACGCCTGCGACATCCCCACCGACTGCCCGACCCGCGAGCGGCACGGCTGGACCGGGGACTGGCAGCTCTACGTGCCGACGGCCTCGTTCCTGTACGACGTGGCCGGCCTGTCGACCAAGTGGCTGCGGGACCTCGCGGCCGGCCAGTGGGAGAACGGCGTCATCGGCAACATGGCGCCCATGCCCCGCGCCGAGGGCCGGGACGGCCCGATCGCCTCGTGGAACGGCTCGGCCGGCTGGGGCGACGCCGTGGTCCTCGTCCCGTGGGAGACCTACCGGGCCACCGGCGACGAGCGCGTCCTTGCCGAGCTGTGGCCGGCGATGGTCCGCTGGCTGGACCACGTCGAGCGCACCGCGGCCGAGGGTCGCCACGTCGATCGGGTCGCCCGGTCGGCGAAGCCCGCTGCCCACGAGCACCGACTGTGGGACACCGGTTTCCACTGGGGCGAGTGGCTCGTGCCGGACGACGACCTGTCGGACATGCCCGGCTACCTCGCACGCGACAAGGCCGACGTCGCCACTGCCTTCTTCGCCCACTCCACCTCGTTGATGGCCCGGATCGCCGACGTCCTGGGCCGGTCGGGCGACGCAGCACGGTACGAGCGGCTGTCCGAGGAGGTCCGCGCCGCCTGGCGGGCGGAGTTCATCGACGCCGACGGGGCGGTCCGCCCCGACACGCAGGCCAACCTGGTCCGGGCGCTGACGTTCAGGCTCGTCCCCGACGAGCTGCGGCAGCGGACGGCGGACCGGCTGGTGGAGCTCATCCGGCTGGCCGGCACCCATCTGGGCACCGGCTTCCTGGCCACCCCGGACCTGTTGCCGGTGCTGGCCGACACCGGCCACGCCGACGTCGCTTACGAGTTGCTGCTGCAGGACAGGCCGCCGTCGTGGCTGGCGATGCTCGACCGCGGGGCGACGACGGTTTGGGAGCGCTGGGAGGGCGTCGACGCCGAGGGGATCCCGCACGAGTCGCTCAACCACTACTCCAAGGGAGCGGTGATCAGCTTCCTGCACCGCTACACGGCGGGCATCCGTCTCGACGACCCGGCGTACCGGTCGTTCACGGTGCAGCCGGTCCCCGGTGGCGGGCTGACCGCGGCCTCCGCCGTCCACGACTCCCCCTACGGCCGCATCGAGTCGGCCTGGCACATCGGCGACGGCACGTTCTCCCTCGAGGTCACCGTCCCCAGCGGCACGACGGCCAGCGTGGTGCTCCCCGACGGCTCTCACCGGGAGGTGGGAGCCGGCGTCTGGACCGGGACCTGTCCTGTGCCCACGGCGTCGGACGAGCCCGCGCAATGACGACAGCCTCCGCCGGCGTCGGCTGGAGGTCGTCGGCACGGGCATGATCGCGCACGACGTCGCGCGAACCCTCGAGCACGTGCCCGCGGTCCAGGTCCGGGCGGTCGCTTCCCGCACCGAGCAGCGCGGCCAGGCGTTCATGGCCGAACACGGGGCAGCCTCAGCGGGCCTCGATCACCACGACGGCGTCCGGGCAACCGGGTGCCGTCGCCGTGACGGTGATCGTCCCCACGCCGGTCGGGCGCACGACCCCGAGCACCCGACCGTCGTAGGTCGTGTGGCGGTCGTCCAGGTAGAACTCCTCGGTCGCAGGTGCCGCACTGCCCAGCCCCTGCAGGACCGCCGGGCCGTCGACGTACACGGTCACGAGACGGTCGCAGCCGAGCGCGAGGGTGCCCCTGGCGTCCTGCAGCAGGAGGTCCACGTACACCAGGTCGGTGTCGTCGGCGCGGACGACGTCCCGGTCGGCGACCGCGACCAACCGGATCGGCCCGCAGGCCGAGTGCAGCGAGAACCGGCCGGTCTCCCGTGAACGCGTGCGGCCGATCGCGGTCAGCTCACCGGGGGCGTACGGCACCTGGAACTCGGCGCGGAACCGGTTCGCCTCGCCGGCTCCAGCGACGCCGAGGGATCGACCGTCCAGCAACAGCTCCACCTCGTCGGCGTCGCTGTAGACCTCCACGGTCACGGGCGTCCCCTCCGCGCCGGTGAAGCTCCAACTGCTCACCGAGTCGCTCCAGGCCCACGGTGTGGACACCGTCTCCTGCCCGGAACGCTCCGGGCGCTGCACAGCGATGTAGGGATCACGCCGCAGGCCGAACACGATCTCGCGGTAGTACGACGCCGGCCGTCGCCACCCGGTGATGTCCAGGTCGCCCACGTGCGCGGCCAGCCAGGGGTACGGCGCACCGAACTGCCCCGCCGTCGGGTCGTCGGCGGACGCGACCCGTCCGATGCCGGCCTCGCCGAGGTAGTCCCAGCCGGTCCAGGTGAAGTCGCCGATGACGTGCGGGTTGTCCTGCACCAGCCGCCACAGCCGGTCGATCCGGGCCGGGAACGTCTCCGAGCCCACGATGACGCGGCGCGGGAAGAGTTCCCGGTCGACCTCGTAGCGCGCCTCCATGTAGTTCATCCCGGCCACGTCCAGGACGTCGAAGGACTCCGCCGTCCGCTCGGCGACCAGCTGGGAGCCGGCGAGATGGTCCATGAGCTCGGTGAGGTCGGCCAGCATCGTGTTGATCCCGGCCTGCTGATCGGCGGCGCGCGCCTCACCCATCACGGTCAGCATCCCGTTGACCCCGTTCGTGACCAGGCGGGTCGAGTCCAGGGACCGCACCTTCTCGGCCAGTCGGCGAGACCAGGCGGCTCCGCGGGGTCGTCCCAGCTCGGGGATCTCGTTACCGATCGAGTAGAGGACGACGCTCGGATGGTTGCCGACCTTGGCGACCATCGCCTCAACCTCGCGCTCCCAGGTGGAGCTGAAGTCGATCGAGGAGTCGAAGTCGGACTTCCCCTCGGTCCAGACGTCGGCCAGTTCCTCCATCACGAGGACGCCGTGCCGGTCGCAGGCCGCCAGCATCGCCCGGCTCATCGGGTTGTGCGCGCTGCGCACGGCGTTGAAGCCCGCCGCCTTGAGCAGCTGCACCCGACGCTCGTCGGCCCGGTCGATCGCGACGGCCCCGAGGACGCCGTTGTCCGAGTGGACGCAGGCGCCGCGCAGCTTCACCTGCCGGCCGTTGAGCCGCAGCCCGCGCAGGGGGTCGACGGACAGCGTCCGGATGCCGAACGCGGTGGTCGCGTCGTCGACGACCTCGTCGCCGTCCCGGAGGACGACGGAAGCGGTGTAGAGGGTCGGGGTGTCCACGCTCCAGAGGTCGGGGCCGGCGACGGTGAGACGCTGACGGACGACCGCGGGCTCCCCCCGGAGGATGGTGACCGGCGAGGTCGCCGACGTGACGAGGGTGCCGGCGCCGTCCCGCAACTCGGTGTCCAGACGCCGGGTGACCAGGCCACGCCCGTCGTGCCGCACGGTGGTGGCGACCTCGACGACGGCGTACCCGTCGTCGGCCGCCTCGGTCACCACGCGGACGCCGTCGAGGTCGATGTGGGTGAGGCCCCCGACCACCAGGTGTACCGGCCGGTGGATGCCGGCCCCGGCGTACCAGCGGGAGTCCGCGTGCGACCGGCAGACCACCCGCACCACGTTGTCCTCGCCGTACCGGAGGAAGCCCTCGAGCGGGACGACGAACTGGGTGTAGCCGGTCGGCTGCTGAGCGGCCAGGTCGCCGTTCAGGTAGACCTGGGCCGATCGGTGGACGCCCTCGAACTCGAGGGCCACCCAGCGGTCCCGCCACTCCACCGGCACGGCGAACGTCTTCCGGTACTCGTAGACACCGCCCGGGAAGTACCCGGAAGCCGAGCCGGCGGCCTCGTGCCGCGGCTCGGCGAGGGTCGCATCGTGCGGCAGCGTCACGCGCCGCCACTCGTCCCCCGCGCCGACGGCCTCGGCGAAGGAACTGGTGTAGGGCCGGGTCTCCCAGCCGCGGGTGAACGAGGTCCGTCTCATGCCGTGCCACGACCTCTCAGGCGACGGGGGAACCGAAGGTCTCGGCGACCCAGTCGGCGACGAAGCGGGTGGCGTTCATCGGGTCGTCGAGGTTGCAGTGCTCGACGCCGCCCTCGCGCTCGGTGAAGACCTTGAGCTCCCGCTTCGGGCTGTTGACCGCCTGCTCGTAGCTGCGGTGGGCGTACTCGACCGGGATCTGCCGGTCGTGCACCCCGTGGACGACCAGGAACGGCACCCGGATCCGCTCGACCACCCCGTTCAGGTTGATCCGGTCCCAGGTCTTCTGGAAGTCCTCCATCGAGGTCTGCCCCCACACCCACAGCGCGTGCTCCCAGTAGTGCGGGACCGGGTTCTCCCCCTCGCGCTGCAGCCGGCGCCGCTGCACCTCGCCCCAGTCGTGGTTCGCGCCCCAGGCGACCACCAGCGCGAAGCGGTCCTCGAAGGCGGCTGCGCGGGGCGCGTAGTAGCCGCCGAGGGAGACGCCGAGGATGCCGATCTTCGACGGGTCGACGTCGTCGCGAGCGGCCAGGTACTCGTAGCAGGCGGTGCCGTAGGACTCGGTCTCCGGGACGGCATGCAGCCCGTGCAGCCGCAGCGCCCCACCGGTGCCGGGCTGGTCGACGAACAGCGTGGAGACGCCGCGGCGGGCCAGCTCCTGAGCGAGCCCGGAGCCCAGCAGCTGCTCCTTGAAGCTGTCGAACCCGTTCCAGACCACCAGGACCGGCGGCGGGGTGCCGTTCGCGGACGGCGCCCGGTAGAGGTAGGCCGGCAGCGACGCCCCGGCGTACGGGACCTCGACGACCTCCACCGGGTCCCCCGCCAGCTGCAGGGCCTTGTGCTGCAGGGCGATGGCCCGCTCGTAGTGGGCGCGCCGGTCGGGGGCGTGCACGCTCTGCATCCGGTCGGCGTTGATCAGGTACAGCGCGGCCCGGCGGTACTTCTCCCCCGCCGAGAAGGCCCGGCCGGCGGCCTCGTCCTCCTCGGCCAGCCCGATCAGCCGGTCGGCGACCGCGGACCAGGACTCGAAGAACTCCTTGGTGCCGGCGTCGGCGCCCTGGGTCGCGGCCTCGCTGATCGGCCGGCAGGCCTCGTCGATCTCGGCGATCGCGCCGCCGTTGTGCAGCGTGGCTACGACGGCCAGGTTCCAGACGTAGTTGCCCGGGAAGTACTCGAACACAGCAGAGCTCCTCAGAAGGACGCCGACCAGTGCGGCAGCGGCGCACCGGGGACGGGTGAGCGGAAGGTGGGCAGCGAGGTCCCGCCGAGCGAGCCGACGTAGACGGTGCGCAGGTCGGGGCCGCCGAAGGTGATGCTGGCCATCCGGGGGGCGAGGCCGTCGCCGGGCTTGGCGCCCAGCGCGGTCGAGGCACCGCTGTCCTGCGGGTTCGCCCGGGCGGCTTCCTTGACCGCGCGGTCGCCGTCCTCCCAGATGGTCAGCACCTCGCCCTCGGGCGTGATCGCGACCAGCCGGTCTTGACCGATGAGGGTGGTCCACAGGTTGCCGTGCGTGTCGAAGGCGAACCCGTCCGGGGCGCCGTGCAGCCGGTCGGGGCCGTACACCTCGCGGCCGGTGAGGGTGCCGTCGTCCTCGACCTGGAAGCGGGTCAGGTGGTCACCACCGGTCTCGGCGACGTAGAGGGTGCCCCCGTCGGCGCTGAAGCGGAGCTCGTTCGTGCCGGCCAGGTCGGTGGCGACGATCCGGGCCACCGACTGCGTGCCGGGGGCGGGGTCGTCGATCACCGAGATGTAGCCGTCGGACTCGGTCTGCTGCCCGCGGTTGCGCCAGGCCTCGGCCGAGGCGGTCACCGAGAACCAGAGCCGGCCGGCGGTGTCGAACGCCGGGAAGTTGACCTTCCCGAGCGGCCGGGACGCGCCGTCGGGCCAGACCGCGGAGTCGGCGATCAGCGACCAGTGCCCGTCGCGGGTCAGGTGCTCGACCACGTTGGTGCCGAAGTTCCCGATCACGAAGTCGCCGTCGGCGTCGAAGCACAGCCCGTTGGGCATCGAGAAGCCCTGGTTGCCGGAGATGTCCGCACCCTCGTCTGGGGCGAACGGGCCGCCGCCGTCGAGCGGCTGGATGGTCTCCTGGCTGCCGTCGGGCCGGATGTGCAGCACGCCGCCACCCAGGTCGGCGACCCACAGGTCACCGGTCGGCTGGGCGAGCACGCACTCCGGCCGCCGCAGCCCGGTGCCGGTCAGCGTGATGTCGGCCGTGCTGACCGTGAAGCCGGCCAGCGGGTTGGCAGTCATTCGACGGGCTCCTCGGGGACGACGGCGTCCGGGGCGCCGATCCAGACGGCGCGGATGTTGGTGAACTCTCGGATGCCCTCCTCCGACAGCTCGCGGCCGTAGCCGCTGCGCCGGGTGCCGCCGAAGGGCAGCCGGGCGTCGGAGGCGACGACGGCGTTGACGAACAGCGCGCCGGAGGTGATCTGCCGGCCGACGGCCAGCGCCCGGTCGACGTCGGCGGACCACACGCTGGCACCCAGCCCGAATGCGCTGTCGTCGGCGAGACGGGCGGCCTCGGCGTCGTCGGCGGCCCGGATGACGGCAGCCACCGGCCCGAAGGTCTCTTCGCGGAAGACGGCCATCTCCGGCGTGACGTCGGCGAGCACGGTGGGGGCGAAGAACGCTCCCGGGCCCTCGACCCGCGAGCCGCCAGCCACGACCGTGGCGCCCGCCGCGACGGATTCCTGGACCTGCCGCTGCACCGCGGTCACCTGGTCCTCGCGCGCCAGCGGCCCGATCTGGGTGGCCGGGTCGTGCGGGTCACCGACCCGCAGCGCCGCGACCTCCTCCGCGAAGCGGGCGGTGAACTCGTCGGCGACCTGCTCGTCGACGACGAAGCGCTTGGCGGCGAGGCAGCTCTGTCCGCTGTTGAGGAAGCGGGAGCGCACCGCCGCCCGCGCCGCCAGGGCGACGTCGGCGTCGGCCAGCACGACGAACGGGTCGGACCCGCCCAGCTCGAGCACCGACTTCTTGATCACCCGGGCCGCCGCGGCGGCGACGGCGGCGCCGGCCCGCTCGCTGCCGGTCAGGGTGACCGCGGCGACCCGCGGGTCCTCGATCAGCCGGCCGGTCACCTCGGCGACCTGCGCCTCGTCCACCAGCAGCGTGGTGAACAGCTCCTCCGGAGCGCCGACCTGGTCGGCGGCGGCGCGGAAGACCTGCTCGGCGGCGAGCGCGCAGCCGGTGACCGACGGGGCGTGCTTCAGCAGCGCCGCGTTGCCCGCGGCCAGCGCCGGGGCGGCGAAACGGACGACCTGCCAGAACGGGAAGTTCCACGGCATGACCGCGAGCACGACGCCGACCGGCTCGTGGGAGACCCAGCTGCGCGCTGCCGGGGTCTCGACCTGGCGGTCGGCGAGGAACTCCGGCGCCTTCTCCGCGTAGAACCGTGCGGTCCACGCGCACTTGTCGATCTCGGCCAGCGCCTCGGTGACCGGTTTGCCCATCTCGTCGGTCATCAGTGCGGCCAGCTGCTCGCGGCGTGCGGTGAGCTGGTCGGCGACCGCCTCGAGCAACGCGGTGCGCTGTGGCCAGCCGCTGGTCCGCCAGGTGGTGAACGCGGCGTGCGCGTCCCGCACCGCCTGCTCCAGCTGCTCGCTCGTGTGCGTCGGCCAGTTGCCGACGACGTCCCCGGTGGTCGGGGAGGTGCTGGTGAGCGTGCCCACGGGTCAGGCCTCCGCAGTGGTCGAGGCCGGCGCGACCGGGCGCACAGCGTCGGACAGGTACTTGACGCCGGCCTGGCTGGTCTGGCCGCCGTCGACGGCGATCTCGGCGCCGGAGACGTACCGGGACTCGTCGCTGATCAGGTAGAGGACCAGGTAGGCCACGTCGTCGGGCTCGCCGAGGATGCCCAGCGGGTTCACGTCCAGGCTGGCCTGGCGGAACGTCGCGGGTGCGTTGGCCACCATCGGGGTGTCGATGAACCCGGGGTGCACCAGGTTGGACCGGATGCCCAGCGGCCCCAGTTCCAGGCTGGCCACCTTCGCCAGTCCGCGCACCGCCCACTTCGACGCCGTGTAGGCGACCGTGTAGTGCGGGGTGATCGCGGCAGCGCTGCCGATCGTGACGATCGAGGAGCCCGGCGGCATCAGCGGCACGAGCGACTGGATGCCCAGCAGCGGGCCGGTGGTGTTGACCCGGAACATCCGCTCCCAGTCCGCGACCTCGACGTCGAGCAACCGCGCGCGGTGGGTGAGCCCGGCGTTGTTGACCAGCCCGTGCACCTGCCCGTACCGCTCCCCCAGCTCAGCTGCGAGCGCCGCCCAACCGGCCGGGTCGGCGACGTCGAGCTGCCGGTAGACGATGGTGGCCGCGTCCAGCTCGCCCGGTGCGACGTCCTCCGGCGCGACCACGTCGGTCGCGACGACGGTCGCCCCCTCCGCCGCGAGCAGCCGCGCCTCGGCCGCGCCCTGACCGCGCGCCGCGCCGGTGAGGACGACGACCTTGTCCGCCACCCGCCCGCTCATGCGCGCATCCCCGTCGCCGCCTCCAGCTCGGCCAGCGGCCGGGCCGGGCGGATCGGGCTGCGCTCCGGCCCGGCGGCCACCACGGGGTTGGCGATCGAGCCCAGCCGGTCCACGGTCATGGTCACGACGTCCCCCGGCTGCAGCGGCTGCGGCTCCTGCTTCCCGGCCCGGCCCCACGCCTCGGCCAGCGACCCGCCCGAGCAGGTGCCCGACCCCAGCAGGTCCCCGGCGCGCAGCCACGCACCACGGGAGGCGAAGCTGACCAGCTCCTCGAACGACCAGCCCATGTGCGCCGCGGAGTCGGCACCGAACTCCACGCCGTTGACCGCCACGGACATGCGCAGGTCCAGCCGGTCACCCAGCCGCGCGGACTCGAGCTCGTCCGGCGTGACCAGCCACGGGCCGATCGTGGTCGCGAAGTCCTTGGCCTTGGCCGGCCCGAGCCCGCTCTTCATCTCGTGGCGCTGGATGTCCCGCGCCGACCAGTCGTTGACCACCAGGTAGCCGGCGATGTGGTCGCGGGCCTCCTCGGGGGTCAGGTCCCGGCCGTCCCGGCCGATGACCACGCCGATCTCGAGCTCGAAGTCCAGCGCCTGAGAGCCCGGCGGGGCGGCCACCGGCTCGTCCGGGCCGACGACCGCGTGCGGGCTGCCGTACAGGTAGGTGGGCTGCTGGGCCCAGGCGGCCAGCGCCACTGCCGGGTCAGCGGTCATCGCCACCGCACCCTGCACGTGCTTCTCGAAGGCCACGAAGTCCCGGAAGCTGGCCGGTGTCACCGGTGCGAGCAGCCGCGCCTCGGCCAGCGGGACCACCGGTGCGTCGTCCGCCGGCACCTCCCGCGCCGTGGCCACGGTCAGCAGGTCCGTCCCGGCCGGGAACAGCCGGACCGACTCGGTGCCGCCGCAGGCGTGCGCCACCACGTCCGCCGGGGTCTCCCTGACCGGCGCGCCGTCGGCCGGGTCGAGGGTGACCACGCCGACCCGCACCTCCGGTTCGAGCGTGACACCGTCGATCTGGACCCGTGCGTACCGCATGTCCTCGCCTCGGTCAGACGTCGAGCACGGTGGTGAAGACCCGCTCGCGGTCGGCGAGGACCGGGATGGCCTGGCCGAGCGCGTACTGCTCGAAGTGCGGGTAGCCGGCGTGGGCCTTGAAGGCCGCCTCGTCGTCGTAGACCTCGAAGATCTTGAAGACGGAGGGCCGCTCGACGTCGGTGTGCACGACGTAGGTCTGGCAGCCCGGCTCGTCGCGGGAGGCGGGAGCCAGGTGGGTGAGGGCGTCGCGGACGACGTCCTCCTTGCCGGGCTGGGCGGTCCAGGTGGCGGAGCAGACGAAGGCCATGGCTGTTCTCTCTCTTCTTGTCTTCTCGGTGGGTCGGGACTCAGAAGGGACCGGCGAGGATCTCCATCGACCGGCGCATGAGGCCGGCCGGGTCGGCGTCCGGGGTGTCCGGGGCGCTCTCCCAGCGGGCCAGCTGCACGGAGTTCCGCACGACGAGCGCTGCGCGCTCGAAGCGCCGCTCCATGAACAGCTCGAGGGCCTTGTCCGCCGGGTGCCCGTCGCCGATCAGCTCGGCGAGCACGATGCCGTCCTCGGCGGCCATGGCCGCGCCCTGGGCGATCATCGGCGGGCAGGCGTGCGCCGCGTCGCCGATGACCAGCACTCTGCCGCGGAACCAGGGGCCGTCGATCAGCAGTGCCTCCAGCGACCGGTAGTCGATGGCCGTGTCCGGCCCCATGCTCGCCCGGATCGCCGGCCACAGCCCTCCGTAGCCCTCGGCGCGCTCGGCCATCAGCTCGTGCAGCGGGCGGTCGCCGTAGGACTCCAGCCGCCGGTCCTCGTCGAGCACGTAGGCGTACATCCGGTCCGGGCTGATCGGCGCGTACCCGGCCTTGTAGCGGGGGCCGCCGTAGTAGAGCTCGGCGCAGTCCATGCCCGGCTGGCGCCGGCCCTCCATCCGCCAGATCGCGATGCCGACCGGCGTCGGCTGCGTGTCGATGCCGATCAGCCGGCGGACCGTGGAGTGCTGTCCGTCGGCGCCGACGACCAGGTCGAAGCGGTCGACCGTGCCGTCGCTGAAGGTCACCGCGACCCCGGCGTCGGATCCGTCGTCGTGGATCGCGTCGACGCTGGTGCCCAGCCGCACGTCAGCCCCTGAGGCGTGCACGTGCCGGCTGAGCACCTCCTGCAGCAGGAACCGCATCGAGCCCACGGTGGGCGGCAGGTCCTCGCCGCCCAGCGGCGGGGTCGGGATCTCCTGGACGAGCGCACCGTCGGCGGCGCGGAAGCGCATGGTCACCCAGGGGGCGCCGTTGGCCACGACCTCGTCGGCCACGCCGACCTCGCGCAGGGCGCGCAGCGCGTTGCCCTGGATCGTGATGCCGTGCCCGATGGCGCGCCACTCGGTCTGCCGCTCGGCGAGGACGACGTCCACGCCGCGCTGCCGCAGGGCCAGGGTGAGCACCGATCCAGCGGTGCCCCCGCCGACGACGAGGACACGGCGGACGGGCGGGGTCATGGTTCCTCCGGAGCGACGGTGCCTGTGTGCCCGCTCACTGTGCGGCGGGTCCCAGGGCCGAGGAAGCGCGTCGTGGCCATCACAGCCATGGCGGCGGTCGATAGGTGTCAGCCGACGGCGGCGGTGCCGCCGTCGACCGGCAGGTTGACGCCGGTGATGTAGCCGGCCTCGTCCGAGGCCAGGAAGAGCGCCGCGGCGGCGATGTCCTCCGGACGCCCGGCCCGGCCCAGCGGGATCCGTGCCCGGGCGAAGTCGAAGGGGCTGTCCGGGTCGCTGAACAGGTGCTCGGTCGCCGGGGTGCGGGTGAGCGCGGGGCTGACCGCGTTGACCCGGATGCCGAGCGGGCCACCCTCGACGGCCAGCTGGTAGGTCAGGCCCAGCACGCCGCCCTTGGTGGCGCCGTGCGCGTTCTGCGGCATGAACCAGGCGCCTCGGCTGCCGGAGATGGAGCCGACGTTGACGATCGCTCCCCCGCCGCGGCTGCGCAGGTGCGGCCAGGCCGCGCGGATCGCGTAGAAGACGAGATCGAGCTCGTTGCGGACGGTGAACGACCAGTCCTCGACCGACAGCTCGTCGACGGTGCCGAACCTGATGGCGGAGGCGTTGTTGAACAACACGTCGATGCCCCCGTGCCGGGCGGCGGCGCCGTCGACCCAGGCGCGGGTGGCGTCCGGGTCGCCCAGGTCGAGCCCGGTGGTGGCGTCGATCCCGGCGCCGGCGTCCCGGGCCAGCGCCACGGTCTCCTCGGCGCCCGCCGCGTTCAGGTCGCAGCCGACGACGGTGGCGCCCTCGGCCGCGAACAGCAGCGCGGCGGCGCGGCCGATGCCCCCGCCG
>Ga0210040_10004703_pt1 | contig 17655 bp, 12 predicted proteins | sample CryGeyCG12114_NA_FD_185462 | JGI IMG/M metagenome (GOLD analysis project Ga0210040, IMG submission 185462) | Groundwater microbial communities from aquifer - Crystal Geyser CG19_WC_8/21/14_NA (SPAdes) (version 2) | ecosystem: Environmental > Aquatic > Deep subsurface > Groundwater | place: USA... | reverse complement strand
GTGACAAAAATGGTTTAATTTTGTAATTAAATGTTTCAATTTGAAATGTTAGGGTAATTTTTTGGTCATCTGATCAGTTTACTGGAATAACTTGCAGTAGTATTATTGTTGGCGCGAAAATCAAAATGATGTTGATTGATGATTCAATTTGCGATTGCAAGTTGGTGAACAGAGAAAGACTAGCTGATGAGGATGAGACTACCGAAAAACGATAAAAACTCCTAATTATTATTACTGGTTTTTTGTAATATTAATATAAATAATTCCTTATAACCCGGCATCGTCGTAATACCCTCTTGCTGAGGTTTATTTGGAATCAATCCAGTCAGTGGTACCAACCAAACTAACTTCATTCTAATTCTAAGCTAAACAGCGTATTTATATAATCAGTCAATATCACGTTCACTTGCTTACGTCATTCCCTCAGCATTTTAGATTACCATAATCATAATGCTATCTACATATCTGCGTTTGGAATTTTATTCATGCATTCTAATTTTTGACAGCACGCTTCACGTGCATATGGCAGAATTTCATGAATGGGTCATGAGCTGCTGTATCTCGTTCTCGTAGTCCTGTAGTAAATGCTAATATCAATTAATTAGGCACTTTTACATCGGTCTAACAAATATGAAAGATTAAAGACATTTAAACACAGACATAATGTCGACAATAATACTGCGAATACTACTTTTTAGCGAATGTAAACAAATTAATGAGATTTGCAAAGCGACCTGTTGATCTTCTAACTAACTTTAACTAATGTTACAGCATTAGTTTTTCCGGTAATTCTCACTCGGGTATAATATAATATAATATAATACAAGATCATGACCCATTTAATTCTGTGCACATTGGACTCAAAGTTAACAACCATTGGCAGCATTTAATAGGTTTCGAAACCTACCTCAATCAAAGGTGCCCTTTTGGTCCCTGAAATGTGATTAATGACTTCCAACGTGACGACTTAATTTTGCAGCTAGGGTACATAAATGACCAGTAGCAAAATATTATAACATAGTAACTGAAATTACTATAACTAGGAGAGAAACACTTCAATTTGTTCAATACAATCGCCGGCTATGGCCCGTCTTTAACTTATTCTCCCACTGGACACTTTATTATCCCAACACTATAAGTTAAGATTAAATTTCACGTTTTTTCAAATAAATGGCAAACCATCAATTTGTAGTTCATTTTGCTCCAGAGTTTTTTTTTGACAACTGATATTGCCTACACTAGTTTGTTGGTAGAAAATATACCTACTGGGGTGGAGAAAAAAAAACTATTGAAGGAAATTTGGTATTTTGCATTTTGGCACTTCACCAAACAAACCATCAGATAGCCAAATCTATGTATTGTACTGTTGTAAACTACTAACTTCACAATCCGTGGCTGTGAAAGTCTTTGTTATACACCTTACACCTAGCATATCGGTTTATTTCCGATGTGAGTAAAATGACTTTTGTAAACTATTTTAGTAGTAAGTTAATTAATTAATCCCCCAACTTTGGGCGAAAGATATTCGATAGTTGAAATAGTGTAAACCACGCCATAACTTCGTCAGAAACTGGTTAATTTGAGTGCCAAAAACTAAGAGTATGTTCTCGAAAATAAGTGTGTTCTCTGTTATATCACTTGTAACAAGCAATTTAATTTCCAAAGGCTTGAATAAATTAACATCAGACTTACCAGTTTCAGATTTTTTGTCTTCTGATTGTTTTTCAAACATTTTCGTAATTTGGAAAGAAGTGCAGACTTGCGAGACACTACAATTAGCATTAAATTGTTTCAATCAAAACTGAACCGCGGAACTGCAAAACAAAAGTTGTTTACAGTTTGGGAATAGGCACTAAAAACATGTTACGCACTAACATTGTGATTTCGTGGTACTCTTGTAACGTTCACTGATTGCTTTTGCATATGTAAAATTTCACAATACTTCTTTCAGGTCATTGGACGACTGTTTGGACATTTAGCTGGCTAGGGTAATTATGAGCTGTCTGTATAATTACATTCAAGACTTATATCTATATTGAATTTTAAACTTTAACTGAAAGCTAGTTATCCTCCTCGCCGCATGTGACGAACAAATGATTGGAATTTTCTAACGAAATAACCTCTAATTGAGATAAAATGTCAAAAGGTCATCGACAGCCGTCATCAATTAATAGCTCATTCATCATTGCTAAACATGATGCAACTCGTTTCAAAGAAGTCCAACGATTAACTCTCAAGTTTTCTGTAGATATGGCAAATAAACCTCAGAGCTATCGTTTCCGAAAATTGCAATTCAGCCTCATGGAATCTTTTATGACATTTCAAATGGTTTTACGTCCATACGTACAGAAACTGGCAATCGCAATGGCTATATATCAATAGTTTTCCTTCCCTGTAGTGAATGTTTTCTATAAGGAGGAATATGAATAAATGCACATGTGAAATGAAGACCCGTAAGTTACAAACGAATGTTATAGAGCTTTATTGGATCATGTAATTTTTATAATCCATTAAGAAATGGCTTCCCAGCTCAAAGGAAAATCTTATGGAAGCCACCCGTTATTTCATAAATTCAACTCCAACAACAAAATAATAATATTTATATAGTATTTGTGCCAATGCAGCTTATTAAATTCAAACATGCCAAATACATCGTTTGTTATTTAGAGCTACAGGCATGACTTCCATTAGTGTCACCATATCAGTTATAGTAGTCCATCATTATATTTATAATTTAATATCAGTAATATTCAATAAAAAAATACTTCCGTATGTGCACATGTTTCTACCTTTGCAAGTTCATAAAACTGATTGCCGCTTGTATGTACTAAAGTCTAACTTGTAACAGAAGAAACTAAACTTACATATAATAAACTTTAATAGCTATTCATTTTTTTGACAGTTCAGTGCAACACAACAGGTGAAAAATTTAGGGTCGAAACAATTCATTTTCCACAATTATTTATATGAGGCACCGAACCTCAACAAAAAGATTACACAACATTAGCAAATCTTCAAAATAGCAAAACCCTTTTTTGACACAAAATGCAGAAGTGAGCTGCATATGTTTTTTCTACAAACTACATTCCCAAAAGACACCGATCCCAAATAAAATTACGTTTGTATCACCGATAGCGTCGTAGTCGTATCTTGTTAACGGTCTGGCATAGTTCAAGAATGCCATGTCATAAATAAACCAACTTATGTAAATATTCGTAATTGTTGAAGAAAAAAAGATGAATAATTATTTTTACTGACAATGAACTGGTGACTTCGTTTGCACCCAAATTAATCGTAATGTGGCCCAAAAAAATTCTTCTACGCTTGTCTACTTAAGAATCTTCATTATTAATCCAAATTATTAGCTCCCAATGCCCCCTAATACTTTCGCTCGCAGCATGAATAAAGAAAGAAAAAATTAACATTGAAAATATGTATAGAAGCATAATGAAAAGGCAGTGTTCTCAATTTCGAAATTTTGACTTTGACTTATGATTTTCCAGTATGTTTTCCAAATGGATTCTTTGAGATAAAAAATTCTTTTTCCGTAAACACTTACGCGGCAAAGTTGGGACCTAATATTTTGGATTTTAAATGAAGTTATTAAGGCGATTTTTAAAAGTTATTTTACAAGCTAATAGGGCGCTTTCAATATTCACCGGGCCATTGTGAGTGTATAACTTGTAACAAAATCATCACCCAAACCAGCGGATAAACAATAAAAAATCATGGACTGAACTAATACGAAACATTACAGAAGATATTGAAGCTGGAGCATTTCTTAAATGGAATTTCCGACAACGAACCGTTTACGAAGCATTTACATTACCTACTTACACTATTATAATTATCATAAATCTATGAGCTGTGCTAATTAATTATAGATGAAGACAAAGCATCTACAGCTAGCTAAATTAATCCATGGTCATATAAAAAAACGTACTAGGCTAGAGTACAGGTGATTCGTATAGCACAAGATGGATTAATCAAGTATTCATAAGATAATGAAGACACCACACATAACATATATAATTAACAAGAACAACAGAATCAGTGCCTGCGAATATATCTAACGTTGGTGGAAGTACTGAAGTAAAAATCGCAATTAACATACCCAACTACCCAATTTCATTCAACAATCAACTTCTTTGACTTGTAGATCTGGAACTATTAGATTAATTCATCGACATAATTCAGTATATAAAGTTTGTTTGCAGTTCATTGAAGCATTACAATCTATACAACGGTTAAAGGAGAGATGAAACTGAAACAGTTTAAGGCTGTGAGGCTGTGAAGTTCAACTTATTAAATATATTGCCAATACGACGACGATTAGCACAATAACAAGGCGAAAAAATCCACTTGTACACACGGACTTTGTGATCAAAAATCTGGAACCTGCTTATGTAATAGACACAAATTATTTAACCTGAAATAAAACAATAGAACCTTTCCAATATTTGACAGTCTATAAAATCTATAGAAACGATCAGCTCAGTCCGTCACAAAAATCCACAGCCCGATTCTTATATAATCTGTTTGTACTAAATTCATTTAACTCAAAATAACACCAAAGGAAATCTCATGAGCTACAAACAATGTATATCAAGTGCATTCTATCTCGCGGTTGTGATGTGAGACTTGTGAGAGCAATCATATACTCAATGTAATTGAAATAACAGTTGCGAAAAATTCATTTACTAATTTCAAATGTAAAAAAATGATTCAATAAAGCTATGATGATAACAACGATTATAAACCTAGCTTAACATACACCTTTAATAATGCCATAGGGATAATCATAGGGGAAATTAACATTCAGAGCCATATATGGTTGAGAGCAGACTATCCTCTCCTAGTAAGCACTACACTAATCACAATCATCATAATATGGTAAATGTTTAGATCATTGAAGTTAGGAAAGCAGAAATGCTGCATAAAAATGAGAAAATAATGTTCCAACGTGAACAGTGAACTTATATGATTATTTATGATAGCAACATCAACATCTTTCTGCTTAAACATAATACTACGTATTTCTATAGTTGGGATATGGAATGCACAGATGATTGAGTGAGTAAAGTGTCAGAAGTCCCGAAATGCGGACCCTTACCCAATGGAGACGAAAATGTGTCACTAGATGTCGCATTCGACGTGGAAACAGAAGATATACCATTTGGTTGCTTTGCTGCTGCGGCCAATTTGCACAGAGACTCAAAACTATCTTTATCTAAATGCCGTGAAATATCCTCGAAATGCGTGGAAATAATGCGGGCTTCATCTTCAGTAATCGGCTCGCTCTCGGTTGGATGAGCTGCCGGTGGAGGAGTTCGTGTTTGACGTTTGGGATCTCCAGAGAGTAAAGAATGATGATAACTAGGAGAAGAAACTGGGCTGTCTTGCTCATCCAAAAACCTCTCCATAAACTCACTAAAAATAGGAAAAGTACAAAACAAACTAGTAACGCATACAAATTCAAAAGATAAAAGTATAAGATAACTTATCAAGACAATGATCGAAAGTATAGAACCCACTTATGCTAAAACACTTACGTAGTTCCTGGGTGGAGTGTATATTTTTTCTTCTCAAGACGTGCTTTATTGGCGAATACATCGTGGCGTTCCGTCTTTTTCCACAAATAATAAAATTGTACAAGTTCGCTCACTGATCTTGTCCGGACCTAAATTAAATAAACGGTGTTGTGATTAACATATCAAAAGCATTTAGGAACAAAAACTTGGCATAAAAAACATATGGAAAGCAAATATTCAGTCAGTTCAATCAGTTAGTATAAGCTACAAGGCTACAACTGAATTACTGAATGAGAGTGAGATTACAAGTGAAAAACTATGCCGCTGAATGGAGCTGATCTTAACACTCTAATGATACTAAATGGCCAGGCAGGCGATTGGTCGTCGTATTTACCTTGATCTGTTGGATTAAATGAAAATCCTTCCCAAATTGTCTTAGACCCAGCTCGAAATTTCGACACTCTTCTTCAGACCAAAGGCTCATAGCGTCTGATGAAGATACAGTGTTCATCCGCTGTCGTCTTTGAGCCTCGTCAACATTGAATCCACATTGTAGTAATACATAAAGAGCCTGATAAAAAATTAAAATCAATTAAGTAAGTGTGCTCCAATTATGAATGCCTGAAGCAACATTACAACACTCCCTTGCTATCAAATGGCACAATTAACACAACATAGCTTTAAAAACGGTACGAACCTTTTCATCATCACGTATATGCGATCCTTTTGGAATGACACTTAGATCCGCTCCAATTGATTCTTGTATTTTCTCACTTTCCTTCAAATATTCCTTTGTATCTTTCTCCGATAAGGCGCAGTTTGGATCCCACAGCAATTTATCTTCGTTATCGTATGGTAAAGCATCTCCATACGTACAAAGGCCTTCTGGAATTACCGCTTGATAATCCGATCCTACCATGATCGTCTACAAACATTTAAAAATTAACTTTATATAGTCTAGCCGCAAAAGGCATTATTAGGATTTTTAACCTTTCATTTTGTTTTGAAAGAAATAATAATAATTTCAGAATCGCGATTAAAGACAAATTCGATATTTTCAAATTCCACTCTTAATTATTGCTTAACATACCACACGATATTTTTGTTGATTCGTCAGATCATAATCTGGACTTGTTGTTTCTTTGTCCACCATATTTGCCACCATATTATTTTACTATAAGTAAACTTGACTTTCGAGTTCAATTAATAATTGTAAGTGCTTTAACAAGAACTTCAATAGAAGACTAAATCAAATAGAGATTTACGGTAGGGAATATGGTAGGTGTTAGGAAAGATTTGATTTGATATTGTTTTGTTATTGTTACACGCCTACACATCTCATACTAGCCATGACAACGGTAAAGTTCAATGCCTCACATTCCTATAATTAGTTTGAGTATTGAAATTGAGGAGCGAACACTACCAAAAACCAAAGTAACATCAAAACCCGACGACACCATTCGTAATCTTTTGTCTAGTTGACGTAAACGCATGCGAACAAGCTGTAACAATAGTTCGTTGTTTTCGTGTAAAAAAGGCATAGCGACCAACCAGAGACACGTCATTTTCATGCACATGCGTGAAATTTTATCACAAATTAATCTGAAAATAATACATTCGAGGAATCCGTACATTTATCTGTCTAATTTCAGTCCATTTAAAGTAAGAATCTTTGAAAGCGACATACCGAGGTAGGGCCTCTGATTGCGACCGCTCTTTTGTACAAAGCACCGGTGTAGTCAGGTCTTGGACCTAGGCGTGGGCGTAAGCGCAAGCTTATCATATCAATAACTACCTCTTCATCAGCACTCATTGTTTACGTGGAATAGCGACTAGCGTCCTTTGGGTATTGAACACCGAAATAGTTAGTGCAATTTTTTAACATACAGGGAAAGGTTCCTCTTCTTTAGTTAATTAAAGTGCGAAGTACAACTACTGGATTGCTAGACAGGCGACATTGTGAGTGAGAAGACAGTCGTATATTAGATCAAAATTGTCAAAATTTAAACAGAATTAGAACGAGCATGCAAAGCAAGCATGGAGATGAATCAGAAGGCCAGAAGGGAGAAGTCAGAATGTCGTGTCGTGTATATTCTGTATTTAGCGCCAGCGTTTTTCCACAAATCTATTGACTGAATTGCCTCGGGAAACAAGAGCCATTGATTGTGAACTAAAAGGATTGCTGCTAATTTCAATTTGGTTGGAGCTTCATATAACTGTACGGCGTGCGGATCTTAATTTTGGAAATTTAATTCATGCCTTTCACGTAGGCATAAAGTTAGTATTGAGTTCAGTTTTCAGTTTCAGTTCTGTCTCTCCTACACAATTTTCTATCACTGCTGTCTAATATTTTCCATACCAAACCAACTATATCCAAATATTTAACCGTAACTTTTGAAAACCAGGCTTTTTATATTATTTCAATAAAAATTACTGCCAAAGAGCATGGGTGGAAAATCCATTAGAACTCGGTAACCAGGTTATGGAAAAATTTTGTAGTGCAACTTATGGGGAGATTTTTAAAACTTTAGGGCATGAGTTGCCCGAAGTAACAGAAATTGTGCCACAAACCGTATTTTGGCCGATTTTTTGTCCGAATTTACAAAAAAATGCCGAAATTTTACCGTATTTCTCAAAAATTTGCTAAAAAATAAGCTCGGTGCTAATTTTCGGGCAAATTTTTTGCTGGTTATCGGGTGGATCGTTTTTCAAAAATTATTTTCCACCCATGCCAAAGAGACGAGCTGTGCTGTATAGGACAAGGAGCTCAAAGCTTTACCTACAAATGTAGCCTATTCTAGCTTTTTTGAAACCTGATGAAGAGACTACTCAGACTCAGAATACAGTAATATATACGGCCTCATGGTTTCTGCCGCATTTTGTACAATCAAATTAATTCTATGCTGATTTGATACGTAGGAATTGCAATATGGATATGGTAATGGTATGATGAATTACGAAAAGTAGTTTCTAACCTTTTTCCAATCATCTTCATCAGGCGTATAGTCATAATCTTCTTCTTCCTCCTCATCTTCTTCACTCTGCTGACGGGAACCCGCTAATAAATGAAACAATAATGTATGTTAAGCATCGATGTATTAAACAAATGAAATCAAGTAGAAGCATTGGATTATAAAAATGTTCATTGCAACTAACATCTTAAATGACGAGATCCACTAGCAACAGAAGGGTCATCTTTGTACAGCTCATGAAGCATAGATGGGGGTTCTTTTTCTTCTTCTGGGCTTTCAACCTCTAATTCCCCAGACACTAAAGCTTCTCCTTCACCGGCAGGTTGCTCACTTGGCTTTTCTTCTGTCGCTGTTGGCTCTTCCTCTTCTTCTTCCATTAACTCTGGATCAACAGTCTCTTCTGTGGTTTCTTTTTCAGGTGTCAATTCCTGTTTATTATGTTCACGTTAAAACGAGCGTTAAAGAAAACTTGCTTTGCTTTACTATACGTTACTTTAGTATAAGATAAAACACAAAAAATCTTACGTACAGAATTAGAAGGTTCTTCATCTTCCTCTGAGCTAGTGGAGTGAGCTGATTGGGCTCCATCCTCATCTTCGTTGTAACCGTACATAGCTAATAGGGCTTCAATTGGCATATCTTTTTCCTTTAGGCAAAAAAATATATGTTAGGTATCCATGCAATCCAAGGATTAGAGCAATGTAATGAATCATTCCGATATGATCGATTCAAAAGTTTAGCTATCAACTATCATCACAGTTTATACTGATATAGATGATTTGACCGCTTATTACTATTCTGAATAATAATCCTGGATTGGATAATACATTCTGTACCACATTGAAAACTTAAATAAAATTAACAATTGAACACTCCCAGATTCCAGAGTAGTGTATTTAGTAGCAGAAAAAATAGGAGTTTGTAACATTGTTTCAAACAAATAATCAAACAGTTTAGTTTCTAGCACCTTTTCAAGATTTGATAATTCATTCTTTTGATCATCGGCCTCTTCCATTGCTTCTTCCTCGTCTAGAGTACGTTCATCATCAAAATCGTTCACAAGCATTTCTGCTGTTGGCTCAAAAACTTCTCCATCTCCGCTATTGTTGCTTGAATCTGCTGCAGAACTTGAGGGCTGCTGTAAGAAAAACAAAAGAGCACAGTCAGTAGTATTCATTCAAAAGTAATAGTTTTCATAAGACAATATTTTGTTATAATGCATTTTACATGTTTAGCGCCAACATTTTTTAGATTCTATTCTGAAATAAAAATAGTTACAAAGGCAGGGCTACCTGCCAGAGTTACCCAGCAAATTTAACTTTTTGAAACAATATCAGTATTATATGTTTTTTCTAAAGCGTGTACTAATATGTTTAGATTCTGAAGTAAACTAAATATCATTCTCATATGAAAGATAGAAACTGAAAAACTATATTGCCTCAAAAGCCTCATGAGTTTCTTACCTCATCCATCTCGAATTCCAGCCGAAAAAGTACGTATTTAAATATACAGTTTAAAATTAAACACCAACTAAAATTAATTATTTCAATTCATTGAATCAAAGCATCCCTCGGCCGTCTTCGTACACCCTGAGCGGGGAAACAATGAGAACCCTGAACACAATATGATGCATTTAAGGCAGTTAACTAAACAAATTTGTTAAACGCGGTGGACTTTAATTTCACCCAAAATTATCAGAAAATTTTCTTTTAATGGAGATATTTAAAAAATACGTACTATACTGCCCAAAAATTTCAAGTGTCTTTTCGACTTTCGCCAGAATGAGAATGAGCCTGATACAACAGTGCCAAAGAAAAAGAAGGCCCTTTGGTTGGTTGGTTCCTCTTTTTTCTGAAGCTCAAAGTTAGCTATCACGAACACAACTGCTGCTGTATATGCGACTATGGAATTGGTAACGGGAGCCTTTTTAGTGTATACTACTAACTAACTGCTATAAAGTGTGTAGTGGTATATAAGCACAAGTTGCTATGTTGGCCGCAAGCATTGCGAGCTAGTTTATTCCATGAACGGTCGTATCGTCGTATTTATGTACGAAATGCGAAATTCAAGCTCTAATGAAATTTGTTTACTTTGTACAGAAAAAGAAATATGTAAAATGCAGTGGTGGGTTCTCACGGAAGTGTCACTGCTCAATAATAACTTACACCATGGAGACATGGGACGATAAAAAGTTGGAAATAATGCCCATGAACGGTCGAAGCCATTTTTTCGATTTTGTCTTTATAGGACAGACATGGGTAAAAATGTATGTATTTTCCTTAGTAACTGTGCCAACAATTCGAAAATTCGGAGAAATATCACTTTCCGTGGAGTTTATAAAAAAAATTGCATGGTCATTCATTTCTCAGTCAGTTTCGATTAGTTTTTAATGATTTTTTTTCAGTGAATTAAGACGAATAAGTTTGCTGTTTTAAAATATTTACGCCCTTGTATGTGAGATAAAATTTGCGTACTTTTAATATGCTTTTCTGCAAAAAAAATTCCAGCAAAAAATTTTGATGCAGTTTTCCAAAACGTTCCGATTAGACGATTTTTAAATAAGCTCTACCTAGTATTAGCCTTAATCCCTTAACGCTGGCAAATTTCATGCATTCTACCGCTGCCGCTGTGCACATTTGCTTCCTTTTTCACAACTGACTCCCAAACAATGACTTAAACTAAACTTATTGTTATTATTATTATTTTATTATTTTCGAAAGTTCGTGGAGTTTTCCGTTTTGCTGATTTTACTTTTATGTGCCTATAAAATGTCCATAAATGCGTATTTTCTGAATCTGAGAAATTCACTCCAAAAGTAGTAGTGTGTAAAAGGTGGCAAAGAGCATACGAAAAAAACTCATCTTCAGTGGCACATAATGCCTTTTTTTTGGCTAAATAACTCTTCCATATAGTATAATGGAGGAGGAAGGACCAAGTGGATCCTAAAACTAGTAAAAGCATCCATATTGGAATACTGTAGCTCAGCTAGACTAATAACGATAGTAAAACATTTAATGGGAGGTGGTAGCTGACCAGGAGGATGAATGCATTAACTAACTAAATATCACTAATGTTCTAATTCTATCTTTGTCTTAAAACTACTTAACATGTGTTTAATATGCATATGCTTATTATGGTTATCCATTCCTTTGCCATGCATGCATTCCATTATTTTCAAGTTGAATTTGAATGTAATAATATGATGCAGATTTATGATCATATGATGTTTTTATCATGAATGTTTGTTTTCGCCTTGTTAACTAATGAAATATTCTGTAAGCCTAGAAATTATTATTCTTCCCATAAGTTTCAAAATTGCTAACCATTCCGATCTATTAAAGTGCATCGCATCATCTAACACTAAAGTGTCATCATAATTGTTGAGAGCAGACTGCTGACCCCCGCAAACATGTCCAGGAAAAGAACAAGAAATTCAAAAGTCATTTATATTCTTGTAATTTTTACCCTTTAAAAATACGGAACTAACTTATCTTTAAGGATTTGCTTGCACCTATACCCAACTAAAAACTTTCACTGATCTTGGTCTTACGTAACCTGGTAGTTTAAATTCACGTATAGGTTCATTCATTGAAGGGTGAGTTAGATGGTTATAACATGAGCGTAAAGAGTTTAGCTAAGTTTAGCATAATACAAAGTACTAGAGACAAAGTTCTGAATCTACAATGAAATACATATAAATTAGTTTGCACAAATCAAATTGAGATCATGAAAGCTCAATCAGAGTTAGCTGCAGTTAAGCGAGAAAATATTTTTCTCTAATTGAAGCAAAAGTGAAAGGTGAATTCATATGAATTTATATGGTACATACATACAATATTGTGCAAAGCTAGACACAAAAAAGAACTATTCAATTGCTGAATGGAGTTAACATTTATTAAAATGACCTTTTCCATTTTGTTTTTTCTAGTTAACCCAGTATACGGCTCACTGAACAGTAGTTGAAGCCAACACTGTGCACTGTTCAAATAGACCTAAATGCTATGCTATCAGTGGAGATACGTTTATCGTGTATTTTTATTGATTATATCACAGTAGTTTGAAACTGTGATTTTTTAAAGTGTATCTGTTATAGATTTTTTTTTAGAAACGAGCATACGTTTGTTTTATTTACTTCTACTGGTTGTTTACTGCTGGCATACCTTCACGCCAGAAATACTCAAATTTTGCAGCGATTGAAAAAATTTAATTCAAATTACCATTTGATTAATATTTTAAATCGTACTTCTTCAATTAGGCTGTATAATTAGAAAATTCTTTGCAGTGATATTTCCTTATGGAATCGCGGACTGTAATGTACAACTAAATCTGCATGCACCAACTACAAACTACTGCTCGCAAACCTTTACCTTGAGTTAGAATAGAATCATCGTAGAGTAAAAAGGTACCAAAGTTGCAGTTTAAATTTCCTCTTTGTATTCCGTGAGAGTGAGAACAAAATTCAGTAAACAGCAGAGTAGCAAGAAGGTTACAATAATATCAACTAAAATTTCTCCAAGATTGCCTTGGATTCGAAAACACGAAATTCTGAATGCACATTTATATGCATTTTACATAAAAAGGTGAGGAACCAACTGGACTCCCAGACATGATTTTTATTCGAACTCTTTGTATGTAGTAATCCATGCAATCTTATCTACTATGGAGCATGCATAGAAGGAGATAAATATATGCACCACAAAATATACCAGATATCTCCCAAAGTGTTCAAGGTCTTCCTTTGCTTTTGTTCTTTGTAGATAACCTAAATTTGAACTTTAATGAGAGATGATGATCCAGTACTTGAATCATTCTCGTACTCTGCTGGTACGTATCCTAAATTTTGTTTCAGTTTACTTACCAAACCCTCTTTGATTTTAAACTGTGCTTCTTCATCTCACTCAGAATAAAATTCCCATTGGCCACGGATACTTTATGGTCAGGATGATTCATGACAAAGCTTTTATTAATGGAGAATGGGTTTCGGCCATCTCCAAGAAAACATTCGCCGTGTCCAATCCATCGACTGGAGAAAATATTTCATCTGTCCCAGATATGTCTACTGAGGACACGAAACTTGCGATCCAGGCGGCCCACAAAGCATTTGATTCATGGAAAAACACATCTAGTAGAGTAAGTTATCCCTATAAGCCTAGGAAATATGCATGCAAATAGTATGTGTCCCAACTGTATATATGTTCAAATGCCATCTGTTTTTGTCACAGGAAAGAACTGGACATTTGAGAAAATGGCATGAACTCGTAGTGGCGAGACAAAATGAAATGGCCAAAGTGATGACAATGGAAAATGGGAAACCTCTCAAAGAATCAATAGGTGAAATTACGTACGGGGCAGACTATATTGAATGGTTCGCGGAGGAAACAAGAAGAATTCATGTATGTATGTACTATGCACTTTCATTATTAAGCTTGAGAGCTAATTAATAATCCCAGAAAAAGAAACTTTACTGTAATTGTGATTTCAAATGCACTTATTTTTGCAGGGTGAAATTCTTCAGAGTCCTACCAAAAACAAAGAAATGATGCTGATAAAACAGCCCATTGGAGTCGCTGGGATGCTGACCCCGGTACAGATACTGCACCCCAGTCCTAGTTTTATTTCGCATGCCTTTTAATATTTATTTGACCTCACTGACTAATGAATCTTGTTGCAACAGTGGAACTTCCCTATGGCCATGATTGCTAGGAAAGTTGCTGCTGCTCTGGCTGCTGGGTGCACTTGTGTTATAAAGCCAGCTGAAGATACACCACTGTCAGCTCTACTACTTGTTGAACTGGCTGCTGAGGCGGGTATCCCAGCAGGTGTCATCAATGTGGTCACGGCAAGTAGAGAAAACACTCCATCTGTTGGTTTGGAACTATGCACAAGTCCATTAGTTGCTGGCATTTCCTTTACAGGTATTGTGAAAAAAAATCTCTGTAGTACTGTTAGGTATTTTAGTATTGTTTAATGCGCTATTTTGTATGCGTGCTCCTTTGAATACTTTGAAATAATTTTCTAGGGTCTACTGCTGTAGGAAAACTACTGTATCAACAATGTGCATCCACAGTCAAGCGACTTGCTTTAGAATTGGGTGGCAATGCTCCATTCATTGTGTTTGAGACAGCAAATCTTGATCATGCTGTTGCAGGTGTGATGGCTTCGAAATTCAGAAATTGTGGTCAAGTAATTTTTTTCGAGTTAACGGGAACTAGTTTGCATTAAGCTTTGGGAGAGTAGGCTCTAAAATTATCTTTTCGTTTGCAGACATGTGTAAGCACCAACAGGATTTTGGTTAGCACCAAAGTATACGATTCTTTTATCGAAAAGTTGAAAGCTGCAATGGCACATTTAGTTATTGGAGATGGGATGGACCCGTCTATAACACAGGGACCGTTAATTAATGCTGCCCAATTCAAGAAGGTTCATATAATTATCATTTTTAAGTTAAAGATTCTATTTTTTGTGATTTTTTGTGCAGCCAGATGTAAAATTATTTTTTTCGCCCGCAGGTATCGGAAATTGTGGAAGATGCAGTGTCCAAAGGAGCAAAAGTTCACCTGGGAGGAAAACCACATGCATTGGGGAAAACGTTTTATGAACCCACGTTGCTCAGCAATATCAACTCGTCAATGATTTGCTACGGGGAAGAGATTTTTGGACCAGTTGCTATTGTCATGAGGTACTCTCATCTTAACTTTTCTTGTTTTGAAGGAATGATGATGATCCGTTTGGACTGATTACTTATATTTATTTGCAGATTTGACGAGGAGAAGGAAGCTATAACTGTTGCCAACAGTTCCAGGAGTGGTCTTGCTTCGTACTTTTATAGCAACGATTTACCCCAAATCAGAAGAGTTTCTCGGGAACTTGAATACGGCATGGTAATGACTGCATACATATTAGAAATATTAGCATTTCATTTCATATTAGAAAAAACTTAAATCTTACCATTGTTTATCTAACTTTTTATCTAAGGTGGGCATTAACGAGGGAATTATTTCTTGTGCTGAAGCTGCATTCGGAGGTATCAAAGAATCAGGTTTTGGCAGAGAGGGGTCCAGCCACGGAATCGATGATTATGTCCATGTGAAGTATTTGTGCCAAGGAAATCTTTAATAGATTCCCCTCCAAGTCCCAAGGTCGTGACCAACAGACCAACTTGAATGCTGCATCTGAAAAACTTTACTGTACCTGTGTGATAATTGAAATTGTCTTCCAAAAACATTCATTTACAGTAGATGAAAATCATACAGCCTGTAATAATTATCAATTTGGGTTAAATAATCATATGATTTGTGTTGAAATCATTGATTGTGGTTATGTGTTGTGTGTTAAATTCTATTTTTTTAATTCATGACTTTTTGTGCTTTAAAATGACTCCAAAATCTAGTTTTTGTGCAATTTTTGCCTTCCTGGTCTTGTCTGTGCAATAAAATTTGAATTATACGAGTGCCTCAGGGCTTTTTAGAATTGTTCCTCACCGCTAAGCGGTGCTGTCACATTTCTACAAAAAGCCCTGACATGAAGTATAATCTGTTGACATTCCAATATCTTGGTCTATTCGCTCTTTCTTTATTCCATTGGGTCAGTTTTATGGAGCATTCCGTATTATTATAGCTAGTGGCTCTTTTCCAAAAAATCAGAAAGGCTTGTGCATGCATGCATGCAAGAAAGTGTGATCGGTACGGACTACGTGATCACCAATAGTGCAGCATCTCACATCCATTTCTAACTTTGATGCTAATAATATTATTGTAGGAGTTAAATAATGATAATTATTTGCTTTGATGGTTTTATTTTGGTGCCCAGATGCTCTGCAGGTTGGCTGCATTTTCCCAAAACATGATAAAATTTAGACCTCGCCTGCCCTCTCAGCTCCTTAGCTACAGCCTTCTGTAATTTCACCAGAAAATAAGATCGATAATTATTCACACATTTCTTGTTAAGTTTAGGTATAGCCCGCAGAACTACATTAGATATAGTACTCTATAGTGCATTGCATTATTACAGACTTTTTCATCAAAATATATTTTAACACCTACACTATATGCAGATCACCAATGTTCTACATATACACGTGAGCTTGCTCATTTTATAAATAGACACGGGAACTGCCCATTCTGCAGAATTTTTCATCGTGCTCCAGATGTAATTTGTGAATCTGATGCACGCAGCAAGTTTTTGAGAAAATACGTAAAAACATTTAAATAAACTCATACCAGTGTTTAGAACTATGCGAATAATTTCTTCTGAGTTTGAATTACGGTTGTTTAAAGGGTTTTAGTTAGCTCATTGTTAACAACATAAGTATTAAAAACATTACTAATTGCTCTATACATAATATGCAAAGTATTACTTACTTTTTTTAACTTTTGAACTGATACGCACCGCATTACTTATTGCATCTATAATGGATGCGAATGTACGTGAGGGGCCATGGTCTGGTCATGACTCCTATTTAACTCTGGAGTGGGTATTTCTTCGGTTTTACAACTCCGTTGTTGCTACTTTTTTGGTAAACTTGAGATTGTATATGATGTGCTATAGCTTACTGCGCTTGCGCTATAGGCAGTACAAGCTAGACCCATTAAATGCCCCTTCTTGTTTCCATCACCTGATCACCTTGATTTCATTTCACAAAGACTTTTCTAGAAAACCTTGGTATTCATATTCAATCTCATAACGGTAGCATTCAATAAACAATTCGAATGGGGAAAGCGCAAATTTAAAGTTGGCAGAGCACGCTGGCAGTTACAATAGGATTATTTGCGTTTATGTTCCATATTTCCTCTCAAATTGGAAATTGGCAAGGTTTCCAAATGAATTGACGCTATTTTTGCGAAACGAATGAGAGTTTAAAGAACGCAATGAATGCCAACACCAATACAATTCGCATAAGCTAACTAGTCAAGTAAAATGACATGAAACAACTTTCTGTTTGCATATAAAAGTATTTGATAGCTCGAATAGCTCAGAAAAAGAAACGGTTTTTAGGAAAATAATGATCAAATTATATTACAAGTGGCAATGTGTGGGTTGGTTGGTACAGAAATAGTTACCCTGAAATTCCTTGCTCATGTGGGCTCATTTTATGTAAATGAATTTTATAACTTTCGTCTTTCATATATTTCTCGTCTATCTATTAAATAGGA
>Ga0210040_10004702_pt1 | contig 17657 bp, 18 predicted proteins | sample CryGeyCG12114_NA_FD_185462 | JGI IMG/M metagenome (GOLD analysis project Ga0210040, IMG submission 185462) | Groundwater microbial communities from aquifer - Crystal Geyser CG19_WC_8/21/14_NA (SPAdes) (version 2) | ecosystem: Environmental > Aquatic > Deep subsurface > Groundwater | place: USA... | reverse complement strand
GTCCACGTCCACCGCCTCGGGTCGCAGCCCCGCCTCCGCGGCGATCCGCTCGAGGGTTTCGGCGGCCACCTCGCACAGGTGGCATCCCGCCCGGGTCATCAGCCGCAGCCGCGGGGCGCCCGCACTCGTCATTCGGCGTCCTCGTCCGTCGCGGCCCCGGTGAGGCCGAGCTCGCGCAGCCGGGCGCGGCTCACCTTGCCGGTCAGCGAGTGCGGGAGGCTGGGGAGGAAGTGCATCGAGGTGGGCACCTTGTAGCGGGCCAGGGAGCCGGCGGCGTGGTCGCGGAGCTCGTCGAAAGCCAGCTGCTGCCCCGGCTCGAGGGCCACCACCGCCCGCACCGCGGCGCCCGTGCGCGGATCGGGCACGCCGATGACGGCGCTCTCCGCGACCGCCGGGTGGGTGTCGAGCACCCGCTCCACCTCCGCCGGGTACACGTTGAACCCGCTCACCAGGATCAGGTCGCTGCGGCGGTCGACGAGGTGCAGGTCGCCGTCGACGTCCCGGTACGCCAGGTCACCGGTACCCAGCCAGCCGTCTGCGTCGGGCCCGTCGGCGCCGTCGGGCCAGTAGCCGGAGAAGAGGTTGGGGCCGCGGATCCAGAGTTCGCCGGGCCCTTCGCCCGGCCCGTCGTCGCCACCTTCCTCCTCGGCGCCCTCCCGCGGCCCGTCGTCGGCCGTCGGGACGGCGTCGGCGATGTCGGTGGGGTCGGCCGTGTCGGCGGTGTCGCGCAGGGCGACCTCCTGGCCCGGCAGCGGCCCGCCGATGCAGTTGGGCTTGGGCCGGCCGGTGACGACGGTGCTGGTCACGACGGGCGAGGCCTCCGTGAGCCCGTAGCCCTCCCAGACCGTGACCGCCGCGCGGTCGCGCATCGCCGTCCAGACCTCCTCGGGCAGCGGCGCGGCCCCGCACGAGGCCACGCGCACCGCGGCGAAGGCACGACGCAGCCCGGCATCGCTGCCCGCGGCGTCCGCCACCGCGAGCCAGGCCTGGTACATCGGCGGCGCCCCGGGCACCGCGGAGACGTGCTCCTCGGCCATCACGGAGAGGGTGGCGCGCGGATCGAAGCTCTCCTCCAGCACCGCGCACGCACCGGTGGCGGCGACCAGGCCGAAGCCGGCGTTGAGGCCGTAGACGTGGAACAGCGGCAGGACCAGCAGCACGCGGTCGTCGGGGCGCACCGGCGGCGGCTCCATCGCCAGGCACTGCTCCTGGTTCGCCCGCAGCGCACCGGAGGTCAGCATCGCGCCGCGCGGTCGCCCGGTCGTGCCGCTGGTGTAGCAGAGGAAGGCCAACTCGGCGGGGTCGTCGGCGACCGCGGGCGGCGGACCGTCGCCCTCGGGCGCACCCGGGCAGACCGGCACACCGGCGATCTCGTCCCGCTCGGCCGGGGCGACGAGCAGGGAGGCACCGGAGTCGGTGAGGACGTACTCGAGCTCGGGCTCCGTGTAGGCGGTGTTCACCGGCACGACGACCAGTCCCGCGCGCAGCGCTCCCAGGACCGCCCGCAGCCACGGCAGGCCGTTCGGCAGCTGCACCGCGACGCGGTCGCCGGGCGCCAGGTCGCGGGCCGCGTACCCCGCGGCGGCGCGGTCGACGGCGGCATCGAGCTCCGCCCAGGTCAGCCGTTCCTCGCGGGCGACGACGGCCGGCGCGTCGGGGCGCTGACGCGCCGCGGACCGCACGAGCGCGGCCAGCGACCTCCCTGCCTCCAGATCCGACACATCTCCTCCGGTGGAGCGGGCCGCGCGCACCACCGGGAACGCGGCGGGTGCGTCCGGCGGGCTGACGTGGACGGGCTGGGGCGATGTTGTCACCATGGGGCGAGCCCCGCAGCTCACCCGCCCGGATCGCGCTCCGCGTCGGGAGGAGACGGTCCGGGAACGGCGGGCCGACGAGGAGGTCGTCGCCGGCATGCCGCAGCCCCTCGACGCCGCGCCCGACCTCGTCCTCCCCGGGGACGGGCCCGTCCCTCCCTCGCCCCCTGCCGACGGGCTCGACGTCTGGGAGTGGGTGCGGCGGACGCAGGAGGGGGACGCCGAGGCGTTCGGGCAGCTGTACGACCACTACGTCACGCTGGTCCACCGGTACGTCTGCAACCGGATCGGCGACCGGGCGACCGCCGAGGACGTGACCAGCGAGACCTTCGTGCGGGCGCTGCGCAGGATCGACTCGCTCAGCTTCCAGGGCCGCGACGTCGGCGCCTGGCTGGTCACGATCGCGCGCAACATCGTGCTGGACCACGTGAAGAGCAGCCGGTACCGGCTGGAGGTGGCCACCGCTGACATGCGCGACGCCGACCGCGCCACCGACGGTCCCGAGGACGCCGTCGTGGCGCACCTGACCAACCACGAGCTGCTGGCCTGCGTGCAGCAGCTGGGCAACGAGCAGCAGGAGTGCATCGTGCTGCGGTTCGTCCACGGCCTCTCGGTGGCCGAGACCGCCGAGATCATGGGCAAGAAGGACGGCGCCATCAAGGCCCTGCAGCACCGCGCCGTGCGGCGGCTGGCCGGTCTGCTGCCGGAGGGGCTGCGGTGAACACGGCTCCGTTCCCCGAGGCCGCATCTGCCGACCCAGCATCCTCGTTGAGCCGTGCGCGAGGGAGCGTGCCGACGCACGGCCGCACCGCCCGAGCGACCGGGGGGACCCCGTGACCACGCACGACAGCATCGCGGCGCCGTCCCGCCGTGCTGCCCGTCGCGGGGACGAGCAGGACGCCAGGGTCGTCGCGATGCTGCAGGAACTCGCGGCACAGCTCGGTGTCGAACCGGACCCGGAGTACCGACGCGCGGCCCGCCGGCGGCTGGTCGCGATGGCCGCCGTCCGAACGCCCGACCCGGTCCCCTCCGGGCCGGCAACTGCTGACCGGTCGCATCGACCTCGTCCACGCGCCCGGCTAGGGTCGCTTCCGTCGGTGCCCCGCCCACGTGGGCGGGTCGGATCCAGGGAGGACGCCGTGCCGCGACTGCCCCTCCGCAGCCGCAAGGACGTCGGTTCCGTACCCGGCGACGAGGACACCCGCGCCCACGTGGCCGGTGCGGCGTCCGCCGCGGCCGCCGACGTCGCACCGCCGCCGGCCGTCGAGCCGGACCCCGGCGCCGCGGCCTTCTTCGACGTCGACAACACGATGATGATGGGCGCCTCGCTCTTCTGGTTCGCCCGCGGTCTGGCCGCCCGCAAGTACTTCTCCACCCGCGACATGGCCGGCTTCGTCTGGCAGCAGGCCAAGTTCCGCATCGGCGGCAACGAGGGCAACCCCGACGACATGCTGACCATCCGGGAGAACGCGCTGGCCTTCGTGGCCGACCGCGAGGTCTCGGAGATCGTCCAGCACAGCGAGGAGATCTACGACGAGCTGATGGCCGGCCGCATCTGGGGCGGCACGCGAGCGCTCGCCCAGCAGCACCTCGACGCCGGGCAGCGGGTGTGGCTGGTCACGGCCACACCGATCGAGCTGGCCGCCATCATCGCGCGGCGGCTCGGCCTCACCGGCGCTCTCGGCACCGTGTCCGAGATCGTCGACGGGCGCTACACCGGCCGGCTGGTGGGCGAGCTCATGCACGGCCCGGCCAAGGCGGAGGCGGTGCTGGCGCTGGCCGAACGCGAGGGGCTGGACCTCTCCCGCTGCACGGCCTACAGCGACTCGGCCAACGACCTGCCGATGCTCTCGCTCTGCGGCACCGCGGTCGCGGTCAACCCGGACACCGAACTGCGCTCCGTCGCGAAGGCCCGCGGCTGGACGATCCGCGACTTCCGCACCGGCCGGAAGGCCGCACGGATCGGCGTCCCCACCGTCGCCGCCGCAGCGCTGTCCGGCGGGATCGTCGGGGGCACCCTCGCCCTCCGCCGCCGCAACAAACTGCCCTGGTGATCCTTCGGATCACGCCGCGGCCAGGAGCCGTCCCCCGGGTGCGTCAGCCGAAGACGCCCTTGCGCTGCATGAGCAGGCGGTAGAGGGACTGCTGGATGTTCTCGCGCACCTGGTCGGTCAGGTTGAAGACCAGCATCGGGTCCTCCGCGGCGGCCGGGCCGTAGGACGCCGTCTCGATCGGCTCCCCGAACGCGATCAGCCACTTCGACGGCAGCGGCACCAGGCCCAGCGGGCCGAGCAGCGGGAACGTCGGCGTGATCGGGAAGTACGGCAGCCCGAGCAGCCGTGCCGCCGTCTTGGCGTTGCCGAGCATCGGGTAGATCTCCTCGGCGCCCACGATCGCGCACGGGATGATCGGCACCCCGGTGCGCAGGGCGGCGCTGACGAAACCGCCCCGGCCGAACCGCTGCAGCGTGTACCGCTCGGAGAACGGCTTCCCGACGCCCTTGAAGCCCTCCGGGAAGACGCCGACGAGCTCGCCCTCGGTGAGCAGTCGCTCGGCGTCCTCGTTGCAGGCCAGCGTCGTGCCGAGCTTCCGCGCGAGCGAGCCGGCGAACGGGACGTCGAAGACCAGGTCGGCGCCGAGCAGCCGCAGCCGGCGCTGCGCCGGGTGCTCGTCGTGCAGCGCCACCGTCGTCATCAGCGCGTCGATCGGCAGGGTGCCGGAGTGGTTGGCCACGACCAGGCCCCCGCCGGTCGCGGGCACGTTCTCCAGCCCCAGGGCCTCGACCCGGAACCACTTCTCGTACAACGGTCGCAGGAGCGGCAGCAGGAGGTGGTCGGTCAGGTCGGGGTCGAAGCCGAACTCGTCGGTCTCGTACTCACCGGTGACCCGGCGGCGCAGGAACTCCACCGCCTCGGCGAGGTGGTCCTCCCAACCGGGCTGCGGAGTCGGCGGGACGAAGGGCTCGTCGTCGTCGGGCCGCAGCGGGATCACGCGTGCCTCAGGCATCCCGCACCGCCCGCAGACCAGGCGCCGGGGGCGCGGGGTTGAGCCGCTCGCCGAGCGCCGCGGCAGCATCGCCGGCCCGGCCGAGCACCGAGCGCAGTCGCGTCGACGTGGTCCCGACCAGCCGCGGCGAGACCACCGGCGGCACCGTCCGCGCGTAGTCCGCCAGCGCCTCGGACGTGGTGTACCGCGGGACGAGGCCGAACTCCGTCCGCAGGACCGTGGTGTCGACGACGCGGCCGAAGTTGAGGAAGCGCATCTGCTCGGGCGAGTAGTCGACGAAGCCGAAGCGACGCGAGATCCGGCCCACGGAGCCGAGGGCGGGCGTGGGCAGCGGCGCCTCGATGCGGCCCAGCCGCCGGATCGCCTGGGAGAGCAGCAGCGTGCCCGCACCCCCCACGTTCACGGTGCCCGTCCACTCGCCGGTCGTGGCGCGGACGAGGACGGCCAGGGCGTCGTCCTCGTGCAGCAGTTGGACGCGGGCGTCGTAACCCATCGCCGTGGGGACCACGGGCATGCGCAGGAAGCCGGTGAGCAGCGAGTCGATCCGCGGCCCGATGAAGTTGGTGAACCGGAGCACCGCGACGTCGACGTCGGGACGCCGTCGCCCGAAGGAGCGGACGTAGCCCTCGATGTCGACGCTGTCCTTGGCGAAGCCTCCGGAGGGGACCAGCCGCGCCTGCATCTTCTCGGTGAAGACGGCGGGGTCGCGCGGAGAGGCGCCGTAGACGGCGGTCGTCGACTTGAGCACGAACCGGCGCACCGACGGCGCCGCCTGGCACGCGGCCAGCAGCTGCATCGTGCCGATGACGTTGAGTTCCTTCATCGGTGCGCGCCCGCCGGAGCCGGCGGGGGTCGAGCTGATGTTCATGTGCACGACGGTGTCCACCGACGCCGCCGCGATCACCTTGCCGATGAGCGGGTTGCGGATGTCGGCCCGCACGAACTCGGTGCGACCGAGCCTGCGGAGCATCTCGGGGGACGGCGGGACCGTGTCCACGCCGATGACCCGCCCGATCGAGGGGTCCGCCGCGAGCTCGGCCGCCAGCGCTCCGCCCAGCCACCGGCTCACACCGGTGACGAGGACGACCGCGGGCGGCACGAGCGTCAGCTCACTTCTTGTTGCGTCGCTGGACGCGCGTCTTCTTCAGCAGCTTGCGGTGCTTCTTCTTGGCCATCCGCTTGCGCCGCTTCTTGATGACAGAACCCACGTGGTGCTCCCGACCTCGGTATGGCTGAACAGCTCGAACGTGACCCGGGCCGGACAGGCCGGGTCACCCGGTGCCCGAGCGTACCGGCCGCCGCGCCGTGACGCCGCAGCACGGTCACCCCGAGGGTGACACCGCGGCCACGTGCCGGCTCCCGTCGGGTGGAGCCGGCCCTCGCGCCTGCGCGGACCCCTCCGGGGCCCACTCGGCACGACCGACCAGAAAACGCTCAGGCGATGTCGGTGTACGCGTCGCGCAGGTAGTCCTGCACGGCGCGCTCCGGGACGCGGAACGAGCGGCCGACGCGGACGGCGGAGAGGTCGCCGGCGTGGACGAGGCGGTACACGGTCATCTTGGAGACGCGCATCATCGCGGCGACCTCGGCGACGGTCAGGAAGGTGACGGCGGCGCGGGGGGCCGGAACGCTCGGGCGACCCAGGGGCATGGCGGCCGGGTGGGCGGCGGGCACGGGGCGGGCGACGGCGGATGCCTGCATGGGACGGCCCATCGGACGCTGGGTGGGCACACCCGGGCGGACGACGGTGGCGGCGTGGTGGCGCTGGGGCATGGTCATGTCTTCGTCTCCGACCTAGCTCGCGTCGTGGCGCCGGCTTCCCCACCGGCAACTGAACACGCACGTGCTGCAACAGAGCGTAAGGGGACGGGCGGGACAGGAGCGATGGATGAATCGAACAGACGGACCGATCCGTACTGGGCAGATGTGCATACATGTCGACCGATCGACAAGTGGATCCGCGTGTCATCCGATCGGGTGACGAGAAAACGACGCAGCGTGCTCGACTCCGCTCCGTTCCAGCATTACTGTGCTCGACCGCTCGCACGGAGTGAGCACGAGGAGACGACAGGCGGATCAGCGGTCACCCGCTCCTCCTGACCTACTCGAGAACCGCACGCCTCAGGCGCGCGGGGCACCCAGCTCCAGCGAACGCGCGTGCGCGGCCGCCACGGCCGCGGCCATCGCCGCCCGCACGTCGTGACTTTCGAGCTCGGCGATCGCGGCGACCGTCGTCCCGCCCGGGCTGCTGACCGCCGCCCGCAGCGCCTGCGCGTCCGCACCGGAGTCGCGCAGCATCACCGCCGCCCCCAGCGCCGTCTGCACCATCAGGTCGGTGGACAGCTCCCGGGAAAGGCCCAGCTCCACCCCGGCGTCGATCATCGCCTCGACGAGGTAGAAGAAGTACGCCGGCCCGCTGCCCGACAGGGCGGTCACCGCGTCCTGCTGCGCCTCGGGCACCCGCCGGACCCGGCCGACGGCGGCGAGCAGCCGCTCGGCCTCGTCGAGGTGCTCGTCGGCGGCGGAGGCGCCCGCCGAGAGGACGCTCATCCCCTCCTCCACCAGGGCCGGGGTGTTCGGCATGACCCGCACCACCGGCACGCCCGGGGCCAGCGCCGCCTCGATGCGGGCGGTGGTGACGCCCGCGGCGACCGAGACCACGAGGTGGTCGCGGTCCAGGTGCGCGGCCAGCAGACCCAGCAGGCCGTCGACGTCCTGCGGCTTGACCGCCAGCAGCACGACGCGGGCCCGCGCGGCCGCGCCGGGCAGGTCGACCAGGGCCACGCCGTACCGCTCCGCCAGCTCGGCGCCGCGCTCGGCGCTGCGCTCGCACACGACGACGTCCCCCGGCCCGCTGCGCCGGACGATCCCCGCCAGCAGCGCCTCCCCCATCCGGCCACCGCCGACGACGGCCAGGCCGCGGCGCCCCGGAGCGCTCACCGGGAGCCGCCCGGGCGCCCCACGAGCGCGCCCACGGCACCGGGGCCGGACACGACGGCCACCCGCACCGTCGTGCCGGCGGCGGCCAGTCGCTGCTGCTCCGCGGTTCGGACTCTCCAGGGCATGACGTGCTCCCAGCTGTCGGGCGCGCGGCCGTGCCAGGCCGCCCGCTCTCCGGTGATGGCGATCAGTCGCGGATCAGCCGTGGCCACGGCGGGACGGCCGTCCCCGGCCATGAGGACGTCGAGGCAGCGGACGAAGGCCAGCCGCGCCGTCGCCCGCGAGCCGGCCCGCAGCCGCACCCGCCGGCCGGCGAGGACCCGGCAGCGCGCCTCGGCGGAGGGCTCGCCCGACCGGACGACGACCCGTGCGCCGGGGTGCTCGGCCAGCAGCGGGTCCACCTCGGCGGCGGCGCCGTCGAACACCACGCCCAGGCCCACCGCGGCGGCACCGGCGGCGAGCTCGCGGGCCTCGGCGGGCCGGTGCGCGGGCACGGTGAGCTCGCAGTCCCCCGGCGCTCCCACCACCCGCACCCGGGCGAGCAGCCCGGCCAGCCCGGCGTCGTCGTCCCGGCTGCCCGGACGGTGCTCGAGCGCCACGGGGTGCCCCTCGGCGGCGAGCTCCGCGGCCACGCGCAGACCGTCCTCGGCCCGGGCCCCGGCGACCAGCCGGCCGGCGAGCAGACGGCCCACGAGGGGGCTCTGCACCGCTCGCAGCACCGGGGGGCGGGGCGGCACGGACACGACCGAACCGTAGTGCGCCGGTGTGTGTGCCGCCGGAGCCCCGGGTAGCGGCGCCGACATGGCAGGAGAACTGGACGGGATGAGGGTGGCGGTCCTGGCGACCGACGGCGTCGAGCAGGTCGAGCTGGAGCGGCCGTGGCAGGCGCTCGAGGAGGCCGGTGCCGAGCCGGAGCTGGTGTCGCTGGAGTCGGGCACCATCACCGCCTACGAGCACATCGACAAGGGCGCCACCAAGAAGGTGGACACCACGGTCGCCGACGCCGACCCCGACGACTACGCCGCGCTCGTCCTGCCGGGCGGGGTGATCAACGGCGACTTCGTGCGGGCCGACGCCGACGCCGTCGCGTTCGTGAAGGCGTTCTTCGAGGCGGGCAAGCCGGTGGCCGCGATCTGCCACGCGCCGTGGGTGCTGGTGGAGGCCGACGTCGTCCGCGGCCGGCGGATGACCTCGTGGCCCTCGCTGCAGACCGACCTGCGCAACGCCGGCGCGACCTGGGTGGACGAGGAGGTCGTCGTCGACGGCAACCTGATCACCAGCCGCAACCCCGACGACCTGGAGGCCTTCGGCGCGGCCATCGTGGACGAGTTCGCCAAGTCCGAGGACGACGAGGCGGTCGACGCGACCGCGTGAGCGGGACCCCGCGGTCAGCCCGTGGCGAGCAGCTGCGCCGCGGGGACGATCGTGAGCAGGGTGCCGGCGAAGACCAGGAGGGCGAGCAGGCGGGGGCCGACGGGTTCGGCCCCCTGCCGCTGCCGCCACATGCCCACCCCGGCGACCAGGCCGGTGACGGCCAGCGGCACGAGCAGCAGCGCGACGTAGGCGGCCATCTCCCACAGCAGCGTGGCGGCGAAGAAGACGCCGATGCCCACGGCCAGGGCGATGACGAGCTCGCCGGCGAAGCGCAGCCAGGCCAGCGGGCCGGCGTGCCCGTCCAGGTCGCCGACCTCGGCGGCCCGGACCACGGGGATCGGGCCGGTGGAGGTCAGCTCGTCGCGGGGAGCGGCCCGATGCCCGGGCCGGGGGGCGCGGACGCCGGTCCGGCCGGTGTCCCGGTCCGTGCCGCGGTCAGCGACCCGGCCGGTGTCGCGGCCGACGGCGCGCTCGGTGACGCGGCCGGTGTCCCGTCCGGTGACGCGCTCGGCGACCCGGTCACCGCGCAGCGCGCCCAGGTGGATGTCGGGGAGCGGCGCCGACGGGTGCGGCACCGCGGGTGACCGGTCGGGCCGCAGCCCGGGGATGGCGGCGGTCGAGGGGCCGGCCACCGCACGGCGGTCCTCGGAGGGGCGGACCGGCGGGAACCCGGCCGGGGGCGCGGACCGCGGCGGGCTGAACGGGCGCGAGCCGGCGCGCGTCGCGCCGGACCGGGCCGCGGCGGCCTCCTGCTCCTCCGCGTCGCTGCGTCGCCGGCCGAAGGGCCGGTCGGCAGGGGGCTGGGCGTCGGGACGGCGCTGCCGGACGGGCTCGTCGGGTTCGTCCCACCGGCGGCGCTTGGCCGCCCGCGAGGTGTCGATCCCCGCCTCGCGCAGGATTTCCGCGAGCGGGCGCCCACCCGTGTCCGGGTTCCAGTCCGGTTCGGCCATCACGCTCCCTCCAACGAGTCCAGCCTGCGCAGGATCACTCCCTCGCGCAGGGCCCAGGGACAGATCCGCACGAACGGTACGTCCAGGAGGCGCAGAGAGGCTGCAGCGACAGTCGCTCCCGCGGGAACCTGGTGCGCGCGGTTCGCCGAGACGCCCGGCAACTCGGCCAGCGCGCCGGACTCGATGCGCGACACGAAGCGCACCAGCTGGTCCAGACCGGTCAGCGACAGCTCCCGCGGCGTCCGGATCCCGGCCGACGACGGCGCCGCGCCCCCCAACCGCGCGAGGGTGCGGAAGGTCTTGCTGGTGGCTGCCACCAGGTCCGGCGGGCCGGCCGCCTTCAGCCGGGCGGCTGCCGGCTCCAGGAGCTTCGTGGCGTGCTGCTCGAGCGCGTCCAGCGCGGCCAGGTCGGGACGACCGCCGGCGAGTGCATCGGGGAGGAAGCGCCGGGTCATCCGCCCGGCGCCGAGCGGCACCGAGAGGGCCACGTCCGGCAGCTCGTCCATGCCGACGGCCAGCTCCAGCGATCCCCCGCCGATGTCGAGGACCAGCAGCCGCCCGGCGCTCCAGCCGAACCAGCGCCGCACCGCCAGGAAGGTCAGCCGTGCCTCGTCCTCGCCGGTGAGGACCTGCAGCTCCACCCCGGTGGTGCGCCGGATGCGGTCCAGCACGTCCTGCCCGTTGCGGGCCTCGCGGATGGCCGAGGTGGCCAGGGCCATGAAGTCGTCGCAGCCCTGCTTCTCGGCCTGGCGGCAGGCGTCCTCGACCGACTCGAGCAGCGCCTTCTCCCCCGCGCGGGAGAGCAGGTCGTCCGGACCGACGTGCTCGGCCAGGCGCACCGGCCAGCGGTCGTCGTGCATCGGTGTCGGGTGCGCGCCGCGGTGGGCGTCGACGACCAGGAGGTGCACCGTGTTGGAACCGACGTCGAGGACACCCAGGCGCATGGGCCCAGTCTGCCTGGCCCCGTCCAGAGGCTCGCGGCGAGCGGAGCGAGGCGTGAGGAGGACGGGGTTCTTCTCTAGGCTGAGCGGGTGCCCGACGAACCGCCCCCCGAGGTGGACCTCGACTTCGCGCGGGAGTGGGTGGAGTTCCCCGACCCGGCCGACCCCGGGCACGTCGTCCGCGCCGACCTCACCTGGCTGTCGTCGGCGTGGACCTGCATCTTCGGCCGCGGCTGCGCCGGCGTCGTCGAGGGGCGTGCCGACGACGGGTGCTGCAGCCACGGCGCCTTCTTCACCGACGAGGACGACCTCGCGCGGGTGACCGCCGCCGTCGCGGACCTGACCGACGAGGACTGGCAGCTGGCGCCCGTCGGGCGCGACGCCTGGACCGAGGAGGACAGCGCCGAGGAACCGGAGGCATCCGGTGGGGCCGACGACGCCGAGGAGGGCGCCCGGTCGCTGCGCACCCGCACGGTCGACGGGGCCTGCGTCTTCCTCAACCGGCCGGGGTTCCCGGGCGGGGGCGGGTGCGCCCTGCACCGGATGGCTCAACGCAACGATCTGCACCCGCTGACGACCAAGCCCGACGTGTGCTGGCAGCTGCCGGTGCGCCGGGAGCAGGAGCACGTCGACCGGCCCGACGGCACCCGCGTGCTCGTGGACACCGTGGGCGAGTTCGACCGCCGTGGCTGGGGCCCCGGTGGGCACGACCTGCACTGGTGGTGCACCGGCGCGCCCGCGGCGCACGTCTCCCCCGAGCCCCTCGTCGACACCTACGCCGCGGAGCTCACCGCGCTGGTGGGGGCGCCGGCCTACGCCGAGCTACGCCGGCTCACCGAGCTGCGCCTCGACCAGGGGTTGATCGCCCCCCACCCCGCGAGCCCCTCCCCCACCCTCCGGCCCCGCGCGACGCCCGTCCAGCTGCACCGGCGCCGTCCCAGCTGACCGGATGCTGGGCTCGCTCGACGCCGTCCGCTCGGTCACGGACCGCGCCCGGCGCAGCGCCGCCCTGGGGGCCGCCGTTCGACGAGCGCAGACGCCGAGGTCGGCCTAGCATCGAACACATGAGCGAATCGCAGCAGTCCGACCCGACCGCCGAGAAGGACCCGTCGACCTGGGTGACCGGCGACGAGCCCGCCACCGGCGCGCAGAAGAGCTACCTCGAGACCTTGTCGCGGAGCACCGACGGGGACGTCGAGACGGAGAACCTCACCAAGGCCGAGGCCTCGGAGAAGATCGACGAGCTGAAGAACTGACATCCCCCGAACGGTCCTGGAACGGCCCCCTGCAGGGTCCCGCCGCGAGCGTGCGAGCGGTGGGGGGCAGCAGAAGGACCCCGTCCTCCCCACCCTTCGCACGCTCAGGGCGGGCCCCGGGACGGGGCCTCAGGCGTCGAACTTGTAGCCCAGGCCCCGGACGGTCAGCAGGAACTTCGGGCTGGCGGGATCAGGCTCCAGCTTGGCCCGCAACCGTTTGACGTGGACGTCGAGGGTCTTGGTGTCGCCCACGTAGTCCGATCCCCACACCCGGTCGATCAGCTGGGCGCGCGTGAGCACCCGGCCGGTGTTGCGGAGCAGGAACTCGAGCAGGTCGAACTCCTTGAGCGGGAGGGCGACCGGCTCGCCGTCCATGGCGACGACGTGCCGCTCGACGTCCATGCGGACCGGGCCGGCCTCCAGCACCGCCTCGGTCGACCCCGTCTCGGCGGACTCGCCCCGGCGCCGGAGCACCGCGCGGATGCGGGCGACCAGCTCGCGGGCCGAGTAGGGCTTGGTGACGTAGTCGTCGGCGCCGAGCTCCAGGCCGACGACCTTGTCGATCTCGCCGTCCTTCGCGGTCAGCATGATGATCGGGACGCCGCTGCGGGCACGCAGCTGGCGGCAGACCTCGGTGCCGGGCAGCCCGGGCAGCATGAGGTCCAGCAGCACGATGTCCGCGCCACCCCGGTCGAACTCGGCGAGCGCGTCCGGGCCGGTGGGGGCGACGACCGCGTCGAAGCCCTCCCGGCGGAGCATGTAGGACAGCGCATCGGAGAAGGACTCCTCGTCCTCCACGACCAGCACGCGGGTCATGCGGTCCCCTTTCCGGGGTCAGCGGCGACTGCTTCGCCGGCAGATTCTTGTGTGGTCTCGGTGGGGGCGGCGGCGAGCGGGATGCGGAGGGTGAAGGTGGAGCCGAGCCCCTCCTCGCTCCACACCGCCACCGAGCCGCCGTGGTTGCTCGCGACGTGCTTGACGATGGCCAGGCCCAGGCCCGTGCCACCGGTGCTGCTGGCCCGCGACTGGTCCACCCGGTAGAAGCGCTCGAACACCCGCTGGCGGTCCTGCCGCGGGATGCCGATGCCGCTGTCGGTGACGGTGATCTCCGCGAAGCCCGACCGCGCCCGGGCCGCGACCGCGATGCGCGACTGCCCCGTGCTGTACGCGACCGCGTTGGCCAGGAGGTTCGTGACGGCGGTGACGAGCTGGCTCTCCACGCCCCGCACCACCAGGCCCGGCTGCCCGCCGACGGCGATGGCCAGCTCCTTGGCCCGGGCGGCGGTACGGGTGCGGTCGACGGCCTCGTCCAGCACCTGGTCGACCGGCACCGGCGCCAGCTCGGGCAGGGGCTCACCACCCTGCAGCCGTGAGAGGTCGATCAGCTCCCGGACGAGGCGCCCGAGGCGGTCGGCCTCGTGCGCGATCCGGGCGGCGAAGCGCTGGACGGCCTCGGGGTCGTCGGCCGCGCCCTCGATGGCCTCGGCCAGCAGCGACAGCGCACCGACCGGCGTCTTCAGCTCGTGCCCGACGTTGGCGACGAAGTCGCGGCGCACCGCCTCGGTGCGCCGCGACTCGGTGACGTCCTCCAGCACGAGGGCGACCGGACCGGGTGGCTGGACGGTGCCGCTGTCGAGACGGACCCCGTGCACGCTCATCATCCGTGGGCCGGCGCCGACGAGGCTGCCGGGCAGCCGGATGTCGGCACGCCGGCTGCCGGCCGAGCGCACCGCCTGGGCCAGCTCGAGGAGATCGGGCACGAGCAGCCGGGTGGCGCGCACGATGCCGAGCGCACGGGCGGCCGGGTTGGCCAGCAGCACGGCGTCGTCGGCGTCGACGACCAGCACGGCCGGGTCCATCAGATCGAGCAGTCGGCGGGCCATCGCCGCCTCCGGCAGGGTGATGACCTGCGGGTCGACGGCCGGCCCGTCGAAGTGGCGTCGGGAGCCGAGCACGACCGTGAGGGCCACGGCCCCACCCAGGACGAGGCCCACCACGAGGGCGACCGACGGACTCACGCTGCCGATGCTAGGTGCCCCCGCACCCCCCTCCGGCTCGAACACCTGATCGGGGGCCCCGGACGAGGGAGTGTTCACGCCGGCGTAGGTCCGCGTTCACCTCCGCGCGGCCATGCCCCCCGGGTACCGGCCTACTGTCGGGCAGGATCGTCGCGGCGAGGTGCCGCGTCACCCCGGGAGGACGACGTGCGCAACAACTACCACGAGGAACTCGACGACATCCGCGGATGCCTGGTCGAGATGGCCAACTCGGTGGGCTCGCAGATGAGCACCGCCACGACGGCGCTCCTCGACGCCGACGTCGCCCTCGCCGACCTGGTCATCGCCGGGGACGAGCAGATCGACGCCACCCGGGAGAGCATCGACCAGCGCTGCTTCACCCTCCTGGCGCGTCAGCAGCCGGTCGCGACCGATCTGCGCACGATCGTCGTCTCCACCCGCATCGCCAGCGACCTCGAGCGGATGGGCGACCTCGCCGAGCACATCGCCAAGGTGGCCCGGATGCGCTTCCCCGACCACGCCGTCCCGCAGGAGGTGCGCCCGGCGTTCCTCGAGGCCGGGCACGTCGCGGAGATGCTGGTCGCCAAGGCCGGGACCGTCATCGCCACGCAGAACGTCGACAAGGCCCGCGAGCTGGAGACCGACGACGACGCGATGGACCGCATCCACCGCGGCCTGTTCCGCGAGCTGCTCGCCGACAGCTGGCCCTACGGCGTCGAGACCGCCATCGACGTGACCCTGCTGGGCCGCTACTACGAGCGGTTCGCCGACCACGCCGTCAGCGTCGCCCGCCGGGTCGTCTACCTGGTCACCGGCGAGCGCCACGTCCCCGAGGCCAGCACCCCCATCTAATCGTCGTCCTCCGGACGACACCGCGACCAGGAGCCGTCCCCGGGCTGAGCTGAGCCCACCCCGCTGCCTCCTCGGGGACCCTCCGGGCCCCGCTCGTCAGCGCGCCTCGCGGGGCGGCTCCAAGCACTTCCTCGGGGACCCTCCGGGCCCCCTCGTCAGTGCTTGCCCTGGTTCTTGACGGCCTCGATGGCGGCGGCCGCGGCGTCGGGGTCGAGGTACTGCCCGCCGGGGGTCACCGGGCGCAGGTCGTCGTCGAGGTCGTAGCGCAGCGGCACCCCGGTGGGGATGTTCAGGCCGACGACCTCGTCGTTGCCCAGCCCGTCCAGGTGCTTCACCAGCGCGCGCAGGCTGTTGCCGTGCGCGGCCACGAGCACCGTCTTCCCCTGGCGCAGGTCAGGCACCACCGCGTCGTACCAGTACGGCAGCATCCGCACGACGACGTCGGCCAGGCACTCGGTGGCCGGGCGGGCCTCCGGCGGGAGGAACGAGTAGCGCGCGTCACCGTCCTGGGCGAACTCGCCGCCGGGCTCGATCGGCGGCGGCGGGGTGTCGTACGAGCGACGCCACGTCATGAACTGCTCCTCGCCGTACTCGGCGAGGGTGGCGGCCTTGTCCTTGCCCTGCAGCGCGCCGTAGTGCCGCTCGTTGAGCCGCCAGGAGCGCTTCACCGGGATCCACTGCCGGTCGGCCTCGTGCAGCGCCAGCTCGGCGGTCATGATCGCCCGGCGCAGCAGCGAGGTGTGCAGGACGTCGGGCAGCAGACCCTGCTCGGCGAGCAGCTGCCCGCCGCGGGCGGCCTCGACGCGGCCCTTGTCGGTCAGCGGGACGTCGACCCAGCCGGTGAAGAGGTTGGCCTTGTTCCACTCGCTCTCGCCGTGGCGGAGCAGCACGAGGGTTCCCGTAGAAGTCACGCCGTCATCCTGCCCGACCGGTTCCCGCGCCCGTCGGGGCCGTTCCCCGATCGCGGCGGCCCGGCAACCACACCAGCACGACGGCGACCGCGATCGCGCCCGCAGCCGCCGTCCCCACCGCGGTGACGTGCATGGCGTCGACGAAGGCCTCGCGCGCCGGCTGCACCAGACCGGCCGCTGCCTCCGCGGCCTCCGGGTCGTCCCCGGCCTGCACCCGGCCCACCGCCTGGAGGGTGCTGACGATCGACTCGCCGGCCTGCTCGCGGACCTCGGCCGGCAGCACGTCCGTGGCATCGCCGAGATTCGCCGTGTAGACGCCCGCGAGCACCGAGCCGAGGATCGCCACCCCCAGCGCGCCGCCCACCTGGCGGACGGAGTTGTTCACCGCCGCGCCCGCTCCGGCCTTCTCGCGCGGGACGACGGACATGATCGACTCGGTGGCCGGCGCCATCACCATGCCCATACCCGTGCCCTGGACCGACAGGATCACGATCAGCGACCAGGCGGGCGAACCAGCGTCCAGGAGCTGGAAGCCCAGGAACGACGTCGTGATCAGCGCGAACCCCACGGCGCAGACGGCTTTGGCGCCGTACCGCTCGGCCAGCACGGAGCTGCGCGGCCCCATGATCGCCATGCCCAGCGCCACCGGGATGAGCGTCGCGCCGGCCTGCAGCGGGCTGTAGCCCAGCACGCCCTGCAGGTAGAAGACCACGTAGAAGGTGGCACCGAGCAGCGCGAAGAAGTTCAGCCCCAGTGCGGCGGCGGCGGCGGAGAAGGCCGGGTTGCGGAACAGCGAGACGTCCAGCGCCGGGTGCGCCGAGCGCCGCTGCAGCTGGACGAACAGGACGAGCAGCGCGATCCCACCGAGCAGCGGGACCAGCACACCCGGCGTCGTCCAGCCGGCGCCCTCGCCGCCGCGGATGATGCCGTAGACCAGGCCGGCCAAGGCCACGATGGACAGCAGCACGCCCGGGACGTCGAGGCGGCCGGGTGAGGGGTCCTTCGACTCCGGGACGATGGCCAGCACCCCGATGATGCCGACGACGGCCACGGGCACCCCGACGAGGAACACCGCGCCCCACCAGAAGTGCTCGAGGACCGCGCCACCGGCCAGCGGACCGCCGGCGACGGCGATCCCGGCGGTGCCCGCCCACACGCCGATCGCCCGCCCGCGCTCCGGACCGGGGAAGACGTTGGTGATGACGGCGAGGGTCGTGGGCTGGACCGCGGCGCCGCCGGCGCCCATGAGGGCCCGGTAGGCGATCAGCTCGGCCGGGCTGTCGCTCATCGCGGCGAGCACGGACCCCAGCGCGAACACGGACAGCCCGATGACCAGCACCCGGCGACGGCCGATGCGGTCACCGATGACGCCCCAGGAGAAGAGCAGCCCGGCGAACACGAGGATGTAGGCGTCCACGGCCCACTGCAGCTCGGCCTGCGTGGCGCCGAGGTCGCGCTGCAGCGTCGGCAGAGCGACGTTGAGGATCGTGTTGCCCATGATCACCACGAGCAGGCACACCGTCATGGTGGCGAGCACCCACCAGCGGCGGGCGTAGCCGGGAGGAGCCTCCTCGGCCGTGGTGCTGTCCGTCGTC
>Ga0210040_10004701_pt1 | contig 17658 bp, 14 predicted proteins | sample CryGeyCG12114_NA_FD_185462 | JGI IMG/M metagenome (GOLD analysis project Ga0210040, IMG submission 185462) | Groundwater microbial communities from aquifer - Crystal Geyser CG19_WC_8/21/14_NA (SPAdes) (version 2) | ecosystem: Environmental > Aquatic > Deep subsurface > Groundwater | place: USA... | reverse complement strand
GGCCTTCTACCCATACAATCTCCAACGCCATGGACGTGGGTAACCCGAGTAATTTTGCCCGCTTAATGGATATGTTCGATAATTCCCTGGAAAATATCCGGGAAGAAATAGCCGGCTATAGCTTTACCGATACTGAAACCCGCCAACTAATGCTGCAAGTGTACCAACAGTATAACTACCTGCTCGATCCGCACGGGGCTATTGGTTACGGGGCGTTAAAGCAATATTTCACAGCCCAAAACCTAGTAACGAACAACGAACAACGAACAACGAACGAGATTGGTATTTTCCTGGAAACTGCGCATCCGGCCAAATTTATTGATGTGGTAGAAAGTACCATTGGTCAGCCTATAGCTATTCCGGCCAATCTGCAACGTTTGCTGCACCAGGAAAAGGTTTCGGTACTACTGCCAAATTCTTACGAAAATTTAAAAGATTACCTGCTTTCTCGGGCTTAAATTGTTAAAAATATAATTTTAAAAAAATATATTCTTTAATCTCCTAAACAATTAGTAACTTCAAAAAATACCCACACGGTATTTATATTATTTTATAAAATTTTAGTCTTTAATATGATGAATAACAAGGTCCATATCTTCGACACGACGCTCCGCGACGGTGAACAGGTTCCCGGTTGCCAGCTTAATACCCGCGAAAAAATTGAAGTAGCTTTGGCGCTCGAAGAACTGGGCGTTGATATCATAGAAGCTGGTTTTCCTATTTCCAGCCCCGGCGATTTTACTTCTATCGTCGAAATCTCCAAAGCACTTTCGGAGCCGGTAATCTGTGCCTTAACCCGGGCCCGCAAAGAAGATATTGACGTGGCCGTTGATTCCTTGAAATTTGCCAAACGCAAGCGCATTCATACCGGTATTGGCGCTTCGGATATGCACATTAAATATAAATTTAACTCTACCCGCGAAGACGTACTGGAGCGCGGCGTGTGGGCGGTAAAATACGCCAAACAGTTTGTAGAAGACGTGGAGTTTTACGCCGAAGATGCCGGCCGGGCCGATTTGCCCTTCCTGGCCCACATGATCGAATCGGTGATTGCTGCCGGAGCTACCGTGGTAAATATTCCGGACACTACCGGTTATACCTTGCCCTGGGAATACGGCGCGAAAATAAAATACCTGCGCGAAAACGTTAAAAACATCGATCAGGCCATTATTTCGGTGCATTGCCACAACGATTTAGGGTTGGCTACGGCCAATTCTATTGCCGGCGTAATGAACGGCGCCCGCCAGATTGAGTGTACCATTAACGGTATTGGCGAACGGGCCGGTAATACGTCTTTGGAAGAAACCGTGATGATTATGAAAAGCCATAAAGAACTAGGCTTAACCAACGGTATCAACAGCAAACGTATTTACCCTACCAGTCGTTTGGTATCGCGGCTGATGCGGATGCGCGTGCAACCCAACAAAGCCATTGTGGGCGATAATGCTTTTGCGCACTCTTCCGGCATTCACCAGGACGGATTCCTGAAACACCGCGAAACTTATGAAGTAATCGATCCGCACGATGTAGGCGTTGATAACTCTTCTATTGTATTAACAGCTCGTAGCGGCCGGGCGGCCCTGAAACACCGCATGGAAAACCTGGGTTATTTTATCAGCAAAGAGGAATTAGATGAAATTTATCAGGATTACCTGGTGTTAGCAGATGAGGTAAAAGTGGTGAACGACGAACACTTAGGCGTACTTTACCAAAAAATAGAGATCAAGAAGGAGAAAGAAGGTATCCGGACCAATTAATAATTATGGCGACTGATAAGAAAACATTATTTCAAAAAATCTGGGATGCGCATGTGGTAACGACCATTGCAGACGGCCCGGATGTATTATACATCGATAAACATTTAATTCATGAAGTAACCAGTCCGCAGGCCTTTGCGGGCTTGGAAAAACGCGGTATCGGCGTATTCCGCACCCAGAATATCTTAGCTACTGCCGATCACAACGTACCCACCAAAGACCAGCACTTGCCTATTGCGGAGCCGCTTTCGCGCTTCCAGGTAGATAAATTAACCGAAAACTGCGATAAATTCGGGGTAGAATTGTACGGCCTGGGCCATCCGTTTCAGGGCATTGTACACGTAATTGGTCCGGAACTGGGTATCACCTTGCCCGGCATGACCATTGTATGTGGCGACAGCCACACCTCTACCCACGGCGCCTTTGGTACCATTGCGTTTGGTATTGGTACATCGGAAGTAGAGCAGGTAATGGCTACGCAATGCTTAATGCAAAGCAAACCCAAAACCATGCGCATCAACATCGAAGGCGATTTAAGCAGAGGCGTATTATCCAAAGATATTATCCTGTATATTATTTCTAAGATATCGATGGGTGGTGCAACCGGTTATTTTGTAGAGTATGCCGGTTCGGCTATTCGCAGCCTGAGCATGGAAGCCCGCATGACCATCTGCAATATGAGCATCGAAATGGGTGCCCGCGGCGGTTTAATTGCGCCCGACGATATTACTTTCGACTACATTAAAGGCCGGGAGTTTGCTCCGAAAGAAGAAAAACTCACCGAAGCGGTAGCTTACTGGCGTACTTTATTCACCGACGAAGGCGCTACGTTTGATGTAGAATATACTTTTGATGCCGCCGACATTACCCCGATGATTACCTACGGCACCAACCCCGGCATGGGCATTAAAATAAAAGAACATATCCCCACGGTTAATGACTTAAAAGAAGAAAGCGGGAAAGCTTCCTTCGAAAAATCATTGGCTTACATGGGCTTTAACGCCGGCGATACCTTAATCGACAAACCAATTAATTATGTATTTATCGGTTCCTGTACCAATTCCCGTATCGAAGATTTACGCTTGGTGGCCCAGTTTGTAAAAGGCAAGCACAAAGCTCCGCACGTAAACGCCATGATTGTACCGGGTTCTAAACAAGTAGAACAACAAGCTATTGCCGAAGGCTTAGACACTATATTGAAAGAAGCCGGTTTTGAGCTTCGCGAACCCGGTTGTTCGGCTTGCTTAGGCATGAACGAAGATAAAGTGCCCAAAGGCGAATATTGTGTTTCTACCTCAAACCGGAATTTTGAAGGCCGTCAGGGGCCGGGTGCCCGCACGATGCTGGTAAGTCCCCTAACTGCGGCAGCTACTGCTATTACCGGCAAAATAACCGATGTTCGTGAACTTTTAACCGCTTAGTACGACATGGAAAAATTTGTAAAAATCACCGCAACGGCCGTTCCGTTACCCATCGAAGATATTGATACCGACCAAATTATTCCGGCCCGTTTCCTGAAGGCCACTACTCGCGAGGGCTTCGGCGACAACCTATTCCGCGATTGGCGTTTTGATAACCAGAATAATCCGAAAGCCGATTTCGTGCTGAACAACCCGAACTACAGCGGCAAAATATTAGTAGCCGGCAAAAACTTCGGTTGCGGTTCCAGCCGCGAGCACGCCGCCTGGGCTATTGCGGATTACGGCTTTAAAGTAGTTATTTCCAGCTTCTTCGCCGATATTTTTAAAAACAACGCTCTGAATAATGGTTTGCTGCCGGTACAAGTATCGCAATCTTTTTTAGATACCTTGTTCGATAAAATATTTGCTGATAAAGACACCCAACTGGAAGTAGATTTAGAAGCCCAAACCGTTAGCATTGCCGGCACCAACCTGGTAGAGCATTTCGATATTAACCAGTATAAAAAAACCTGCCTACTAAACGGTTACGACGATATTGACTACTTACTGAACCTGAAAGATAAAATTGAAGCTTACGAAAAAACCAGTAAATATTTGAGCCTGGTAAGCCAAGAGCAGGAAATTGAAGCGTAAGCTTGTTTTTTTTAATAGAAGGGCCAGTTCGTTTGAGCTGGCTTTTTTTGTTTCCACTAGCTGAAGCTAGTGGAAATTCATTTGGGGAGCATACTTTATTATTTTTAATCTCCTCTACTAAATTCCTAACTGATGAATTGCCTCCATCTTTAGATGGAGGAACCAAATTAATGTAAAAGGCTTTAGCCCAACTTTTCAAAACCATAGATCCGCTTAAAGTCTTCCTGCTCCTCTGCATAAGTTTTAAGTTGATGATGATTTTCCTGGTTTTTAATGTAATCACGCACCTTGTCCACCATAGACTCACTCACCGATACCGCAAAATATTCCTCTTGCCATTCAAACTTACCGGTACATAAGTTGTTTTTGTTTATCCAGAAAGAAGATTCTCCTTTTATTAGCTGTATTATTTTAGCTATATTCTGATCTACACCTAAAGACACCAGGCAATGTACGTGGTCAATATGGCCATTAATAAAGTCAATATAAATACCTTTTTCTTTGGCGTTCTCCCGAATATGCACGAAAACTTTTTGCCGGACTTCTTTAGTTAAGAAATACTCCCGATTTTTGGTAGACCACACCAAATGAATCCAGATTTTTACGAAAGGCATAAATTTGCATCTGTCTAATTTACCTCCCAGGCTAAAGCCCAGGGCTATTCAGGAGCTAATTCATTTCTTTACTCCTACTTAGAAACTGTTTTTAAAACCTAATTGATAGGGAAAGTCTATTTTTAAAAAGTGCTTAAACAGCTGGAAAATCGACTATAAAAGTTAAATTCCTTTTTCTAAAATAGGCCTGCTATACCTTTTAAAACAGTTTCTAAGAATTCTTCGTTTTAAATTTCGATGAAGATTTCAAGCCTTCTCAATTTCGATAAAGCGGTTTATTACTTACTATTGGCTCTTCCAACCAAATCCTTCTTTAATGAATACCAATTAAAGGCAATTTAATACGGTTGCATTTTAACCGATGCCTTACAATACGGATACACAAACTATTACTATATTCAGACAAAGGAAATAACAAAAAAGGCAGCTAATTAAATAGCTGCCTTTTTGTTTTAGTTAAAAAATGCTGGTTGCCGGCCTTATCTGCCACCAGTAGTTGTCCCACCGGTTGTACTACCAGAGGTAGTTCCTCCAGATGTAGTACCGCCGGTTGTTGTGCCACCTGTAGTTGTGCCTCCTGAAGTGGTTCCACTGGTTGTACCGGTTGTTGTTCCCGTTGTAGTTCCAGAGGTTGTGCTACCAGTTGTTCCTGTGGTAGTACCCGAAGTAGTACCGCTGGTTGTACCGGAAGTAGTTCTGGTACCTGTAGTAGTTCTACCGGCAGTAGTACCAGCTGTGGTACCCGTTGTAGTTCTGCCGCTGGTTGTTGCTGAAGTTGTACCACCTGTTGTGCCACTCGTAGTTCTGGTTGTAGCTCTACCAAAAGTAGTTTGGCCAGCTGTTGTTCCGCTTCTCGTACCGGTAGTGGTTCGGCCAGCAGTAGTACCGGCAGTTGTGCCTGCCGTAGTTCTGCCGGTAGTTGTACCTGTTGTCGTTCTGCCCGAAGTTGTTCCGATTGTGGTTTGGCCAGATGTTGTTCCTGATGTGGTTGTTCCAGCAGTGGTTCCCGCCGTTGTACCGCCAGTTGTTTGTCCAGTTGTAGTTCCACCGGTTGTTTGCCCGGCTGTGGTACCGTCGGCAGTAGTGCCTCCGGTTGTTTGGCTAGTCTGATTAAAGAAACTGTCGGCATGCTCCTCTCCGGATGCTAACAGGAAAGCCGCAGGAGTTAATAACGCCACGGCTAAAGCCGAAATCCATCTTTTTCTCATAAATTTTAATTTAAATTTAAAACTCTAGCTTAGGTTTACGGCTCTTTAATTAATATGGGCTATAAATAAGCAATGAATTTATACTGGTTTTTATGTTAAAATACTGATAAAAGCTTATAATAAGCTTAGTACAAATAGCAATTAAACTAAATAAGTAATAGCCAATGCTTGCTTACTAGGCTTAGATGATTGAAATATTTCCCTTAATTTATTTGAATTAAAGCCATTTGCCGGTAAAAATATAAGAGCGCCTCATTTTGCACCTTTAATCAATTAAAGAATCTGTCAACTGTTTGGTAAAATTTTGGAAAGCCTTAATTTGCACAGATTTACCTTATATACGCGGATGAAAAAGCATTATAATTTGATTGTTGCCTGCCTGTTTGCATGTATTACCATGAGCATGCCCGCCCGGGCACAAAAAACAAACCAATTACCGGAATTATTACTGCGCATCGATGATATTGGCATGAACCACTCGGTAAATACGGCCATGCAGCAAATTGCCGAAGCCGGCATCCCTTTTTCCACATCGGTGATGTTTGCGTGCCCATGGTACCAGGAAGCGGTAGCTATTTTAAAGAAATATCCGGCGGTATCAATAGGTGTGCATTTAACTTTAAATTCTGAATGGAAATATTACCGCTGGGGTCCGGTGCTGGGTCAGAAAGCCGTACCCAGTTTAGTTGATGAAGTTGGTTATTTCCGGCCATCGAGTGAAGAATTCCTGAAAAGTAATTATAAACTGGAGGAAGTGGAGCAAGAGCTGGCTGCCCAGATTGAACGGGCATTGCACTCCGGCTTACAAATAGATTATGTAGATTATCATATGACCACCGCTGTATCTACCCCCCAGCTAAGGGCCATTGTAGAGAAGCTAGCCAAAAAATATAATCTGGGCATATCGCGGTATTTTGGCGAGAATTACAAAACCATGTTTGATACGTCTGTAGAAACCAAGAAAGCAGATTTTCTGACCCACGTAAATAACCTAAAACCGGGCAAGGCTAACCTGTTGGTATTACACGTAGCGCAGTCGCATCCGGAAATGAATGTACTGCAAGACATGAACAACAAGGAAATGAGTTACAATCCAAAAGGAGAATCACTGGTGAGCCAGCATCGCCAAACGGAACTTAATATGGTTACTTCTCCGGAATTTAAAACTTTATTCGGACAGAAGTTTAAACTTACCACCTACCGGGAATTGATTAAAAACATGGACAATAAAATGAAATCACCGGTGAGTAGTTAATAAATATCACCGTATATATCAAAAGATACTTACTAAAAAGGGCAGCTTAATGGCTGCCCTTTTTAGTAAAATTATCAACCACCGGTTGTGCCGCCACCAGTTGTACCACCAGTCGTAGTGCCACCCGTTGTTGTACCGCCTGTAGTGGTTCCACTAGTTGTACCGGTTGTTGTTCCCGTTGTAGTTCCAGAGGTTGTGCTACCAGTTGTTCCTGTGGTAGTACCCGAAGTAGTACCGCTGGTTGTACCTGTAGTAGTACCGGAAGTAGTTCCTGTTGTTGTAGTGCCAGCAGTAGTACCGCTTGTTGTGCCGGTTGTACCAGTATCATCGTCGTCATCATCATCGCAGCTGGTAATTGCTACAGAAGAAAACAGCACTGATGCCACCATTATCGAAAGCCAAGTTTTTTTCATAATTTAATTTTTTTAAGTCAACATTTTTTATCAACAATTATTCTTACGCACCTGAGCAGATAGAGATAAAAAAAAAGCAATGAATAAATACGGATTTTAATGCATTCTATACCGATTTAACGCATAAAAGCAGAATTTATAGGGATTTTTAAACATCATCTCTAAATAAAACAATGCTTCCAACTTTAAAACACTCAAGAAACAGAATATAATAATTTTAATACAATATATATTCCACTATTTTAATACTCAAAACATCAGCTTTATAAAACAGCTTACTTAAAAATAATTAGTTATATAAAATTATCATCAGCCTTAAAAAGGAGTTAAAATTCTTTGCGTAATATCCAAACTGATTTCTTAAAACTCCTTACTTTTACCACCCAATAGTTAAGCGATCTATTTCTATGAATAAACGTATTGCCGTATTGCCCGGCGACGGCATTGGCCCGGAAGTAACGACCGTAGCCGTTAATGTTTTACAACAAGTTGCCGAAATATTTAATCACCAGTTTCAGTTTGAAGAAGGGCTGGTTGGCGCTATTGCCATCGACCAAACCGGAAATCCTTTCCCCGACGAAACGCTGCAGCTTTGCCAGCGGGCCGATGCTATTTTGTTTGGTGCTATCGGGCATCCTAAATACGATAACGACCCCACGGCTCCGGTGCGGCCCGAGCAAGGATTATTAGCTATGCGCAAAGCCTTAGGCTTGTTCGCTAATATCCGGCCAGTAAATACTTTTTCAGCTTTGGCCGATGCGTCGCCTTTAAAAAGGGAAATAGTAGAAGGAGTAGATTTCGTGGTATTCCGGGAACTAACCGGTGGCAGCTACTTTGGTAAAAAAGGCCGCTCCGAAGACCGTTTAAGTGCTTTTGACACCTGTACTTACACCCACGACGAAATTTTACGCATTACCAAACTGGCTTTTGAAGCGGCCGGTAAGCGCCGCAAAAAATTAACGCTGGTAGATAAAGCCAACGTAATGGAAACCTCCCGCCTGTGGCGCGAAGTGGTACAAAACTACGCCAAAGATTTCCCGGATATTGAATTAGAGCTAATGTTTGTGGATAATGCCGCGATGGCTTTAATTCAGAACCCGAAACGATTTGATGTAATTTTAACCGAAAATATGTTCGGCGATATTTTAACCGATGAAGCTTCGGTGATTACGGGTTCGCTGGGCATGTTGCCTTCGGCTTCGGTGGGCAGCCAGGTAGCCTTGTACGAACCTATTCACGGCTCTTACCCGCAAGCGGCCGGCCAGAATATTGCCAATCCTATGGCGGCGGTTTTATCGGCGGCGACCCTGCTGGAAATGTCTTTCAATTTATGGGAAGAAGGCAAAGCTATCCGGCAAGCTGTAGAAAAATGCCTGAACGAAGGTTTGGTTACCAAAGATATCAACCCGGAAAATTTTAAAAGTACTACCGAAATAGGCGAACACATTTGTCGCTTTATTCAGAAATAAACTAACGGAGGTTAGTCCCAGCCAATCTAATCAGCCTTACGCTATAATCAAAAAGCCGCTGACATCAGCGGCTTTTTGATTATAATTATAAACTTCTTAGTTATGGTCTATCAACTATGGACCATCGACTATGGACTAATTTAAAATTCAAACCCTACGGATAATTTCACTGCGTGGTTAAAGGTATCTAAATTGCCATTATTATCAACCGAATTTAAGCCATAATCGTAACCGGCACTTAGGTTGAAGCCGTTGGAGAAGCGATAACCTACGCCACCCACTAAAGCTACATCGGTTTTACGGAAAGGACTATCGTAATTTAAATTTTGGTTCAGAACATTAAACCCGATAACGCTGGCTTTGGTATTTACTTTATTAGATACCAGAAAAGACACCTGCGGACCAGCGTAAAAATGCAGCCCTTCGGCCACAAAAACTTTTGCTAACAAAGGGATATCTATATAATCAGCTTTATTAGTAATAGTAGCGTTCAGGTTTAAGAAATCCAGTTGGGTTGAAGAAAACTCACCGGTCAACTGCATACCTTTCTGAGAATAATAAGCTCCCGGCTCAACAGAAAACACCGGGCTAACCGGAATGCGAACGTAACCACCCAGGTGAAAACCCGAACGGGCAGCAGTACTGGCGTAACCATCACTTAACGTTACTAAGCTGTTCAGGCTTTGTACGGCGTCGCCTTCCCAAGTAGCGCTATTATAACCGCCTTTTATACCAATGCTCACTTTTTGCGCAGAAGCTGGCACCGCTACGCAGGCCAACAGTGTTAAACTTAAAATAAAAAAAATCTTTTTCATATCAGTTCCGAAATTATAAATGGGTTTTAAATAGTGTTGTTAAGTAATTTGGAAAAACCATGCCAATTTTTCTTCGGTACTAAAAGAAAATTAAAAGCCGTGTTGTCACAGCGCTTATCAAGGAGAGAGCCAGAAATAACAATCTAAATCTGAGCCGGATATCGGTATAAAATTTATTATCCGCCTTAAACCAGCAAGAAAGTTTTTTATTTATGATTTTTACTGCAAACGTGTTTTTATCGATTTACTTGAACAAGTAAAATGATGCAAAACTGAGAAAAGCTGATTTATTAGCATCTAGTGCTTAATAAACTATAGATTGTCGGGTAGTGGAATAACTGATAATTTGTTTCAGGTGAAAACATCCTGAAACTGCGGCCAGGATTCCCGACAAACAAACCTTTATGGAACACTAGTACCATCATATCAAAATAAATTAAATCAATAAGCGATTAGACTACTGCGAAATGACGAGTCCGGGCGCAAATATCTTTCCTTTATTTGATGGTTTGCGGACCATTGGTTATTTATACCTCGGATGGTATAAGCAGCGCTTCTAATTTTTAGATTTCTTTATTTTCAGATTGGCGGGTGGCTGCGGGGCGGGCAAAGCATTATTTTTTTTATTATTAACTGGCCGGGAGCTTAAAAACGCGATTGTTCCGTCCGGCCGGTATTCGGGGTATAAAACTTTTCCGTTTATATCTACGCTCTCGCCTTCGCGTAAATTATTCCGTACGCCTTGCAGCGATAAAGAATATCCCTCCGGATACAGCACAAAACCATTCTTTAGTTTTACAGGTTCTTTTGCGGGTATTGGCCGACCAGCCCGTACCTGCAGCAAGCGGCCGTTTTTCCATAAATAGCCTTCGTATATTTCGCGGTAACCCTTAGCCTGCGCCATTACGGTGGCCGAAGCACCACAGAATAGTATTATTAACAAAGCAACTCCTAATTTCTTCATTACTTCTTGCTTATAAACAGCTACAAACCAACCAGAAACAACATTAATGCCACAGATAAAACAAACAGTAATTACCAATAATGAAGATTTTAAATTTTTACTTTTTTTTGTGTTGCTTTTCGCCATTCCTGTTCTGTTTCCGTAAAACAGACAAATTAATATAATTATTATATCATAAAGCAATGACCTCTGATTTGAACAACTTGTACCACATCAGCACCACTTGCGGGCGCAAATTTGACCTCCGGAATACAGAAAAAGTAATTGAAAAATCGAACAGTTTGTTTAGCTATAATATACACAAGCTTAATACCGGCGAGTATATTATAGAAGAAAAATTTTATGCAAGTCCGTACAACAACCGGTACATTTTATTAACCGATGAACAAATAGAACAATTAAAAATCAGCTAATTCTGGCGGCTTCAATCCGGCCTCTGCTGATCTGCGCAGGCCTGCATTTTTTTTGTTAAAAACCCAAAACATTTGTTTTTGCACTTAACCTTCGTACTCCTTAATTAATCTTTTTTCTGCTGATAAAAACAGGGGCTGCATACTCCTGATTTTACTTAAACTTCATTCGGAAAATAAAACTTTTGTTCAGGTATAAATGATTTTGCACCTCCTGCTATTGACTTTAAAACGGCAGATATACGTTACATCAATTAAAAGCCTTTTAGTAATTTTTTCAAACTAAATATATTTTAAACATATTGCAATTTTATATTAAGCTGCTACATGCCCGGCAACCCTATTAATAAGTTTTTTCGCGTATCGTTTATTGAGAAAAGAAGCCGCATTCTGGTATATTTAAATAATGTGCTTTTTTATCTTAGCCTGATTGGGGTGGGCATATTTATTTACGATCTGGGCTTTGTACTGAGCATACCCGCTAAAGACCGGCTAAGCAATTTTTATCATATTTACTCCCTTATCATTTTCCTAATTCTTACGATGCGGTTGTTTCTGGTCAACCGCATCGGCATCAGGAAAGGATGGTTTGTGATAGAGTATCTGGTTATACTGATTTTGCTCATTGGTATGGTTTTAACCATTTATTCCGATCAGTTAATAATCGCTCATGACTACATCAGCCTTTTTTTCAAGCAAAATTTCTTCACATTTGGCGTTATCTGGTACGTTTTCCTGCTCGAGCTTTCGAAAAGGAGCTTAACTATTTACCAAAACCGCTTTAACCCGGCGCTTTTATTTGCCGGCAGCTTTATTATCCTTATTTTTATTGGTACGGGTTTATTAATGCTGCCCCGGGCCACAGTGGCCGGCATTGGTTTTATGGATGCTCTTTTTACCGCTACCAGTGCCGTTTGCGTTACCGGCTTAATTGTAGTGGATACGGCTACTTATTTTACTTCTTTCGGGCAGACTATTATTCTCATGCTGATTCAGATCGGCGGTTTGGGTATTATAACTTTTACCAGTTTCCTGGGCATGTTTTTCCAGCGGGGCTCTTCTTTTCAGAACCAGCTTTTTATGCAAAACATGATAAACGAAGAAAACATCGGGCAAACCATGCGGACCATTGTCAATGTTATTCTCACTACCTTGCTAATAGAATTAATCGGTGCCTTTTTTATTTATTTTTCCGTGAGTCCGGCTGTTTTCGAGAGTGAAGACGAGCACATTGGTTTTGCCCTGTTTCATGCCGTTTCGGCTTTTTGTAATGCCGGTTTTTCTACCTTAAGTGCCGGTTTATACGACATCAATTTCCGGTACGCCTATTCTTTACAGGTTATTATTATGCTGCTCATTATTTTAGGCGGTATCGGCTTCCCCATTATCATAAATCTATACCGGTTAGGGCAGCAAACCACCCGGAAACGCTGGCGGCAATTTGTTTTAAAAGAAAAATACGTGCACACATCGCGTAACTTAACTATTCATACCAAAATAGTTTTGGCTACTACCGGAATTTTATTGGCGGGTGGCGCTATCCTTTATTACTTTACAGAATACAACAGCACCTTGCGGGAGCACCATGGCTTAGGGAAGCTGGTAGCGGCTCTGTTTGGTTCGGTTACACCCCGCACGGCGGGTTTTAACACGGTAGATATGTCGCAACTCACGGTACCTACCATCCTGATCTATTTATTGCTGATGTGGATTGGGGCTTCTCCGGCCTCCACGGGCGGTGGTATAAAAACCACTACTTTTGCCGTGGCCATCCTGAATACCTTAAGCATTGCCAAAGGCAAAGACCGGGTGGAGGTTTTTCACCGGGAAATTAATGACAAATCGGTGCGTCAGGCATTTGCGGTTATGCTGCTGTCTTTCCTGGTAATTGGGCTGGCTATTTTTTTTATTTTATATTTCGATCCGGGACAAAAGCTTATTCAGGTGGCCTTCGAGGTATTTTCGGCTTTCAGTACCGTTGGTTTGAGCTTAAACCTAACCCCCGAACTAAACACCATGAGCCGGGTGATTATAATTTTCACGATGTTTTTGGGACGGGTAGGCACCTTTACTTTAATAGCGGCTATGGTTACGAAAGTGCAGGCGCATCATTACCGGTACCCGGCCGAAAGTATTATCATTACTTAAAAAAGAATTTATCTATGAGATACATCATTGTTGGTTTAGGATATTTTGGTTCATCGCTCTCAATAAAACTAACCGAAATGGGCCACGAAGTAATTGCCGTAGACAACGACATGACCAAGGTAAATTTATATAAAGACCGCGTTACCCATACTATTCTGCTGGATGCCAAAGATATGCAGGCCCTGAGCACCCTGCCGCTCGCCGATACGGATGTGGTTTTAGTGGGTATTGGGGAAGACTTTGGGGCATCGGTAATGGCGGTGGCTAACTTTAAACAATTACAGGTAAAAAGATTAATTGGCCGGGCCATTTCGCCCCTGCACCAAACCGTTCTGGAAGCAATCGGGGTAGATAAAATCATCCGGCCCGAACAGGAATCGGCGGAGCGCCTGGCCCGCAGCCTGGAAATGCGGGGCATTATCGATTCGTTTGATATTACCGAGGAGTATAATATTATTGAGGTTACTGTACCAAACCGCTATGTGGGCCAGACAGTAGCCGAAGCCAACTTCCGGCAGAAATATAATATAAATGTGCTCACAATTTTAAAAATGACACCCACCCGCAACTTATTCGGAAAAAGCCACGAACGGCCCCGCGCCGTTGGAGTAGTATCGCCGGAAACCCGCTTCGAAAAAGATGATATCCTGGTATTATTTGGCAAAATGACCGATATAGAGAAATTATTGCAAACGAGTTAAAGGTTTGTTTTGGGCCTGCTTTTATAATAATGCGCCGGAGTTACATTCTATAAAATAACCAGCAGACCCAAAACAAATCATTAGCCGAAATAAGATCGTTGCCAGGTACGATCACAAGGTTAAACACAACATCCGCCTATTTACGCTTTGCCTGCTAATAATAATCCTTCCTGATTTTTCAATTGTCCTGTTTGCATCATCTCTTCCGTAACCAGTTCTACCTGTTCCCGGATATCTTCGTTCAAGCGCCCCAGTACCAATAACTTTGCTACGGCTCCTGGTATTTCTTCCCAAGGCATACCAAAGGCATCTGCTACTACTTTCTGGATAGCCAGCTTTATTTCTTCCGGCGCAATAAACTGGATATTTTTGCTACCAGAGGGCAACTGGCTCCGGTCCCGTATGGTTGGCTGCTGCATCTCCGGAGCCCAGAGAAATTGCTTTTCCTGCCGAATTTGGCTGTACTTCACTCCGCTAGCAATAGCTGTTTCCAGAGCCAGACGTAGGCGCGGACCAATCCGGGGCACCTCAGCTGCCTCCGCAATCCGCCGGATTACTTCTTGCTCATGTACCGGGCTTTCTGCCGCTACTACCTGCTGTACCCAACCAGCTAAAGTACTCACCGGTAAATCTGATATTTCCTGCTCGCCTAATTTTAGATTAAGCTGCGCTAGTTCATAAGTAGGCACAATAGGCTTTTTTACTTCGGCTACACCGACCGCTTCCCGCGCTATTTCCATAACCGGCGCAGGTGGAGCAGGTTTAATCTGGCTGATTTCTTCCTGGTCTTTTTGCAAAGCTTGTTCAATGGCGTTAAACAAACGCTTTTGCTCGGCTTCGGGGTTACGGAACCAATCGGTGCTCCAGATGCGGTAAATCTGCCAGCCCAGATTTTCCAGCACGGTTTGCCGGAGGCGATCGCGGTCGCGGGCGGAGCGGGCCCGGTGGTAATTGGCGCCATCACACTCAATACCCAACACATATTTGCCGGGTTTCTGCGGATGCACAATTGCCAGATCGATGAAAAAACCAGCCGAACCTACCTGCGGCACTACCTGGTAACCCGCTTTTACCAAAGCAGCGTGTACTTCTTCTTCAAACACCGATTCGGTTTCGCGGCCTGTATTGACGGGTACTTCTAAGCGACCGGTTTTAGCATAATTCAGAAATGTTTTAAAAGCCTGCACACCCCGGGCCTGCGTCCGGTTCAGGTCAATATCATCGGGCGATAAATTGGTAAATACCTCACAACGCAGCCGCGCCCGGGTAATCAGCACGTTTAAACGGCGCTCGCCGCCTGTTCCGTTTAAAGGGCCAAAACTCATAGATAAATATCCGTCTTGGGTACGGCCATAACCAATGCTGATAAAGATCACATCGCGTTCGTCGCCCTGCACGTTTTCGAGGTTTTTGATAAAGAAGGGTTCGTTCGGATGAGCCGTAAAAAACGATTCGGCAACGGGATCTTGGCGGCGCAGCAACTCCAGTTGGTTAATAATGGCCTGCATTTGCGCCATGCTGAATGCCGCTACGCCTAAAGTTAGTTCGGGATGGGTTTTGGCGTGCACCATAATAGCCTGGGCCACCGTTTCGGCTTCCTGCTGATTTGTACGGGTTTTGCCGCGATCGTAAAAAGTATCGGGTAAGTAATGGTAAATCAAGCCGATGCTTTCCCGCTTCGCATCCGGACTCGGAAAAATAACCAAACGGTTATCGTAAAACTCGTGGTTGGAAACAGCTACCAACGATTCGTGCCGGCTGCGGTAATGCCAGCGCAGCATACGTTGCGGCGCACCCTGGGCCGCAAAAAGGCCTAACACGCTTTCTACATCGGCGGCTACATTTTCTTCTTCTAAGGCTTCTTCTTCTTTTACTAAAGCATCGAAAAAACTGGTAGGCGGCATTTGTTTGCTATCGCCTACTACAACTACTTGTTTCGCCCGCAAAATGGCGCCAAAAGCATCTACCGGTTTTACCTGGCTGGCCTCATCAAAGATTACCAGATCGAACTGAAGTGCCTCCGGCGGCAGGAAATTGGCAATAGAAAGTGGCCCCATCATAAATACCGGTTTTATGGCCTGAATTGCTTTGCCGGCTTTACCCATGAGCTGCCGGATGGGCAAGTGCCGGGCTTTTTTCTCAAACTCCCGCCGCAGTACGCCCAATTGGCCACCGGCCTGGTGCAGGGGCAATTTTTCGTAGTGGTAAGCCACTAAGCGCAACCGGTTATAGGTTAATAATAAATGATCGAGCTGATGAAACTTATGAATAGCTTCTTCGTGGCCGGCGCGTTCAAATTGGGCTAAAGTGGGCCTTTCTTCGTAAGCTTTTTCCAGGAGCGCTTCGTACCACGTTTGCCGGAATGCCGCGGCTAGGTATTGTCCGGCTTCCGGCCAGTTCAGCACCAGGTTAATTATTTCCTGTAAGCCCGCATCCTGCAACCGATCTGCTAATATATTCCAGGCCACTACCTGGTGTAATTCTTCGGGGCGGCTTTGCCAAGCTTGCAGCAAAGCTGTCTGTTTTTCAAAATCCAGGTTGAGCAAAGTATTTTCCGGCCCAAACCTTGGCTGATCTTCCCATTGCAACAGTTGCTTTAAGGCCGTAAAAGTTTCCTCCTGTTCGTTTAAAGCCGCTTCTAAAGCTTGGCTTGGGGCCGGTAATTTACTCAGATCGGGTTCCTGCACCAGCCAATCAAGAATTAACACCGGCATCCGGCCGGTTTCTACATCCTGATATAAATTAACCACCCAGTTCAGGAGAACATGTAAATGATGCCAATCCGAATCTTTGCCCCGCCACTGGCGGCCAAAAGCAGCCTGCCCCAATTCCTGCCCTTGCTTTAAGATTTGCGCCTGACGCTGTTCTTCCAGAATAGCATCTATCAAGGCTAGTTGGTCCTGGTTTTCTTTCGGTAAACCCAGGCGGGTAAGTCCGGTCAGTTCATTTTTGCTTTTCCGGTAAGCGCCCGCTGCAAACCGCCACCATTTATCGCCGTACGCCAACAAGTTCTGCCGAATAGTTAATACATTATGCGCCCAGGCTTCAGGAATTAGTCCGGAATCGTATTGCTGGTGAATTTTAGCAAAAGCAGTTCCGGCCGCAATCAAACTTTTTAATTCTGCTTGCTTTTGGCTCCAGACGGTTGATACCAGATGAATGCCGCGGTAATCGGGGCTTTGCTGCAATTGCTGGCTAATCTGGGATAACTGGTCGGCAGCTCGGCGGTTAGCCGGAGGTGTCATCTGCATCAGCCTGGCCAATTGCTCTGATGCAGAGCGTAGCTTTGGGGTGGCCTGGTTCACTGCTATTAGCAGGGCTTGCAAGCTGTTTTGCTCGTTAGGTAACAAACTACGGCGTTGGCTGCCCCAGAACAAAAGCTTTTTGGGCATTCCCATCTGCAACAGGCGCGCCTGTACTTCCTCTATTAAGGCTTCTTTTTCTTTAAATTCCGGTTGCGACCAGGCTAGTAAAGAAGGCAAAGCCAGGCGCGGTAATTCTACCCCGGTGTATTTTTTCCTTTGCTGTATTAACCGGCCGTAAATAACGTACATGGTCAGGTTGCTGGTGCCTACCGGGGTATTAATGGCTGTGGCATAATCGTTGAGCCTAGCGCGGATTTGCGTCAGCAGGTTTACTTCTCCTTCTAAAGCGGGCAACTGCGGTTTACCTACCTCCAGCGTACGCTGCAGTTCGCGGAGCAAATCTTTTTTGTTGGTTTTGTGGCTGTGCAGTTCCAGGCAAGCTTCTCCCAGACCTACTTTATCTAACCGGCGTTTTACTACTTCTAAAGCCGCCATTTTTTCGGCCACAAACAAAACTGTTTTACCTTTCCCAATCGCTTCGGCTA
>Ga0210040_10004700_pt1 | contig 17664 bp, 18 predicted proteins | sample CryGeyCG12114_NA_FD_185462 | JGI IMG/M metagenome (GOLD analysis project Ga0210040, IMG submission 185462) | Groundwater microbial communities from aquifer - Crystal Geyser CG19_WC_8/21/14_NA (SPAdes) (version 2) | ecosystem: Environmental > Aquatic > Deep subsurface > Groundwater | place: USA... | reverse complement strand
CTTCGAGCGGTCTGGTCACCAACCCCTTCGCCGACGCCATGCGCGAGGGCGCCACCTGGGTCATGCAGACGACCCTCGGCTGGTGGGTGGACGTCCCTGCCATCGACCTGGCGACGTCACCGGCCACGACCATCCGCGGCTACGTCCTCTGGCTCTCGCTGGGGGTCGCGACGATGGGGATGATGTGGCAGGGGCTCCTGCTGACGGTGTCGCGCCGCCCGGAGCCGCTGGTCGGGATCGCCCGCGGCCTCGCGACCCTGGCGCTGTGGTCAGCGATCGGCATCGCTGCGCCGGCGGCTGCACTCCGTGCCGGGGACGAGTTCGCCAGCTGGGTCCTCGACCAGGCCGCTGACGGCCGAGCTGCTGACCGGCTGATGCAGCTGGGGAGCCTGGCCGGCGTCGACTCAGCCGGAGCCGTGATCGTCCTGGGGCTGCTGCTGATGTTCTCAGGCATCGCCCAGGCGATCGTTATGATCTTCCGCGAGGGAGCGGTGGTCGTGCTCGCAGGCGTCGTGGTGCTCGCCGCTAGTGGTTCCTTCACGTCGGCCACACGGCCCTGGCTGCACCGGGTGCTGGCGTGGATGGCGGCCCTCATCGCCTACAAGTCTGTGGCGGCGCTGGTCTACGCGACGGCCGTGGCGATGATCGGCGAGGGGAACGACCCGCGGACGATCTTCGTCGGCCTGACGATGATGCTCCTGGCCATCCTCGCGCTGCCCGCCCTGATGAAGTTCTTCACCTGGGCGACGGGCAGCATCGCCAGCGGCGGTGGTGGCGGGATGGCGCTGCTCGGGATGACGGCATCAGGAGCGTCCGCTGCAGCCGCTCTCCACAGCGCCTCCGGTACCGGAGGCGCGTCGGCGCAGGCGTCGTCCCTCCGGCAGGACCTCGGCCCGCCGACGACTCCACCACCGGTGCCGCCCGCACTGCCGCCCACGGGAGCAGGAGCTGCTTCCCCGGCTGGAGCTCCGGCGAGCACCGGCGCGGCGGCCGCTGCGAGCGGCGGAGCCGCTGCTGCGGCGGGGGCCGGTGCGGCGACCGGAGGTACTGCGCTTGCGGCGCTCGCCGTGGCCCAGGCCGCGGTGTCCGCCGCTCGGCAGGCCTCTGACGCGGCGAGCCGTCAGATGTCGGGCGAGGACCCGGCATGACCGTGCAGACGGCCTCCTCGGCGCCGGTCGTGCGTCTGTACGGGGGCTGGCGTCGGCAGCGGGGGATCGGGATGTGGGGGTTGGACGCGGTGTCCACCGCTGTCGTCCTCCTCTGCTTCCTAGGGCCACTGCTGTTGGCGGCCGCCTCTGTGCGCCTGGGGCTGATGAGCGCCGGCCCGGCACTGCTGGTGGCCGGCCTGACCACCGCACGGGTGGGTGGCGTTCCGCTGGGGGTCGTCGCCCAGCGCCGAGCCCGGTGGACCTGGGGCACGCTCCGCGGGCACCGATCAGGGCGCTTCGGCGCCAACGCACCGGATGGTGGGCGGGCGATGCCGGCTCCGCTGGACCGCGTGCGCGTGGTGCCTGTGGGCAGCGGCCGTGGGGAGCCGTTCGCGCTCGTCCACGACCCGGGGGCCGGCACCCTGACCGTGGCGCTGAGGTGCGCAGCGTCCTCCACGTGGCTCGTCGACGGTGCAGACGCTGACGGCTGGGTCAGCGCGTGGCACTCCTGGCTCGCCGCACTGGGGTACCTGCCTGCGGTGCGGTGGGTCGGCGTCGTCGTCGACACCGCGCCAGAAGCGGGCACGTCCTTGCGCGAGGGAGTCCTGCAGCGCCTCGACGCCGGCGCCCCCGCGGACGTCCGCGCCCTGCTGCGCGAGCTCGTCGACCGGTCGCCCGGGGCGGCCGCCGAGGTCAGAACCTGGGTGACCGTGAGCTTCGACGAGGGCCTGCTGGGAGGTGCCGCTCGGCGACAGGTGGACGAGCAGCAGCGCGGTGCGGAGGCCGACCGGTTGATGACCGGCCTGGAGTCGGCCCTAGGGAGCTGCGGGGTCACCGTCCTCGGCCGGGCCGGCGTCCGCGACCTCGTGCGCGCGGTGCGCACCGCGTACGACCCGGTGGCGCGCGGAGACCTGGACCGGCACCGGCCTGACCGCGGACAGCCGGACCTGCAGTGGGAGGAGGCGGCGCCGGTCGCCGTCGAGGACGACTGGGACTCCTTCCGTCACGACTCCGGGACGTCGGTGTCCTGGGGCTGGCAGGAGGCGCCGCGCCAGCAGGTGACCAGCCAGGTCCTGAGCCGGCTGCTCTCGCCGGGGCGCCACGCCAAGCGAGTCGCGCTGCTCTACCGCCCGCTCCCGGCGGCTGACGCGGCCCGGACCCTCGAGAGCGAGGTCAACGCCGCCGCCTTCCGTGACGCCTACCGCCGCGCCCAGCGTCGCGACGAGACGGCTCGGGACGTCACCGACCGCGAGCAGGCGCGCCGCGCGGCGCACGAGGAGGCCATGGGCGCCGGCGTGGTCCTGCTCAGCGTCTACGTCACCACCACGGTCACCGACCCCGCGCTGCTGCCCGAGGCCGTGGCCGACGTCGAGGCTCGGGCCGATCAGTCCAAGATCCGCCTGCGCAAGCTCTACGGCGGGCAGGCAGCGGGTTTCGCCACGACCCTGCCGCTGGGCGTGCACCCCGCTCGGCTGGCCCGCTCCCGTCGGAACTCGCGATGACCGACAGGCGCACGCGCACCCAGGCCCTCCACGTCGAGGTGGCACCGGAGTACCAGGCCACCACCGTCCAGGCCGCGGGCCTCTACCCGTTCACCGCAGGTTCCGGTTCGCCGTCGGCAGGCGTACCGCTGGGGCGGCACCTGCTGTGGGGGGAGATCGTGTGCCTGGACCCGTTCTCGTGGATGGAAGCCGGCCTGACCACCAACCTCGGCATCTTCGTCCTGGGCCAGCCGGGCACGGGCAAGAGCGCCGCCGCCAAGCGGCTGTGCCGCGGGTGTCTCGGCTTCGGGGTGACACCGCTGTTCCTGGGCGACGCCAAGCCCGACTACACGCGCGTGGTCGAGTCGGCTGGCGGCCAGGTGGTCCGCATCGGTCGCGGCCTGGACCGCATCAATCCCTTGGACGCCGGCCCGCTCGGCGCTGCCCTCGGCCGCCTCACCGGTCGCTCCGCCGACGCCGTGAGGGCCGAGGTCAGAGGGCGCCGCATCACGGCCGTCCTCGCGCTGGCGGCACTCGTGCGCACCACCCCGGTCACCAACGGGGAGGAGGCGGTCATCGGGGCCGCCGTCGACGTGCTCGACGAGCGCAACGCCGCCGGCCACGAACCGACCGTCCCCGAGGTGCTCCAGCTCCTCCGCGAGGGGCCCGACCGCCTCGTGTCAGCAGCAGAGGTGGACTCCGGAGAGGACTACCGGAGCGAGACCCGTCACCTCCGCCAGACCCTGCGGACCCTCTGCGACGGGTCACTTCGGGGCGTCTTCGACGGCCCGACGACGACCCCGCTGGACCTCACCGCTCCCGCCATCAGCGTCGACATCTCGGCGGTCGCCTCCGCCGGCGACACCCTCCTCGCCGCAGCGATGCTCTCAACGTGGTCGTACGGGTTCGCGGTCATCGACGCCGCGGCCGTGCTGGCCGACGCCGGCCTAGCACCGCGCCGACGCTTCATCGCGGTCCTCGACGAGCTGTGGCGAGCTCTGCGGGGCGCTCCGGGGCTGGTGGACCACGCTGACGCCCTGACCCGGGTCTACCGCGGCCGCGACGTGGCCCACCTCATGTTGACCCACTCCATGGACGACCTCAGCGCCCTGCCCACCGAGGCGGACCGGGCGAAGGCACGGGGCTTCGTCGACCGCTGCGCGGTCACCGTGCTCGCGGGCCTGCCCCTCCGCGAGCTGGACGAGGTCGCCTGCGTGGTGCCCCTGTCGGACGCCGAGAAAGCCCTGGTGGCGTCGTGGTCGTCGCCGGAGTCGTGGCAAGCGGGCGGACGCCATCCGGGGCGGGGAAAGTACCTGCTCAAGACGGGGCAGCGCGTGGGCATCCCCGTCGAGATGGACCTCGTCCACGACGAGGCGCTGCTCTACGACACCGACGGCCCCCGGCCCCGTGCTGGGACTCCTGAGGAGGGACGCGCATGAGCCGTGCGTCGTGGCAGGCGCCCGGTGGACACGGCGGCGCAGGAGCCTCGTGGTGGCTGCTCGCCGGCTGCTGGGGCCCCGTGGCCGCCGTCGGACTGGTGTGGAGCGCAGGACACGCGGCCTCGTGGCTGTGCGGTCAGGGCTGGGTCGGGCCCTCCTTCAGCACCGACTTCGTGGCCACCGTCATCCGTGGCGACGTGGCGGGAGGGTGGCCCGGTGTTCCCCCAGCGCTCGTGTGGGCTCTGTCGGCCGCGGGCACCTCCCTGGTGCTCGTCGGCGCAGGGGTCCTGCGCCGGCTGGTGCTCCGGACGGCTGCGTCGTCGGACGCGGTGCGGTCACTGGCGACGGCCCGAGACGTCGCGGCGCTGACGCCTGCAGGCGTGGCGAGCCGCGCGGTGGTCCTGCGGCCGTCGCTGGGTGGCACCAGGCCCGCGAAGGTGCGGGGCCCGGACCGCGGTGTCGCGCTGGGGCGGCTGCGTCGGGCGCACGGCGGGGGGCCGCTGCTGCGCGCGTCGTGGGAGGACGTGATCCTCGCGGTCATGGCGCCGCGCGCCGGCAAGACCACGGCGCTCGCCGTCCCGGCTCTGCTGGAGGCGCCCGGCGCCGTCGTCGCCACCAGCAACAAGGCCGACCTGTGGGCGGCGACCGCTGCGATGCGAGCCGCGTCGACGGGGGAGCGCGTGTGGGTCTTCGACCCCCAGCGGGTCGCCCACGCGCCTCAGACGTGGTGGTGGGACCCGCTGCGCGAGGTCGGCACGGTGGAGGAGGCCCACAGGCTGGCTGGCCACTTCATCCAGGAGGTCCGTGGTCAACGCGCGCGCGACTTCTGGACCTCCGCTGCGCACGACCTGCTCACTGGCCTGCTGCTGGCGGCGGCCGTCTCCGGCCGGACCCTGGTCGAGGTCTACGAGTGGCTGAACGACCCCGTGACGTCCGAGCCGTCGGAGCTGCTCCGGGAGCGAGGCCGCACCGCGGCCGCGTCCAGCCTCCAGGGCCGTCAGCACGGGGCGCCCGAGACGCGCGACGGTGTGTATGAGACCGCTCGCACCGCGGCCCAGTGCCTGCGCGACGACCGCATCCTCACCTGGGTCACCCCACCCGACGTCGCCCAGGCCGGAACGGTCGTCGACGAGCTCGACGCGACCGCGTTCGCCGCGTCACGGCAGACGCTGTACCTGCTCTCACGCGACGGGGCGGGCAACGCCGCGCCGCTGGTCGCCGCCCTCACCGACCGGATCATGCGCGAGGCGACGCTCGCTGCCGAGCGTCGAGGAGGGCGCCTCGACCCTCCGATGCTGGTCGTCCTCGACGAGGCGGCGAACGTCTGCCGGATCAGCGACCTGCCTGACCTGTACAGCCACCTCGGCTCCCGCGGCGTCGTGCCGCTGACCATCCTGCAGTCCTACCGGCAGGGGACCCGCGTGTGGGGCGAGATGGGCATGGACGCCCTGTGGTCGGCCGCCACCTGCAAGGTGATCGGGTCGGGGCTGGACGACGCGAAGGTGGCCGAGGACCTCTCGCGCCTGGTCGGAGACCACGACGTCCAGGTGAGCTCCGTCAGCCGCACTCGAGGGCAGGTCACGAACTCGACGTCGGTGCGGCGCCAGCGGATCCTCCCGCCCGACGCCGTGCGTGCACTGCCGCGCGGCAGCGCGCTGCTCCTGGCCACCGGCTGCCGAGCGGCGCTGCTGGAGCTCACTCCCTGGTACGCCGGCGAGCAGGCCGCGGTCATCGCCGCAGCCTCGGCCACCGCGGAGCAGCGCATGACCGAGCTGGCGCGCGGCGCCTACGTCCCGTCCGAGCCTCATCGGCCTGGGCGCTCCTCATGAGCGAGGAGGCCGTGCACCGGCTCGCGGCACGTCTCGACGACGTGGAGGCGCTGCTCACGCGGCTGTCCGGAGAGCTCGAGGACGTCGCCGTCGGGCTGGAGACCGTCGGCAGTGCGACGGCGGGCACACGCGGGTCCGAGGAGCCGGTGCCAGAGCCGCAGTTCACCGCCGTGCACGAGTGGGTCGAGCTCGTGTTCACCCCCACCTTCGTGCGCACGGTCGGTGGTGACATCCGCTGGTGCAGCCGGTGGAGCGACCATCCAGAGGCCGTCCTCAGGATGGAGGCGATGTGGCGATCGTGGGAGGTGCTGCGTCTGGACGGCGGCCTTGGGCTGTCGACGTGGCTGCTGCACCACCTCGATCCTGGGCTGGCCGCACTGGCCAGCAGGAGCGGCCCCTTCGCCCGTTGCAGCCCGGACCGCCACAGCTGAGGGCGGCCCGGTGCGCCCTCACGGTGCGGGGCGTCGCATGTGCCGTGGCTGCGCCTGCGGCGGCCGGGCGCTCGGAGTGCCTGGGCGTTCGCCGTCACGGTGGGTCAGCGCCACGGCAAGGGCCGCCCACACCGGTGGCCTCTGTGGTGAGGGCAGCGGGGGAGCTGCGGCCGGGACCTGAGCCACCGCCTCCAGCGCTCGGCTGAACGCGCTCGCGTCCATGAGTGCCGCCAGTAGCGCAGGTGCCGGACCTCTCGGGTCGACAGCGCTCCAGCGGGCCACGTCTTCCTGACCTGGAACGAGCCAGCGCCCCGCCGAGACCTCGCGCCCGGTGACGATGGAGAGCGTGCGGACGAGCTCGGGCAGCCGGCGTCCGCAGGCGAGAAGGGCCTCGGCGTCAGTGCCGCCCAGGGTCATCATGCCGAGGCGCCGCACGCAGCGGTCGATCTCGCCGGCCTGCTGCACCGGGCGGGGGTCGCCGCGGTGCAGGGTCGCCGTGCGTCCCGCCGCGCTGCCCGCGCGGAGCAGGTGGGTCGCCGTGCCGTCGAAGCCGGCGGCCACGGCGCTCAGGGGCCGCCCCTCCTGTCCCGGCGGGCTGCTCCGCCGTAGGGCCCGGCTGAGCACGGTGGCGGCCCGAGCCTGTCCGAGAGCGATCTGCACGACGTGCTCCGGCCGCACGGACCGCGCCTGGCGCAGGAGGATGACGAGCCGGTCCTGCGCGAGGGGGAGGTCGGCCGCTGCGTGTACGGGCAGCACGCGCTGCTGCTGCTTAGGCGCCCGCTGGAGTGCCACACCGTCCAGCGGGCCGCAGCGCGCCAGGGCGCTGACCTCTGCGGCGACGGTCCTGAGGCCGGAGACGCTGGCCTGCTCGAGCAGCTCCGCGTCCTCGGTACGGCCGAGCCGGGAGGCCGCTGACGCGAGTGGGCGGTCGAGACGTGCTGCCGCCTCGGCCAGCGCGGCGGCATCGGCGACGGCGGTCCACGCCTGTGTCAGCTGCCACCGGTGAGGAGTAGCCGCGCGCCAGTCGTGATCAGCGACCAGCGCGTGCCGGGCGGCGTGCGCCCACTCGCGGCCGGCCGCCGTCCTCGACGCCACGGCCAGGACCTGGGTCGGCGCGTGTCCCGTCGTGGGACCTCGCATCCGGTCTGCCAGGGCACGTCCCAGCGCGGCGACCGGGTCAGCTTCAACGGCGCCGGCGCCAGCCACGGGCCGTCGGGTGCCGGCCACCTCGGCATGGACGTCGGCGGCCAGGTCCAGGACCGCGGATCGGGCGAGCAGCGCCTGCTCGAAGCCGACGATGTCGAGGTCGCGGCTCCCCATCTCCAGGAGCCGGGCAAGGCTCCGTGCAAGGCCGAGGCTCTCCTCCGCGTACGTCATGGCCGGAGCGGACCGCCGTCGGCGCCGCCGATCGCCGGCGCCGCTTCAGGTAGCGGCCGGTCGAGCACGATCCGCGCTGCCTGCGAGCACCGCAGCGCCTCCTCGACCGTGGACGCCGCGGCGACAGCCGCCGAGAGGCTGCCCTGCACCTCGGCGAACAAGGCGTCGACGCCGATGGGCGTCGCTAGCGGAGCTGCCATCGGGGGATAGGGAGGGGCGACGTCGGACAGCACGCTGAGCGCTTCGGCGGCTGCGAGCTCATCGTCGATGGAGAGCGGTGCCCGGAGGAGAGCAGACAGCCCCCGACGTGCTGCTGCCACGCCCGCAGGCTCAGGCTGTGTCGGGACCGGGCGCGTGGTGTCAGGCATGGCGGAACCCTTCGGGCAGGAGGAGCCGTCGCGTCATCGGAGACGGCGGTTGGGGACGGCGGGGGGCGTCGGGGGTGGTGTGGACGACCGAGACGGCTGTTCGAGCGCTGGCCGCGCAGCAGCAACCAGTTCCTGCACCGTGGAGGGCTCGAGGCCGAGACGGCCGGCCAGGTTCTGGCAGCAGCGCTCCCGAGGCCCGGGAGGCAGACCGGTGAGCAGGGGAGCTGCGGCACGGGCCGCCCCGACCCGTCCTTCCACCCACTGCAGCTTGTCCGCCCAGGGCTGCAGGCGGACCTCGACAGCGGTGTCCACGAGCGGACGGGCCCCTTTTGTGAGGGCTGCGAGCAGCGCCTCCGGTCCACGGTCGTGGAGCAGGTCGGCGGGGTCGGTGCCGGGAGCCAGGCCGGCTCGCAGCAGGCGATGGGTGCTGGAGGAGAGGCGCTCGTAGGCGCGCCCCGCCGACCTGGTCCCGGCCTCGTCCGCGTCGGTCGCGACGACGAGCCCGCGGCTGGGCAGGTCGACCTCCACTGCGAGGCGCCGCACCTGCGCGCCGGTCAGCGCGGTACCGCACGGAGCGAGTCCGACGTAGCGGCCGTGCGTCCCGTGGGTGACCGCGACGGCGTCCAGCGGCCCCTCGACCAGCACGGGCGTTCCACCGGCGCGCAGGTGGGGGCGGCCTTCGGCCAGTCCGAACAGGACGCTGGCCTTGTCGTAGAGGTCCGTGCGCGGGCTGTTCAGGTACTTGGGGATGTGCGCTGGTGCGCCGGGTCGGGCGCGCCCGACGAAGGCGACGGCGTTCCCCTCGGCGTCTCGGATCGGCAGGACGAGCCTGTCGCGGAAGGTGTCGATCAGGTTGCCGGTGCGCGCACGCCGGGACAGCCCGGACGCTTCCAGCGCCGCGTCCCTCCAGCCGGCCGACCGCAGCTGGTCGGTGAGAGCGGTCCAGGACGCCGGGGCGTAGCCGGCCACCCAGGGCTCCGACAGGGCGGCCTCCAGTGAGCGCTGGTGCAGGTAGTCGGGGACCCACGACTGCTTAGCTGCAGCACCGAAGAACGCTGCAGCTTGTTGGTGGATGGCGCGCAGCTCCTCTTGCGCCTGCACCGCACGGGGACCTGCGACGGGTCGCTCAGCTCCTTGACGGGACGTGGACGTGCCGCGGCCCTTCGGTGTCCGCATCTGTCGGGCTGGCTGAGGAGCTGAGGCCACGGCTGAGTAGGACGGTGAGGAGGGGGCGGTGGCAGCCCTCGCACCCGTGATGGGCTGTGCGCCCCCGTCTCGCCGCTGAGGTGCGGCGGTGTCGACGGCTGAGGCAGCTGGTGACGGCTCGCCGGCGCGGGCGCGAAGCCGAGCAGCGCGGACTCGGAGGATGGTCTCAGCCGCGCTGGCGGCGACGGCAGCCAGCTGGGCGATGCGCGCCATGCCCTCGCCGTGCGGATCCGGGTGGGGCTCGCTCACGCGATGCCCCCGCTGGACGAGGCTGTGGGTGAGGCAACGGCACGGGAGGGAAGGGGCCGGCGGCGCCGGGGTCCTGACGTGCGTCCCGGCCGCGCTGCCGCGGCTCGGGCTGCCTGGTGCAGCACAGCCGCGGAGTCTCGAGCCGCCGCGGCCTGGACCGAGCGCCCCTGGGCGGCGCGCAGGACGGCGATGGCGTCGACGAGGCCAGCGGCTGCCGACAGCAGGTCGCCGAAGTCCTCGGCGTGACTCCTGCCCAGCCGGCCGGTACGGGCCAGGAGCCTCGCGGCGGAGCGGAGGGCTGTCCCCGGGGCGCTCGTTCGACCAGGCCGTCCCCAGGGCTCACGGCCCGCACGTCCGTACGCCTCTGCCGCCCCGGTCAGCGGCCCGCCTCGTCGCCCCTCCGCCATGCGCGCCGCAGCCATGAGGAGGTCGCCGGTCGCAAGTCCGATGTCCGAGCTGGCCATGGCGTCCTCAGCGGTGAGCCGGAGCACCGCGGCCTGACCAGCGGACGCGGCACGGCGCGCGACGTCGCAGGCGAGGTGTCTCTGCACGTCGACCGGCGGCCCGACGGTGAGGGGCTCCGCCCTCTCGTCGGGTGCCGGCTGAAGTGGTGTCAGGGCGCTCGCGGCCCACCGCTGCTCCAGCGCGGGCCAGGTGAGGTCGGCGGCCAGCTTCCCCCCGGAGAACCACACGGGCTCGTGATCGGCGTTGCGGTCGCCGGGCAGCGCGACGGCGTACCCGGTGATCACGTCCGGGTCGAACTCGCTGTAGCGCTTCCTCACAAGGAGCCCGGAGCGGCCAAGGTCGGCGAAAAACTCCTCAGACGTGGCGGAGGTGGCGGCGGCGAGGGAGACGTGCAGCCGCAGCGTCGTGCGCGGAGGTTCGGGACGCGCTGCACGGTCCGCCTTCTCCTGCTCACCCCGTGAGGGCCGGCGAGCAGCGGTGCGGTCCCTGGCTGCGGTGCGCGTGAGGTCGAGCCTCACCTCCATCTCCCGACAGGCCTGCCCCAGGCGGTAGAAGTCGTTCGAAGTCGAAACGGGCCGCCCGTCCTGGCGGGCGAGGGTCACCACGAGGTGGACGTGGTCGTCGGCGTGCCGTACGGCAGCCCAGCGGCAGCCGCCGTCGTCATCGCGGGGCGCGAGGCCCGTCCGGTCGAGGACGTGGCGCGCCACGTCATCCCACTCGGCGTCGCTGAGTCGACGGTCACCAGGAGCCGCCCGCAGGACGCAGTGCCAGACCGGTCGCGGGGGCACCTTCGGGCTGGCGAGCACCGGTTGCTCCAGGAGGCCGGTCAAGGTGCGCACATCGCGCCAGCCGGCAGTAGCGGTCGGGGGCTCCAGCGAGGCGGGGTCGTCCCAGGCGGCGGCGAGGTGGCAGTCGGTGTGCTCGTTGCTGGTGCCTGGCCCGAACAGGTAACGCATCAGGCCGCCGACCCGCTTTCCTCGGACCACCTTCCCGATCACCGGAGCTCCTCGGCGATGAGCGCGGCGGCTCGGTCGACGCGGGCGACGGCGCGGGCGGTGTCGCTCACGGCGTCCGCGAGCCAGTCCGGGACCTCGCCGCTGTGGTGGAAGGCCGAGACAGCGAGGTGGACGTTGGTCCCGAAGCGCCGGAGTTGGGCGCGGGCGTCCAGCAAGTCTGCCAGCGCGGCTCGCATCGGCTCGCTCAGCGGAGCCGGCGCCTCGCGAGCCGTGGCGACCGTGACCTCGGCGGCGTAGCCAGTGGGCGTCAGGCCTGCGGAACGTGCGGCGGACTCGATGTCGGCGAACTCATCGGAGGAGAGGCGCAGCTTGAGCCGGCGGGTCCGAGCGGGGACGTGGTGCTCGCGGTCGCGGCCCACGGCGCGAACGCTCACCGCGGTCTGTGGCTGCGAGGCCGGCCCGTGCGTCGCTGCAGATTGAGCAGGTGACCCGGGCTCGGGGATGGTCGGTGGCTGATCCATGGATGAGCTCCCTTCTGGAGGGAGATGACTGTCACGCCACTGGGTTGCCTGGGTCATTGCCTGCACTGCGCGCCCAGCGCGCGCTGCAGGCCGTAACCCTCGGGCAAGCGAGCACGCTCGGCGGCTGCGGGTAGCGCGGGCATGGGGTGCGAGGCACGAGCGACTCAGCAGCGAATCTCTGGCGCCGGCGTGGTCAGCCTCGAAGGCCGCGGATTATGAGCATGACCGACGGGCGTCCGGGCGGCGCAGGAGACGGACAAGGACGTCGCGGGGCTGCTGTCGGCCCCGGTCAAGCCGGAACTGCTGGAGCACTGGAGGTCGCTCGGCGGCTTCGTCCCCGACCCGCTGTAGGAATCGCCGTTCGGCCCGGTCGTCAGAACGGCGGGTCGTGCGATGGCTGGCTCCACGGGTCGGACGTCGCTGGAGGGACTGCGCCGACCGGCAGCGGCAAATTCGTCACGACGTATAGGTTCAAGATGTCGTCGCGGTCGAGGAACATGATCTGGCTCCGCTTCGAGGCGTCGAGCGCGTTACCGATCCAGTTCCGCGCCGCCTTCGTGATTTCGCCGCCAGCCGCAATGAAGGCGTGATCGACAAGTACGCGCTTGTTGGTTTCCGGATCGAAGATTTCGTGGGCCAGCATCATGAGTGCCTGGTTATGGATCTCAGCGACGTTCGCGTTCCCCGCCTTGGTAACTCCAGATGCGTCGAGCTTTCCCTTCTTTGCCTGGACTCCGATATAAAGGTAGTGCTGCGTCGGCAAGGTGTACCGCATCCAAATGTCCTTGCCGTACTCCAGCGCCTTGTCCTTGTGGCCGGCGGCCGTGATCCGATGAAACCCGAGCTGTCGAAAGAGCGGCAGCAGCACCTCCTCGATCAACTGGTCCTCGCTGCACCTGTCGAGGAAGGCGACCAGCTGCCCCCGCCGTTCGCTCTCGACCGCCGTCAGCGGGCGATGCGGATTGACCTGCGGCACCGTGACGGTCTTCGTCCCGATGTGGCGTAGGTAGCAGTGCCGGTCGTCGGCGTAGAACGCCTCGAAGCCTTCGCGAGCGAGCACCTCGTTGAGTTGGCGGATGGCGTTCGGGCGGTCAGGCCCCTCGTTGAGCGCCTCGCTCGGGTCCATCAGTCGGTCAATTACGCGACAAAAGATTTCCGGCGGACGCGTCGGCCCGTCGTGTGGCTCGTTCAGCATCGACTCAAGGACGTCGGCGACCCAACGGTGCCGAGTGGAGCCGTCGTGCGTCCAGTCCGTATCGAGGTCCTGGAAAAACTCGGTGATGTACATGCTGGAGCGGTACAAGAAATACGACAGTTCCTCGTCCGGCTTGAGAAGGCCCGCTGCCCTATTGCCGCAGATTAGGTCGCCAAGAGCCTCTGTGTTCCGACGCCGGAACTTCACGTTTACTCCTCCAGCAGTTCTACGCACGTCCGACCCAGTGTGGTGATCGCCCACGGCCCCGGATGACCGATCTGAGCGAAGGTCATACCATCCTGGACGGGCTCGACGAGCCACTGGCCGGAAAGGACCTGAAGAAGGGAGCCGAGGACGGTCCGGTGACCGGGCAGTCGTTCGGCAATCATCCCGTTGTCGAGGGTCATCTCCTTCACGCGATCCGGTGGCAGGTAGTCGCCGCCCTGAACGTCGGTGTGGTGGCGGAGCAGCGCGAGCACTTGGACGTGCGGAGCCTCGATGGCGTCGAGCGCGGCGGTGAGGATCTGCGACTGGTCGACCGTCGCGTGTCCGTTGACCCCGTTGGCCAGCACCTGGCCGAGCGCTCGGACCTTTTGCTTGTGCGTCGTCCGCATCGCAGCCTCGATCACCCGGGCGGTGAGCTCCAGCCGAGCCTCGTCGGCGGTCGCCATCTCGGCGAGCCGTTCGAGCCCGCCGACCTGACCGGCGGCCGCTTCCAACACGCGGGCACCGCGCTGCTGGCGGCTCGATCGGGCGTCGGCTCCGAGGCGGACTAGCGCGGCGAGCAACGGAGCCGCCACCCCGGCGCTCGGCGCACCGGTGATCGCGAAGTCGACGGCTCCGGTCCCGGTCGATGCCACAACGTCCGGAAGGGCATCGAGCAGCCGTCGCTGGACGCTGCGACCGAACTCCGGAGTCTCGTCGGGCATGGCAGGACGTTACGACGTCCCACCGACAGTGAGCAGCGTCCCGGTAGACGAGTCGGGTCGTCTCCCGGGACACAGGCGCTCGGCGCGTTTCCCTAGATTTCCACAGCGCCCCGTTGTGAGACGCCAGGCAAGACTTCAGGCATAGGGAGCTTGCCCGACGGTGCAGCCGCCTGACCCCTCAGGACGGTCGCAGTCAAGCTCGGGCCAGTCCGCGAGCGATGTCGTCTGCGGTGGCGCCGGCGCGGATGAGCCGGACGAGGTCGGCCGCCTCCGCCTCCCAGGCCTTGGAGATCGTGTCGTAGTTGGCCAGCAGGCCTAGGTTGTCGTCGTCGAGCAGGTAGTACACCCTGAGGTCCTTGTGGCTAAACGTCCACTGCCCGTCCTCGGGGTGGGTGCTGCTGATGCGCAAGGCGACGCTGGGGGCATCAATCCCGTACGAGCCGAGCTGCCGCAGGTTCGGGTCGAACAGCATCGACGGGTCTTCGCAGGTCACTACCACATGGCCGGTGTCGCCGGCCCCACCCGGTCGGTGGTCGATCGCTCGTGCCCGGTCCTCCGGCGAGAGCATCGCGGTTACCTTCTGACCCATGAAAGCGATGCTGTTCGTGCTCGTGTCGACGGCCAGTACCGAGACCGGTCGCAGGGTCAGCTTGTAGCCCAGCTTGCGGCCCGCGTGCTCAAGCAGGCATGCCGCCTCGGTGCAGCGCGGGGCCGTGCCGAACCGGTCGCCGATTGCAATGACGGCCTCCATGAGCTGGCTCAGGGGCACCCTTTCTGCCTTCTTGCGCTGTGCGCGCAGCCGTGCTGATTTTCCCATGGGTGTCCTCCGCCTGTCGGGCCACTGTCCATCCTAGGAAGCCCCACTCGTCCCGCGGTCGGGCATCGACGACGATCGCGCGGTCGTGCTGCGCGGCTGTGGGCACCGGTCGCTCCAACAGGTCTGGCAGCGTGCGTACATCGCGCCAGCCGGCGGTAGCGGTCGGGGCTCGAGCGAGGCGGGCTCGTCCCGCGCGGCGGCGAGGTGGCAGTCCGTGTGCTCGTTGCTCGTCTCGGGTCCGAACAAGTAGCGCCTTAGGCCACCGACCCGCTTCCCTCTGACCACCTTGCTCATCGCCGAGAGTTCTCGGCGATGAGCGCGGCGGCTCGGTCGACGCGGGCGACGGCGCGGGCGGCGTCGCTGACGGCGTCCGCGAGCCAGGTCGGGACCTCTCCGCTGTGGTGGAAGGCCGAGACGGCGAGGTGGACGCTAGTCCCGAAGCGCCGCAGCTGGGAACGGGCGTCCACAGATCCGCCAGTGCCACGCGCAGCGGCTCGGTCAGCGGAGTCGGCGTCTGGCGAGCCGTGGCGACGGTGACCTCGGCGGCGTACCCCGTGGGCGTCAGTCCCGCCGACCGTGCGGCCGAGCCGATGGCGGCACCCTCGTCGAGGGAGAGGCGCAGCTGAGCCTTCGAGTCCGTGCCGGGACGTGGTGCACTCGATCGCGGCTCACGGCGCGAACCCTGTCTGCGGTCACCGGAGTCTCGGGCGGCTGATGCATCGAATCGGACTGGAAAGGTGCCTCACGCTGCGGCACGGTCGGTGGCTGCTCAATGGACGGGCTCCTTTCTGGAGGGAGATGACCGTCACGTCACTGGGTTGCCTGGTTCATTGCCTGGCTGTGCAGCAGGAGTGCCCTGCTGCTCGCCGCGTTCAGGCAAGCTCACTCAGCGGACGGATGGTGCTGCTTTGCAGCGCCCTGTTCGTGCCGCGGAACCCGGCGCCGAGCCGGGACCTGCACGAGTCGGTGGAGGTCCGTGCCATCACCGCGCGAGCAGCCCCTTGATCGTCCACAGCCAGACCTGACTGGCGGGGATGGCTTCGATGGCAGCGGGCGATATCCCGGCGAGCCGGAAGACGCTCAAGACGCTGAGCATGTTGGCCGTCTCCGACAGGAACCACATGTGGTGGTACTCGTCGCTCTCCTGATTCGGGCGGATCTCGGCGTGGGCCAAGGCGTTGCGCTCGTCCACGACCTGTCGGGCCCACTGGTCGATGTCGAAGCGGATGACCGACCGCTCGAAGAAGGGCACTTTGGCGGCCAGGGCCACGAGGCGTTGCCGAGAGCTGCGCGCGTCCGGTGACTCCCGGGCAGCCGCAACCTTGCTGAGCGACTCCAAGGCTGCGAACGAGGACAAGGCGATGTCCTCTAGGAACCTACCTTCGTGGTCGTACCCCGAAGCAATTCGGGCGGTGAGGTAGCGCAGGTCGGCTGGCATGTCCATCCACTGAGCCAAGGCGGCGGCGCCCCCGAACTGCTCGTAGCTGAATAAGGCGTCGACGAAGGGCGCTCTCGGTGGGTCTGCGTCTGCCACTCGGGCCGGGTCATTCATGCGCCCGTGGTAGTCGTGCAGGTGTTGCCCGTCGACGTCGGATTGTTCCCGGAGCGTGATTTTCGCCAGCGGCACCGCGCGGGCGAAGACGAGATTGAGCAAGGAACCAAGGTGTGCTACCTCGTCGAGGCAGCGTTGCAACGGCATCGGCGAGTCGTGAGCGACCGTAATGAGCCCGGTCCGCCTGAACGACAGATCGGTGGCACCCATGACATGAGTGAGCGAGTGGTGAAGCCCCACCTCGAGGTTGGCTGCTCGTGCCAGTTTTCGCATTCCCGGGAACGGCACAGTGAACGACTCCGCCTGAGCGTCGTCCTCCCGACTGCGGGCGTACCACTTCTCGATCGACCAACTCGTCAGCACCGCCGACTCGACGGTGATCTCGGTGTACCGCGCGTCGGGCTGGGCGTGGAGCCCAATGAGGCAGTCCTTCGGTCGCCACTCTTCCTCCACCCGGCCCCCGCTCCACTGGTAGGCGCCAGCGTGCGTATCGATGAGCGTGGCAGGACCTCGAGTCGTATCGCCGTAGATGAGGGGCACCTCGGGATGGTTCGACCTGTCCCGGGGTCGGTCGTCGGCCAATGACGCAAAGACTCTCAGGCGGGGCGCGCCTGCACTATCGGACAGATGAAGCGTGCCGACCGCTCGCCGATGCGGCGTCGAGGCAATCCACCATTCTCCGGTGATCGTGTCGCGATCCTGGGGCACGGATCGAGACTAGGCCGGTCAGGGGCTCGGTGGACCCCGTACACCCGTCCTGGAACATGTCTGCGCGGCGAGGTCGGCGCTACTTTTGATGGTGGTGTTCTGAAGCCCACCCTGATCTCACGTGCTCGCCGCGCTGGGGCTTGCTCAGGTCTCAGCCGCAGGAACGCGGACGTACCTTGCCGGCGGCGGAGCAAGATATGCGTCTGGTCCCCAGACGCGGCGCCAGCAGGCGCAAGAGCCGACGACCGGGCGCGGTCATCGAGGTTGTAGATGTTCACGTGCGCCGGGGCGCCCCCTTCTGGCGGGGATGCGCCGGCTCCGGAGACGCCTGGGGCGTTAGTCAGTTGTCGGCCCGGCTCGATGGCTGTACGAGCGGCGCATGACTGCGGGCATGGACTCGAGGTGAGCCGAGCCGGCCTTGCTGGTCACGCCTGGCCGCGTGCCGGAGGTCAACCAGCAGGTGCAGCCACGACGGCAAGGACTCGGACAAGCCGAAGAGTCCATCGTCGGCTGTCAGCCCCGCCAGCCGCCCCGACCGCGCGCAATCTCGATCAAGCAGGAGCACAGACGTGAACCCCACGGTGTCGACGTCCCCGACCCTCGAACCCCTTCTCAATGCCAAGCAGGTGGCCGCACTGCTCGGCGTACCCCTCAGCTGGGTGTACGACAACGTCGCACGGCTGCCCGTCCTTCGGGTCGGCAAGTCGCTGCGCTTCCGCGCGTCGGAGATCGAGGCCTGGCTGGAGCGCCAGCGCGAGAACCGGCACTACGACCTCCGGTGAGCCTCGGACCTCTCGTCGACGTCGTCATCGGCGAACAGGCCCGCGACGGTCGCGGCTGCAGCGGCGTCCATGCCCTTCACGACGTGCGAGTAGATGTCCAGGGTGATCGAGATGTTGGCGTGGTTCAGCCGCTCCTGCACCACCTTGGGATGCACGCCCGCTTTGAGGGCGAGCGTCGCCCAGGTGTGCCGGAGGTCATGCAGCCGGATCG